>Ga0209299_1001094_pt1 | contig 15189 bp, 28 predicted proteins | sample S_140806_MF_Meta_FD_187326 | JGI IMG/M metagenome (GOLD analysis project Ga0209299, IMG submission 187326) | Freshwater microbial communities from Lake Simoncouche, Canada to study carbon cycling - S_140806_MF_MetaG (SPAdes) (version 2) | ecosystem: Environmental > Aquatic > Freshwater > Lake ...
CGTTATTAGCTAACTTAAATTGAGTGTTAAATACCGCAGGATTAGCTATTGATATGGTCGTCTGTGAAGCAACGATAACTGTATAAGTATTTGCCGCCGTAGCCGTTGTAAGCTGATACTCACCCAGCAAAGTAATTCCGCCATTTGCCGAAGAGCCGGTAAATGTTACAAAGTTGTTGTTTGTGTATCCACCGGCAGCGTCAGTAACCGTCACAGTTGAGGATCCACTTACCATAGCAAACGGGTTTGTAAGTGTATTGGTCTGATTCAGTGGAGTTACGTCATAGTAGCTACCGCCATTCTCAATGTAGAACTTGAGGTTTGTCCCTACACCCAATAGATTTTGCGCACCTAACGTCACCCAAGCCCACAAAGATCGACATATACCAAGAAAAGTATTGGATGAAATTCTCTCCCAGCCACCTATCTTTTCTGGCGTACCTTGACGAAAGCGAATCTTGTCGCAGTCATACCACCCGTTCTCACTTGTGTAACGAGTGTTCTCTTTGTTTACACCGGGCTTGAGAAGGATTTTCTTGAGCATTTTTAACCTACATTGCGCTCAAAATGAGGGCAATCAACAAGGGACTTAAAGAAATACTTTACAGAGCCATACTGGACATTTAATGCCCGTGCAATAGCAGCCGTTGAAACCCCAATTTCTTGCATCTTAATTGCCATATCTTTTTTTTCTTCTGTCATCTTATGACGATTTGCATTTTGCACATTTGTTTTGTGAGTTGCATATCTAAGGTTTTCTACCTTATTATTGGTTTTGTCCCTGTCAATATGGTCAACCACTTGACCACTTGGTGCAGGCCCTAAAAATGTCAAAGCCATTAATCTATGCACAAGAAGCGTACTGTGTTTTTCGTCAACAGTAGTATTGAATCTGCAATACCCGTCTTTATCTTTACGCGTTTTTAATTCTTGTCCTTTAATTTCACAAGAATACGGCGACCTACCTCTTGAAAAGCTGTGCTTTACTCGGTCTTTTGTAAAAACCCGACCGCATTTTGAAACAAGGAGGTGATCGTACATAGTCTGGAATTTTTCAGGGTGTGATTCTTCTAAACTCGGGTTTTCCATCTGTGCCTCTGGAGAAATGTGGTGTGTCCACCAATTTTACCCCATTACCACCCCACGAGTTAGCTTTATTCAAGGTCTCCCAATACGCACCCAGCGGGGCAAGGATTACTTTGTCCCAAATAATCTTTCCATCCTTGAAAAAATTCAAGTCTATGGCGCACCGCTTTAGGTGGATGGAATTCATGGTCTTAGACCGCCCTGTCTTGAAGTAAATGGCTTGTTGTTCGGGTGTACGGGCAAGCTCTCCGCCGGTCACCACGAATCCTTGGTCTGTAGCGTACTGGATTAGCTTACAAGTGTCCAGCAAAAACGCAGCTTGTTCTGTGTTTAAACTCATTTTTTGCCTTTCATATCAGCCAGTTTTTCTATGGTTCTGCCACCAAAGTAAGCCCCCATAATAAGCATTCCCCAGTTTCCCAGCAGGGTGACATAGGACTCGTTGGCGTTGTATCCATACGCAGACATCATGGCAAACAGAAAGTACCCCAAGAAAATGGCAATCAAACTCATGGGGCGGATGTTCTTGGATAGCCAAGAATCGCTGTTCATATCCGATTTCCAGCGGTCTGTGACGTTGTTGTCTTCGTTCTTGGAGGCATCGGCAAACATTTGCAATTCAGCCAATTCCATCTTAGCTTTTTCAATACCTAACTCAAGCAGGCGCTCTTCGTGTTCGTACTGAAGCTGGCGCAAATTGCTGACATCTTCAGGTGTCGGGTCGTCAGGAATCTTTACGCCAAGGGTTTTCTCTACCACCTCTTTGCCTTTAGCTTGGATGGCAGACGACAGTAGTGTTAACCCGTTTTGGGCAAGACTGCCGAGGAGGGATGCAACTATTGGGATCATTTCTGCTCCTTTTTAAATGATGTTTTTATGCCTTCTCTGTCTTCCAAAATAGCAATGTGCAAACGGTTGACTTGAATGTCATCACGGTTCTTTTGGATTTCTTTTTCCAAGTCTTGACGCAACTTTTCTCTTGCCAATTCAGCGCCCGTGTTGCTGGCTTGCTTGTTGTCAGAAGTCACAACCAAGCTTATTTTGCTGTTTAGGATGGTCACTTCATGCGATAAATTGGACAATGCAGACATAAGGTAAACCACGCACGAAAACAAAAGAGGCAATAAAGCAAATGTGATTTTCTCAACCAAAGCGCTTTTGGTTTCCATAGCTTGGATTTTTTCTTCACTCATTTTTCTTCCTTGCGTTTCTGTTGTTCAAATTCTCTGCGTGTTTTTTCCATCTTTTCAATCTGCGTCTGAGCTTCTTTTTTGGTTTGCAGCACATCCATGTACAACATTCCAATCAGCGGCAGTAACAATACTACAAGAACACAAGCGGCAATCCACCCCACAACTATCTCCCAATCCTGTGCAAGAGGCCGAGGAGCAACCACAGATACAGGAGGAATAGGATAGTCGCTAGTAGGTATGCTTGCCTTTCGTTTAAAAGACGTTGCCTTTCCTTGCGTTGCCATGATTCATCATCCCGTTTCTTTCTTGCTTTGTCCTGTTCTATCTTGATGACATCCCGCATATCAAACACTTTGCTATACAAAGCCCCCATCTCTTTGGGTGCGCCGTACACCATCGCCTCTCTTATCTCAGTCTCCAACAACGCCATTTGGTCTTGTGCCATTACCCGCTTCAGGGCGGCTTCCATCAAGTTGGCATCTGGGTTGTAGACTGTTTTGCTCTTCTCTTCTTCTTCTCTTATGTGGTCAGCAAGCTGTTCTTGCAGTTTAAAGAATTTGGATAGCTGGACAACGATGTCTGCCATGAGTTGGGTTTCGTCAACGGCAACGTAGGCTTCCTTCTTTTTCGCCACAGGCTTGGGCGAGGGGGTGGTAACGTTTCCAAAGAGCTTTGCCCAGAATCCTCTGACCGCCTTGACATCTGAAGCAACCTCATCAACAGTCTTTTTGACTTCCATGAAAGACGTTTTAGCGTCTTTATACAGCTTGCATCCCTGCTTGATAGCAGAGACACAGGCATTGGCAGCAAAAAGAATGCTGAGAGGATCAATGATTACTCCGCAGCTTCTTCAGCTTTGGCTTCAGGCATTGGCACTTGGGGGATGGCTTGCTCCCGAATGGCTTGAATCATGTCTGCCACTTCAGCATAAGGGCGTGTACCCAGATACTGCATAACAGCATTCACCAGACCCAAGGTCAGTTCAATTTTCTTGTCGTTCATAGTTTTCTCCAAAGCACCGCTGAGATGGGGCAACGGCGATAACCCCATATGAATTATGCCGCTTCTTAAGCCTCATGCTACTGCTCCTTTAATCAATGAGAAGTTGATTACAGGAGCATCGGTTGCAGTGCCTCCAGTTGTGTAAAACGTAACATTAAAGCTACCAGCAGCAACTGCGGTAACCAACAAAACGTAGAGATTTGTCCCTGACTTTTGATTCAAAATTATGGTGTCGGTTGCTGCCACCAGCGTATTGGTTACAGTAAATGTTGCCGCTGTAGCTGACCCTGCTGCTGAAAACATGGTGATTGCACCAGTTGGCTTGCTCAGTGTTACGCCAGTTGTCCTGCTTGTTAACTGCGTAACAGCACCACCAGCACCTGTGCCGTAGCCAAGACCGGCTGCGTTGGTAACAAGTACGTTACCAGAGGAGTCGATACGCATCCTCTCAGTAGGAGTTGATGCACCGTCAGCAGTGGTAGAAAATCGTAAACCACCCGGCATATCATTTAGACCCGGTGTTCCGTCTACAAAGGCATCAATTTCAACGCCTCGAATAAAAGTAGCGCCATCATCCCCAGAAAAAGTAATTCTGCCAAGCTGTTGAAGGTTTCCTACAATTCCCTGTGTGCCAATAGTATTGCTTACGCTTTTATATAAATTAAATGACGAAGACCTTCCAGTATTGCTAGACCAATTAATAAGACCGACACTAGGTCGTGCATTACTAGCAGTTGAACTAATTGCTATTGAATCTGGCGCACCATTCCAATTGTTTATCGCTACGGTATATCCTTGAACAACTTGTCCACTTGCATCAATTACAAACGGCGATGAATCAGGGTTAGTCGAATCCTCAACCAACAAAGCATTACCAGTACCAAGCTGTGTGATACGCAGGGCAGCGTTGGTGTTGTCAGTTACGCTGATTATTGGGCTTGCATTAAATGTAGTTGTGCCATTCACTGTCACAGTGTCAGCCGAAGCGTCACCAAGCGTTACGTTACCTGTAGCACCTAGCGTGGTAAATGCGCCAGTAGATGCTGTAGTAGCACCAATGGACATATTGTTGATCGTACCAACGCCCGTTGAAGTCAAAGCAAGAGTGGGGGTAGTGCTGGCAGTTAACGTAATTAAGTTTGTGTATGCTGTGCCGTCTGTGTCATATGCGGCAAGAGACAAAGTATTGGTAGCTGTCTTTGCTGATTTAAGCTGAGTGCCTGTGACGTAAGAAGCTGTTTGAGTGATGGTGTCAGTGTCGGCATCGCCAAGGGTAGTGTTGCCTGTAACAGTCAGATTGGCAAATGTCCCATCTCCAGTCGTGTTGCTGATCTTTATAAAATCAGATCCATTCCACGCAACAACCGCCTTTTCGCTTACCCCAAGAGTTACACCTGTTGTCGGGCCAACACCACGCACAGTTACCGTGTAAACAGCAGAGGTGTTAATTACCATGTAAATCTTGGACTGTGCAGGAGCTGTGATCGTAATGTTCGCTGAGGCAGGTGAACACAACAGAATAGCCTGCCGTGACTGATTTGCTGCGCCCGTGGTTGTGGTCAGTGTGGTATCAGCAGTAATTGTCTGAGTACCCGCAATGGCTGAATCAAGCAGCGAGGTAATGCTGTTATTTACCGTGTCGCCCCAAGTGCCGGACAGTTCGCCGGTAACGGGTAAGGCCAAGCCCAAAAGTGATGTATATGCTGTCGTCATGTTGTTACCTCAATGTCTTCCCAATTTGGGGTTTGCGTGTCATCAATCTGCGACCAGCCGGGAGTCTGCGGGTTGCCGATATTTTGCCAGTTTGCGGCCTGCGTGTCATCTATATTTGACCAACTTGCCGTTTGTGTGTTAGAGATTGTCCCCCAATTTGCCGTCTGACTATCGTCAATGATTTTCCAGTAGACCGCAATCAAAGTTCCCACATATCCTTGTGCCTGATTTCCGGTTAGGCCAAATGTTCTTTCTGCCACTCCAACCGATCCAACAGCCGCTGTGGAAACGTTACCAGTCAACTCAATGATTAGCTCATAACCAACGGAACCAACTGCGCCATCTGCTTGATTGCTTGGAATCGGAACAATAACCCTATCCGCAACACCTAAAGCCTGCACACCCGTCAAAACAACCGAGGTGCTCTGAACAACTGCTCCAACCGCACCCGTGGAAACGTTACCAGTCAAATCCCGTATTGCATTTAACAATACATTTCCAACCAGACCACTGGTAACGTTACCAGTCAAAGCCAGCGAAGTTTCTCCACGAGAAACCGTACCGACATCCCCACTTGCCAAGTTGCCGGTCAGGACAAAATCTTTTCCTTGGGTAACAGTACCAACCGCACCAGATGCCGCTACGCCAGTTAAAGCAATTGTGAGAACAGGTGCTGCATTACCTACGTTTCCGTAAGCAATATTGCCGTCTTCCGTTGGGTTATTTGTCTCAACAACAGTCCCAACCGCCCCAGAAGCCAAAACTCCGCTTAGTGCAACAGTCCGACTGGGCGTGACCGACCCTACGGCTCCTGTTGCTTCATCTCCTGTTGCCTCAAGAGTGCCGCCCCAGCCGTTTGCGCCCCAAGTACTGTCGCCCCAGCCGAGAGACATGACCTACCCTTAAGTAGTTGCCAAGCGCAGTAAAGCGGTTGATGTGGTGTTTGACGGCATGGTCAAGGTAAAAGTACCCGCCGTGATGGTCTGTGAACCAAACGTGTGGACACTAATTGCCTTGTTACTTTGAGTCGAGTTGTACAACAAGACAGTATCAAACGCCGTGGTCAGTGTCACCGTGGTGTAGGAAATCGAAGCTGAAGGAGTCCAGTACGCTACACCAGCAGTTGCTGAAGTATTGGTTGATGTTGGGGTGTTGGCATTTGTTACCGTCACGCCACCAGCAACATAGTTTGTACCAGAAACTTCACCAGTTACTGTATATACAGTAGTCGCTGCATTGATGGTTGCCGATGCCAAATACAAAGCTGCTTTTACAGTATCTGTAGTTGGCGAGGTCAAGCTACCACGAGACACAATGGTAGAAGTGCCAAGCTGGTGTTGACCAAGCATCAGTTCAGCCATGAACGAGGTACACATTGATTGGGTATTTGCCATGATTTATCCTTTAACCAATTGTTTGGGTTTCGCCGCCGCCAAAGACGGGCATCTTTTTCAACGTCACATGGGCAGAACGGTGAACAAGCTCACCCTCCAGCCAATACTCAACCCATGTGGTCAATTCATTATCGTTGTCCACAGTACCCTCACGCTTCTCCAGCAATGAGTCATCCATCTCGCCCTTGGTAGTGGTAACAATCAATTTGAACTCCTAATAAGTGCTTCTGTTGCCGTGTTTGCTGGCATCGTGATTAAAAATGTACCGCCCGATGTGGACACTTTGTCTGACCCAAAATCCAAAACAGCAATAGACCTGTTTGCTTTGCTTGAGTTATAGATTAGTGCGCATCTTGCAGTTATAGCTCCAGTCCATGACACATTTGGGAATCCCACATATGCCGTATATCCTGAACTATTCACCGTAATTGGTGTCAATATAGATCCACCCGCCACATAGTTGCCGCCACTTGTTTCACTGGTAGATGAATAAGCAGTAGTTTCTGCGTTTAAATCTGCATTTGCTGTATACAAGGCAATCTTAATTACGTCTGTGTCTAGATCGTGAATGCCCTGATACAGCTCCGCCTTGAAGCTTGTGGTTTGAGTTTGAACAATACTCATTGAACTTGTGTCCGTACTTGTCCATCACGATAAGCATCTGCACGTTGCTTGCCATCACCCAAGTTCTTGAGCAGCGCAATAGACTGTAGATACATATCTTGATAAAACTTAACCATGTCTGGCTCGCCCTTCATGTAGCGAATAGCCTCAACCATCGTTCCATTCAAAAGAGCAGAGTCAAAGTTATCCCCAAGCCAAGTAGTGTTGGCTGTAACAATAGACTCAGGGTAATAGTAGAAGTGCAGCTCTACTGAATACGTTGTATCTGGTGTTGGGCCAAGAAGAAACGATAACTCAGTAACAGCATTTGATTGTGGGCCAAAAATAGCATAGTGCTTAGGTTTACCACGATACGCCGCTGCCGTGCTTGGATACGCCTCGCGCATGAAGTTCACATCCTTATTCAACAAATAAAGATAATCGCTTCCACTAATCACCGCCAACGAATAAGCAGACAAGAAATCATCAGGCGCAGACAGATACGGATTACCAGCGGTAATAGTACCAGTCATGTTCTTGCGCAGATTCGCTATCTGAACAGTGTTATAGATACGCTGTTCAGCTTGCTTAATCATTATGTTCATGTCTACCGTGGGAAACGTGTTCTCACAGTAGTCACTCACTGCAATGACCAATTCGCTGTAAGTCATGCCATTGGCCCCCGAGCCATCACGCCTTTAGTGGCTGCGCCAGTACCACGGATCTTGATGCCATCGGTCTTTACTTTGTTGTTTCTACCAATAGATACACCATCCATAGGAGTCCAATCAGGATTGTTATCCCGTTTGGCTGCGCGTTTGCCGGGGCTTGTTTGCATTGGCTCGGCTTTACCCTTCATGTTGTGAGGAGCTGCATAAGTAGCTGCATCGCCAACTTCTTTGCCCATCATCTTTTTGCTGTATCCCATATCAGCCTCCGCGCTTGTATGTGAAAGAAGACTTCTTCTGATTGGCAACTTTAGCCAAGCCGCGACCAAGTTCTTTCATTTGAAGGTTGGTCTTACCACCCTTAGCCATCTTTTTAACGCCGTGCATAGAAGCTTCATGGCCTTTAACGACCTTTTTTGCTTCTGTTTTTGCAATGCCTTTAACTTTACTTGTTTCCATCATTTGCTCCTAAGTTACGCTTATTGATACTGTACCAACACTTGCCGTTCCTACCAAATTGTTCGGTGTCAAAGCATCATCAAAATCTCTTGCGCCGCCCACTGGATACCATCCCCACTGTATATCCCGCGAGCCCCCAGTAGGATAGCCTCCAAAGCCACTTTGATCTAGCTGTAATCCATTTACACCAGCCGTTACATAAGTCGTATCCTTGCGTGGCCCTCTTAATGCCTGTGGGTCTTCTACAGGATACATACCCAATAAAAGTTGAGGATGATCTGGATCCCAGCATTCAGGACAAACTTTCAACTCATACCGCTTAGTCTTTACGACCTCGGTCTTGAGTTTTTTGAGCTTATACTGTTGACCGCACCTATCGCATTCTGCAATTGCAATCCGACCAGAAGCATAGGTGCTACCCATTAGGTTGTACTCCCGCCAATAAATTGCTGGCGCGGCACAAACCGCAGCGGTGCTTTTTCGTGATCTTCACCTGCCGCCAAGTCAAATTGTTCGTTGTATGCCTGCTTTAGCATTTCCATACGGGGCATCAATTCAGGCACTTTCATGGCTATGTAGTAAGCCAAACCAGCGACTACACACGGCAGAAAACGGAAATTCATGTCTGCAATCTGCACACCAGAACCAGCATCTTGAATGCGGCGCATACGGTAGTAGACAAACTCATAAGGAGTAGAGTCATCGGGTGTAGGCCACACTGTCACGGCTGGAAGCTGAGGAACAAATACCTCTGTAGCCGTTGTATGAGTGGCTGCTGTAGTGTTGTTCTGCCCACGGAAACATCCACCAATGGTATTGCCTGATAGGTATCCGTAGTAAATGATCTCTGAATCCAACTTAATGTAGCCAGAAGAAGCAAGCCCGTCTGTCGAACTTAACGTAATTGTGGTGGCGGTGCTGGTAACGCTTCCACTTGTAGTTAAAGAAGTTGGATTCGTTTCACCAGACAATCTCTGAATCCATACCTGAATAGGTCTTGCCTGCTGCAATTTATTGGGAATAGTTGCGTAGGTAGAAACGCTAATCCGTGAAATTGTCAAGTCAGCCTGTGTGCTTGAACTATTTGCACCGGTGCGAATCACATGATCCAACAGGTCAATAGTGTCATTTGGCAGTGGATAAGTATTCAGTCCGGGAGTTAACGGGAAAGAACCGGCTTCAATCGTCCACATATTCAAGCCACGATTCGCCCACTCAATGGTCATTAGGTTCATTGACCGGCGAGCAGTCCGTAAGTCATAGCCACTACGCATCTCACGCCCAGCACGTTCCCACGCTTCTTCAGCGATCTCCGTGAACTCCATGTTGAAGAGGGACGTACCAGTGGTATAGCTCATTTCATGCCTTTAAATTTTGCTTCTTGCAAACTCGCCAAACGATGCTTGTTTGGCTTGTGCGTAAGCAACTATTGCTTGCTCTTCACTATCAAAAACACCAATATAACGATGGTCGCAATTTACCTCATAACGAGGCTTTGAGTATCGTTTTGTTCTGATAGTAAATCCATTCGCCAATCTGTTTCCTTGTTGTTCGCGTAGGCTTGCAGCCCTTAAATTTTCCGGTCTATTATCGTCACGAACACCATTGATGTGGTCAACACTTTTTGGCAAATAACCATTTGATAGCAAAAAAACAAGACGATGCAAAAGAACTCTTTTGCATTTTTTCCCAATCCAAACTCTGGTTGCCATGTAGCCATTTGACATTTTTACGCCATTGAGCTTGCCTCGAATACCATAAACCATGCCATCCTCAAGACGGTATTTGGCAATAAGAGTCTGCTCTTCTTCTGTCATTTTTCTCTCGCGGCTCGCATATTTGCAACAAGCGAAGGATACACCTGACCAGCAGCTTTTGCGGCAGCCTTAGCTTTTGCTTTCTTTGCAGATGAAAGCTTCTTTGGAGCGCCAAGAGATTCGGGGCGCGGCTTAGACCACACCTCGCCACCCTCGGCGTACTGAGTAAAATCAGTGTTGTCGCGTCTAGCCTTCCTCATCCCCTTGGGCATTTTAGAAGGCATAACTGCACCCATTCCGCGAGAGCTTCTCATCTCAGCACTTCCCGCCTTTTTTGAGCAGCTTGCCAACAGTCTTTCCTTTTTGCGCAATACCATCTGCGCGACTAGAAGCAGAGCCGCCTTTAGCGTATCCACCACCCATCATTTTTTTGGTCATGCCACCAGCAGCCATTTTGCCTTTGCCATCAGCAGCAAAAGCTGGAACCTTCTGTCCGTCTTTCATGACCATAGGCATACCGCCACTAGCCATTTTTTTAGCGCCTTTCATCTCAGCCATCTCATGCTTGACCATAGACTTAGGAGCGCCCTTGGCTTTCATAAAGCCAATTTCTTTTTTAACCATTGCTTTAGATTCTTTCATTTCGCCACCTTGTTTAAATGTTTGGCCTTTGCTGGCCTTGCTAAACTCTTTGGCAACCTTTACAGGTACACCGGCCTTCTTCGCAAATGCAGGATTATGAGCCGCTGCATCCATGAATTTCTTTTGTTTTGCTGACGTTGCAGGCATGGTTAGCACATCTTCCCGCGAGTCTTGCCCTTTTGAGCAATGCCGTCAGCACGTTTGCTGGCGCTGGAAACGTTACCACCTTTGGCAAAATTGTCTGGGTAAGTCTTGGCAGCGTTGTAGGCTTTGTCTTTCTTGGACTGCATCGCTGCATCTTTTGCTTCTTGCATAGACTGCTTCTGACCTTCGGTCATTGGCTCTTCTACGCCGCGAGTTTCACGTTTTACTTCGGAATCTGCTTCATCTCTGGCTTTTCTAACTTTTTCTGAAGTAGCTTCTTTGGTTTCATTTTTTGCCCAATTTTTATCCCACGATGCTTGCGCGGCAGCATTGCCAATATTTGTTTTAGCGCCCCATTTAGTAGCCATGATTAGCACATCTTTCCGCGAGTTTTACCTCGCTGAGCAATACCATCTGCACGTTTAGATGCAGAGCCACCAGAAGCCATTTTCTTAACTGAACCACCACGCTTCATGCCGGAAGCTTCTTTAGCTTCGCGTGAACGGCGTTCTGCTGGTGTTTCAAAGTTAGATATGGCATCCATAACGCCTGATCCAAAACCTTTTACCTTATCCATTGCAGCTTGGCGGTTTGCCGAAGCCTGCTCAGGAGTTGGAACTCTGCCGCTTGGCGCTGGAGCCATTGCGGAAGGAGTTGGCTTTGCACCCATACCGCGACCTTCGTTACTGTAGTTAGAAGTGTCTTTTGCAGGCGCAGCAGGTTTTGCAGCGGCAGGCTTGGCTGAGGTTTTAACTTCTTCTTTGTATTTGGTGTTAAACATTTTTCCGCTATTTGGCGGAAATTCAAACTCTGTTTTTCCGCTTGCGCGAGCATCTTTGAAGGCTTGTTGGAATGAGCTGAGTGCCATGATTATTTATCCTTTTTGAATGAGTTGGTCAATTTTTGCCTCAAGGCGGTTAAACCGCTGGTCAATGTGGTCAGTAATTCTTTGAACTTCTTCGTTAGTTGCGTAATCACGGGCAATCTCCTCGCGTGTGATGTTTAAAAGTCTCTCAATCCGCTTCACATCTTCCAGCTTTTCACGAATGAAAAACCACAATCCGCCCATCAGGGCAGACAATCCAGCAGACCAAATGGTATTGATGTCCATAATTAGCAATTCCATGCTCTAAGAGCTTTGTTAATCCTCGAATTTGGATCCTTGGCGGTTTTGGCGCTCGTATTCTTCTTCTTGTGACCTTCCATACGGGCGCAGAAAGAGTCTCGCCGTTTGCCGCCCTCTGGCTGTGGAGGCTTCAGATTCATCCCTTGTTTCTTGGCAGAGGCGCGACCTTTGGCGTTCAATCCGCCCTTCTCGCTCTTGCCTTCTTTTCTCTGCCATGCTGGACTACCCATTACAGTATCCGTCCTTTGGTCTTGCCACGTTGCGCAATTCCATCGCCGCGCTTAGAAGCAGAGACCACAGATCCGCCAGCCTTCATGCGAGGCGTTTGACCCATACCGCCTGTTATTGGTTTAACGCCAGTCACAGGTGAGGGACGGACTGGGTCAACTATTGTTTTTGGCTGAGGTTTAGGAATTACAGGAGGAGCAACAGGTCTAGGTGGCTGTACTGGTGGGCGAGGATTTAATACAGGAGGAGCAACAGGCTTAGGTGGCTGAGGTTTTACAGGAGGAGCAACAGGCTTAGGTGGCTGAGGTTTTACAGGAGGCTTTGGCAAAGGTTTGGATACGGGTTTTCCACCTTTAGCTGGTTCAGCTTGTGGAGGAGACTCATCAACTTGGGACTGTTTTGATCCATAAAATTTTTTATTAAACTCATCCATTACCGATTTGGGCGTTCCCGGTGCAAAACTTGACATAATTTTTCCTTTATCCGTTAGAAACTTTTAATTGAGGTTTTGAACGCTCCTTAAGAAGCGGCCTCAAAACATCTTTCTCAAAGTCCCGTGTGAATTCTTCTGTGCCAATATGTGGAAGACTAATCATAGGATCCAAGTAAATCTTAAATCCTTCATTCCTAGCTCTCAAACAGAAAGCATAGTCTTCACCAATATACTGACCATCAAGAATCATAAAGTCAAATAATGCGTGTTCGATTTCACCGTCACCATCGCCTTTATATTGCCACTCAGGATGCTTCTCAATCATGTGTTCAAACACATGGCGGCGCACAAGCATGAAGCCAGTGGAAACACTTTCAACACGCATCAATCCATGATCGTCAAACTCTAACTGACCATCTTCGTCTAGATAAAAATCTAAGAAGAATTTGGCATCTTTAGATCTGCGTGGATACGATCCAGCCACAACATCTTTGTCTGATGACAACGCAAGCAAGCGAGTAACAGCATCCGTGTTAATCACAACATCAGCATCAACAAACAAAAAGTCTGTGCAATCTGATTCCATGAATTTACGAACCAACTTGTTTCTAGCCTTGGTAATAATTGAGCAACCAGAAACGTGTACGAGACTTAATCGCACACCCATCTTGTCTAACTTGGGAACGAGTTCAGCAATGGCGAAAGCAGTCCTGATGTTTACTTTGCCATCGTAACAAGGGATCGCAATCATAAGCTTGCGACCAATCAAGTTAAAGCTCTTATCAGCCATAGTAAATGTTGGCAGAAAGTAGATTAGACATACTCAAGTAGATACCGTTTTTAACCAGCATCCCTTCGCCGGGAATTAACGCAAAATTACCAAACAAGTCAGACGCACCAGTGTCGTAGGTGGCAAGCCACAATGATGAATATGTTGCCGCTGTTCCGGCGACAACAGTTCCAGAGTTAATGTCTGTAACTGTAAAAGTGTTTGCGCCTGTGCGTGTAACTATGTAGTTGCCGTTTGTTCCGGATGTTCCGCTTGCTGTTGCAAACGCAAGCCCAACTACATCTCCAGTAACCAGCCCGTGTGCGGTCTTGGTAACAGTGATAAGCGTAGCCGCCCTCTCATATGTCGCCGAGACAGGTGCTGTAGTTGTGTCAAAAATGTCCAGTGTTCCAGCCGTAGCCGTACCAACCATAGAAATGGCTTTTAACCTATTTCTACCCAAAACAACAAAACCAGAGTTATTAAGGTGTCCGGATTTAACGTCTGTCTGCATCATAATTAATCTCCTTTAGAACAGGGGCCGAAGCCCCGAGGTTGATTATGAGTTAGCGAATGGCGTGGCAACAGTGCCAGTGCCAAGGACTGTTCCGTTAACCATGTACTTATTGGCTGCAATTGCAACAATCTGAATCCATGAACCTGCAACACCGCCAGTGGTAGTGCCGTTTAAGTTAATAAAGTCATTGGCAGCGGCGGCAAAGAAACCAACCAATGCTGCGCCGTCTGTGTCAACGTCGTTCATGGTGATTGAGCCAACGTACTTATCAGTGCCGTCTGTACCAATCTTCAACGAACTTGTAGAGATGGTTGTAGGAACCCAGATTGTGTAAACCACGCCTTCGTTATTGATTGTGTTGGGGTCTTGGCCGGGGCCAGATGTAACGGGGTTAGATGAAACATTGATTGTGGGTAATGTCAATGTCAATGCCGCTGCCAAAGAACCACCAACAGCGATGATACGACCACCATGAGCTTCGGGAGTTAATGTGGTGCTTGCTGTGATGTCAACAACAGCAGCTGGGCCTTGTTGATAAATGCCACCCAATGAACGAACTGGGCCTTGAAACGTAGTGCGTGCCATGATTGTTTCCTTACATGCAAGTTGGGCGTATCAGTCTGCATGTCGTCAGCCGGGACTGTCTGATACGCCGGATGATTCCCGGAATGTTCTAAATATACACGAAATTTAAAAAAAGAAAAGGGGGCTTTTGACCCCCTTCTCTATTTTTTTATCAGGACGAACCGGGCGATCCGAAGATGCCCAGAGGATCTGATACGCCGAAGCTATAACGCTCACGGGCCTTGTAACGAACGTTACCAGTGTCAAAGTCACCGTCCATGCTGTTAGACAGCGGAGTACGGATGAAATGCTTCAAACCATTGGGTACGTCAGTCATCAGGAACCATGCGTTGGTATCAGTCAAGTAGTGGTTGACTGTATAGCCTTCAGGGATGGAGCCATTGTTCTTCAATGCGTTGATGTCATTGTCGGCAGTAGAAACACGGAGTTCGGTTTCCAACAGACGAGTAGCAACGAACATCAAAGAAGGAGGAACGACCAGCTTCTTGGGCTTGGCAGCGATCAACAATCCGCGCTCATCTGTCCAGCCTGCGATTTGAATAACAGCGTTTTCCAACGAAGTTTCATTCAAGTCAGCGCCAGTAGTTGGGCGGTTGCTGTTTGTGCCACCAGAGATCAAGGGGTGGGCGGTGCTACATAAAGTAACGCCGTCACCGTAGGTCACTGCTGTGGTGAACGCATTGTTCAACACAAAAGCGGCCTTGACCTGCTTGGTGTAAGCCATAGCGCGAGCCAATGCTTTGGTATAGCGGCTGGACAAGCTGTCATACAGGTTGTCTTCCACAGCTTCTTCAGTGATGGAGAAGCCCATTGCAATGGTTTCGTGGTTGTAACGAGCAGTCCATGCTTCCTGTGCATTGTCATAAGCGA
>Ga0209299_1001097_pt1 | contig 15165 bp, 14 predicted proteins | sample S_140806_MF_Meta_FD_187326 | JGI IMG/M metagenome (GOLD analysis project Ga0209299, IMG submission 187326) | Freshwater microbial communities from Lake Simoncouche, Canada to study carbon cycling - S_140806_MF_MetaG (SPAdes) (version 2) | ecosystem: Environmental > Aquatic > Freshwater > Lake ...
AGCCAGGCGCACCGTCCCGCCGCGGCGCGCTGTGCGCTCAGCGGAGAGAACCACCGTCCGACACCACCATGGCTCGGTGAGAAACCCGGCGCCGATGCCGATGACACGTCCCCGAGACGTCGTGCCCCGCAACAGGTCCACGGTCTCGTACAGCCCGATGAGGAGCCGGAAACCATTGCGTGGCAGTGCCATCACGGTTCCGGCGGAGGCAGTCCAGCCCGGTGCTGCGAACAGCCTCGTTCGAAGGCCGAGTTGTTCAAGTGTCCGGTCCGCGCCGATCAGTCGAAGGTTCGCCTCGTGTGCGGGCAGTGTTGCGAATTCGCTGCGCATCCGTTTGGTGGCCGCTTCGTCGAACCCGTGCAGAACCACCGCGTCACCGGACGAGCGGCGGCGCTGCAGCCAGTCGACCGTGGCGTCGTCGGAGTCCAGGCGGTAACCGCCCTTCAGTCGGGGCGCGACGAACAGCGATACCGGTACGTTCCGGGAGTCGAGTTGCTGACGGAATTCATCGAGATGCGGCAGGGTCCGGTTACTGATCCCGGACACCGAGACGATCAACTCACCAGGCACGCGACTAGCGTGCCAAATCCAGGTGTCGGGTCGGTGTCGTCCAGTTGGACGTCAGCGGTCAGTTGCGCATCACTGCGGCAGTACCGCCTCGATCGCCGCGATCACCTCGGGTGCATCCGGCTCGGTACGGGGCCGGAACCGATTGACCACCGCGCCGCCGGGGGCGACGAGGAACTTCTCGAAATTCCACTGCACATCGCCGGCGTCCCCGCCCGCGTCGGCGGTTTCCGTCAGCACCGCATAGAGCGGATGCCGATCTGCGCCGTTGACGTCGGCCTTGGCAAGCAGTGGGAACGTCACCCCGTAGGTGGTGGAACAGAACGTCGCGATCTGCTCGGGCGTGCCGGGTTCCTGTCCCATGAACTGATTGCACGGAACGCCGATCACGGTCAGCCCGCGGTCGCCGTAATCGCGCGCCAACTGTTCCAGCGCACCGTACTGCGGCGTCAGACCGCACTTGGAGGCGACGTTCACCACCAGCACGGCGCGGCCGTCGTAGGCGGCCAGCGAGGTCGGGTTGCCGTCGAGGGTGGTCAGGGGAATCTGTGCCAGGGACATGGGAGCAGACGCTACCTGGCCTCTGCGCCGAATCGCCGCGGGTCCGCCGTCGCCAGTAGCCAGGCGAACTGGAAGGCGGTCTCCTTCCAGCGTTCATAGCGACCACTGATGCCGCCATGCCCGGCCGCCATCTGGGTGCGGAGCAACACCGGACGCGAATCGGTCTTGGTGTGCCGAAGCGCGGCCACCCATTTGGCGGGCTCGACGTAGAACACCCGGGTGTCATTGAGTGACGTCATCGCCAAAATGGCCGGGTAATCCTTGGCCTCGACATTCTCGTAGGGCGAGTAGGACTTCATGTAGGAGTAGACGTCAGCATTCGCCAACGGGTTGCCCCACTCGTCCCATTCGGTCACGGTCAGCGGCAACGACGGATCCAGGATCGTGGTGAGCGGATCGACGAACGGAACCTCCGCCAGGATGCCGGCGAACAGCTCGGGTGCCATATTGGCGACCGCACCCATCAGCAGTCCGCCCGCGCTGCCGCCGAGAGCGACCAGATTCTCCGGTCGGGTCAGACCCGAACTGATGAGATGGCTTGCCGCGCTGATGAAGTCGGTGAACGTATTCTTCTTCTCCAGCAGCTTGCCGCCCTCGTACCAGAGTCGGCCCATCTCGCCGCCGCCGCGGACGTGCGCGATCGCGAACACCATGCCGCGATCGAGCAGGGACAGTCTGGCGATCGAGAACCGTGGGTCCTCCGAGGACTCGTAGGCGCCGTAGCCGTACAGCACGGTCGGAGCGGGGGTTTGGACTCCGGCGCGGTGGATGAGTGAGATCGGGATACGGGTTCCGTCGTCGGCTGTCGCCCAGTCGCGGCGTTCCACATAGTCTTCCCGGCGGTAGTCACCCAGCACGGGCTGTTCGCGAAGCAGAATCCGCTCGCCCGATGCCAGGTCAATGTCGTAGACCCGCATCGGGGTGACGAACGACGTCGCGGCGACCCGAAGCCGGGGTGAGTCCCAGTTCGGATTACCGCCAAGCCCGGACGCCATCAACTCGGAGTCGAAGGTGATCTCCTCACGCGTTCCGTAGCCATCGCCTATCGGCCACAACTGCAGGCGCGCCAGCGCCTCCCGTCGGTAATGGACAACCAGGTGATGGGCGAAGGGATCTACACCCTCGAGGCGAACATCGTCGCGGTGGGCGATCAGAGTCGTCTGTGCGCCCGGGTTCTCGACCGGAGCCTCAACCAGCGTGAAATTCGGCGCACCATCGTTGTGCAGGATCAGGAACCGGTCCCGACCGCCGACGATGGCGTGATCGACGGAGTACTCGATGCCTTCTCGTCGCGGCAGCACCGTGGTGAATTCAGCGCGCGGGTCGGAGGCGTCGGCGAATCGGATCTCCGAGGTGATCGACGATCCGGCCGCGATGAGGATGTAGGCGTTACTTCGGGTGCGGCCCACGGCAAGCCAGAACCGTTCGTCGGGTTCATAAAACACCTGCTCTGCGGACCCACTCGCGCCGAGTCGGTGGCGCCACACCGTATCGGGACGCCACGACTCATCGACGGTGGTGTAGTAGACGCAGGTGTTGTCGGCCGTCCAGGTGACTCCCCTGGCGATGCCGGAAATCTCATCGGGGTAGAGCTCGCCGGTGCGTAGGTCCTTAAACCGCAGCGCATAGCGCTCGTCACCCACGACATCGACGGAGTAGGCCAGAATGTTGCCGTCCGGACTGACGCTGCATGCGCCGAGGGCGAAGAAGTCATGGCCGGCAGCTTCGTCATTCTCGTCGAGCAGTACCTGCTCACCCGGAATGTCGGTGTGCTCATCGAGAACCGGGGGCTCCCAGTCATCGGGGCCGGCTGCCGGGCAGCGGCAGTGCACGCCGTACTGCTTGCCTTCGAAACTGCGACCGTAGTACCACCAGTCGCCGCGACGGGTCGGCACCGACAGGTCGGTCTCCTTGGTGCGGGACTTGATCTCGTCGAAGATCCTCTGCCGCAACGGTTCCAGGAAAGCCGTCTGATCCTCGACATGGGCGTTCTCCGCCTCAAGGTGGGCGATCACCTCGGGGTCGGACTTGTTTCGCAGCCATTCGTACGGATCGAGGAAGACGTCCTCGTGATGGACGCGGCGGGTGTCAAGTCGTTTGGCCGCCGGTCCGGCGACATCAGGTTCGCGAGCAGTCATGCGCCGATCCAGTCGGCGAACTTGCGCCCCGAAATGCGTTCGTAGGCTTCGATATAGCGGCTCCGAGTCGCATCGACGATGGCATCGGGCAGCGGTGGCGGCGGCGCGGTGCCGTGTCGGTCCCAGCCGGATTCGGGCCCGGTCAGCCAGTTGCGGACGAACTGCTTGTCGAAGCTGGGCTGCACCACACCCTCGGTGTAGCTATCGGCCGGCCAGTACCGCGACGAGTCCGGGGTGAAGACCTCATCGGCGAGCACCAGGCGTCCGTCGCCGTCGGCGCCGAACTCGAACTTGGTATCAGCGATGATGATCCCCCTGGTCAGTGCGTGTTCGGCGGCCAGGCCGTAGGTCTGCAACGTGAGGTCGCGCAATTGCTCCGCGCGTTCGGTGCCGACCATCTCGGCGACCCGGTCGAAAGAGATGTTCTCGTCATGGGCACCGATGTCAGCCTTGGTCGCCGGCGTGAACAGCGGGTGGTCGAACTCACTGGCCTCGACGAGCCCGGCCGGCAACTCGATTCCGCACACCGCACCGGTTCGCTGGTAGTCCAGCAGTCCTGAACCGGTCAGGTAACCGCGAGCGACGCACTCGACCGGCACCATGTCGAGCCGTCGAACCACCAGTGCCCGGCCGAGCACCTCGGCCGGGATGCGGGCATCGTCGGGTGGCCCGGCGAGATGATTGGGCGCGCCTCCCGCCTCGCAGATGAGATTGAAGAAGAACACGCTCATCGCGGTCAGAATGCGGCCTTTGTCCGGCACCGGGGTGGTGAGGATGTGGTCGAAGGCCGAGATCCGGTCGGAGGCCACGAACAGCATGTGCTCGTCGTCGACCCGGTAGAGCTCGCGGACCTTGCCGCTGGCCAAGTGGCGGTAATCGGTCAGGACGGGACGCACCGGGTCAGCCTATCGGCCGGTGACGGGCGAACTGTGCTGGGATCAATCCATGAAATCGCGCTTCCTTCCCTACGCCACCACACCCGGCAGGCTGACCGCCCAGGTGGTCAGCGACCTGCTGGTCGGCCTGTGGATCTCCCTGTGGGTGTTCGTCGGCCTCGGCGTGCATCAAGCGGTGGCGACGATCGCCGGCGTCGGTACCCAGGTGCGAGACGGCGCCACCGGGATCGCTGACAACCTCAACTCCGCCGGGGACAGCGCCAACCGGATCCCACTGGTGGGCGACACGGTGTCCACGCCACTGCGCGCGGCCAGTGAGGCTGCCCTCGACCTCGCCGGCGCCGGACAGAACCTCAACACCACCGCGACCTGGCTGGCGGTGCTGCTGGCGATCGCAGTGGCCGCGCCGCCCATCTTGGCGGTCGCGATGCCGTGGCTGTTCCTGCGCATCCAATTCTTCCGCCGGAAGTGGACGGTGATCGCTTTGGCCCAGACCCCGGCCGGAGAGCAACTACTGGCCCTGCGGGCGCTGGCCACACGGCCGCTGCGCAAACTGACCGAGGTCGACGGCGACCCGGTGGGTGCCTGGCGGCGCGAGGAGCCGGCCGCGGTGCGTGGCCTGGCGGCACTGGAGTTGCGATCGGCAGGCGTCGCCCGGGTGACCCAGGCGCGCTCAGCGCTCAGCTGAGTTCGACGTGCAGGTGCCTGATTCCGGTGTGCCGGCTACTACGGGTCCACTCCACCGGTGCGACCAACTGCACGCCCGAATATCGCGTCAGCAACTCCCCGAACAGCACCTGCAGTTCCAGTCGGGCCAGGTTGGCACCCAGGCAGTAGTGCACGCCCTGTCCAAACCCTAGGTGCGGGTTGGGTTTACGGCCGATATCGAATTCATCGGCATGGGCGAAGACCGACTCGTCACGGTTGGCCGAGCCTTCCCACACCAGAACCTTCTGCCCGGCACGGACCACATGCCCGCCCAGGGTGGTGTCGCGGGTAGCGGTGCGACGCTTCGACGGCGACGGTGTTGTCCACCGCACCATCTCCTCGATGGCCGTCGACAGCAGGGCAGGGTCTTCCCGCAACCGGCGATACTGATCGGGATGGTGAGCCAGGGCCAGTAATCCGCCCGCGACCGCATTGCGGGTCGTCTCCGCGCCAGCGCTGAACAGCAGGCTGAAGAACAGGTACAACTCAAGGTCGGAGAGCGACGGTGCATCGGGGTCGTCGACAGTTGCGTTGGCAACGATCGACAGCATGTCATCGCACGGTGCGGCCCGCTTCTCGGCAATCAGTCGACTGCCGTATTCGTACATGCGCGAACCGGCATCGGAAACCGACAGTCGAGCCACCTCGCCCTTGCGTGATCCGCCGAAATCAAAACTCGGCTCGATGGCTTCGAACAGCCAATGCCGTTCCGAGTCAGGCACTCCCAGCAGGATGCAGATCATCTGCATGGGTAGTTCGGCGGCCACGTCCACGACGAAGTCGAGAGGAACGCCCGGTTCGATCCGGTCGAGGAGGACACGGGAACGCGTCCGTAGATCGTCCTGGACCCGGCGGATCATCCGCGGCGTCAGCCCGGAGCTGACCAGCCGCCGGATTTTTCCGTGGCGGGGATCATCCATCATGTTGAGCACTTGGCCGGCGACCGGCAGATCCTGTAGCAGGGTGCCGCCGAAGGGCCGCTCTCCCCCGGTTACCGAGGAGAAGGTCACTGGATCCCGCAGAACGGCAAGGGTTTCGGCGTGGCTGGCCACCGACCAGAAGCCCTCACCATCAGGGGTGTTTTCGGTGGGGTCGTGCCAGAAAATCGGAGCCGTGCGACGATGGATCGCAAACAATCGGTGCGGGAATCCGTCGGCGAAATGATCAAGATCGGTGAGGTCGATATCGGCTAACTCGTTGTCCGACATCGTTTTACAAGATCGCTCCGGGCGTGTACCGGGCCGCCTCCGGGTAGAAATCCACCAGATCGCCGACCTCGGCGATCACCCGATCCACCTGGCTTGCCGCTGCACCGGTGAATGACTCGGTGTCGGCCAGTGCGGCGTCAAGCGCGGCCCGGTCCAGCGGCAATTGCGGGTCGGCCGCCAGCCGGTCGAGCAGGTCCGGTTCGGTGCCGCGTTCGCGCATGGCCAATGCGACCGCCACCGCGTGCTCCTTGATCACCTCGTGGGCGGCTTCGCGGCCCATGCCGGCCCGCACCGCCGCGATGAGTACCTTCGTCGTCGCCAGGAACGGCAGGTAGCGGTCAAGCTCCCGTTGGATCACCGCCGGGTAGGCACCGAACTCCGCCAGCACTGTCAGGAACGTCTCGATCTGGCCGTCGATGGCGAAGAACGCATCGGGCAGCGCGACCCGGCGCACCACCGAGCAGAACACGTCGCCCTCATTCCATTGCGCGCCAGCCAGTTCCGCGGCCATCGATCCGTAGCCTCGCAACACCACCTGGAGTCCGTTGACGCGTTCGCAGCTGCGGGTGTTCATCTTGTGTGGCATGGCCGATGATCCGACCTGCCCGGGTGCGAATCCCTCGGTGGCCAGTTCGTGGCCGGCCATCAGCCGGATGGTGTGCGCCAATGAGGACGGCCCGGCGCCGAGTTGCACCAGCGCGGAGATCACGTCGTGGTCCAGCGAGCGCGGATACACCTGGCCCACGCTGTCGAGCACCGCGGTGAAGCCCAGGAATTCGGCCACTCGCCACTCGAGTTCGGCGAGCCGCGTGGTGTCCCCGTCGAACAGGTCGAGCATGTCCTGGGCGGTGCCCATCGGACCCTTGATGCCGCGCAGCGGGTAGCGGTCGATGAGTTCGCCGATGCGGGTCAGTGCGAGGAGCGTCTCCTGGGCCGCCGAGGCAAACCGCTTGCCCAGTGTGGTGGCCTGCGCGGCGACGTTGTGGCTGCGGCCGGCCATCACCACGTCCCGGTAGGTCGCGGCCCGCTCCGCCAGTCGGGCCGCGACGGCCACCCCGCGGGCATGCACGAGTTGCAGTGATTGCCGGATCTGCAGTTGCTCGACGTTCTCGGTCAGATCTCGGCTCGTCATGCCCTTGTGCACGTGTTCGTGTCCGGCGAGGGCATTGAACTCCTCGATGCGGGCCTTGACGTCGTGGCGCGTCACTCGTTCGCGGGCGGCGATCGACTTCAGGTCGACGTGCTCCAGTGATCGCTCGTAGTCGGCGATCGCCGTCTCGGGTACCTCGACACCGAGTTCACGTTGCGCCCGTAGCACCGCCAGCCACAGTCGGCGTTCGGCGACGATCTTGGCCTCCGGTGACCAGATCGCCACCATCTCGGCGCTGGCGTACCGGTTGGCCAGCACGTTGGGGATCGCGGCGCGGGTGGTCACAAGAACACAGCTTACGGTTTGGGGTGTGCACTTCGTGGGAGTCGACCTCGCCTGGGGCCAGCGCAGCCCGACCGGGGTCGCCGTACTCGATGGCCGCGGCAAGCTTTGCCATATCGGTGTGGCCGGCGATGACGACGACGTCCTGGCCCAACTTCGGCCGTACGTCGGCAGTGCGTGCGTGGTGGCGATCGATGCCCCACTGGTGGTGACCAATCCCTCCGGCAACCGGCCCTGTGAGGCCGCCCTGAATCGAGACTTCCGCCGATTCGACGCCGGAGCGCACCCGGCGAACACCGGCCTGGCGTGGTTCGCCGACGGTGGGCGCGGGGCGCGGCTGTGTTCGGCACTCGAGCTTGACCTCGATCCTCGTTCGTCCTCGTCGCGGCGCGCCATGGAGGTGTACCCGCACGCCGCCAGCGTGGCATTGTTCAGCCTGCAACGAACCCTGAAGTACAAACAGAAGACCGGCCGGGATTTCCCGCAGTTGCAGTCGGAGTTGTTGCGGCTCATGGGTTTTGTCGAGTCTTTGCGCACCGCGAAGCCGGCACTGGATACATCAGACAGCGACTGGCCGGAACTCAAGCAGAGTGTGATGGACGCGACCCGCAAAGCGCAGCTCCGGCGAGCTGAGGACCCCGTCGATGCCGTGTTATGCGCCTATATCGCGCGGTATGCGAGCACCCGGCCTGCCGACGTCACCATCTACGGCGACGTGGAGACCGGTTGCATCGTCACCCCGATGCTCCCCGGTGCCCTCAGGCCCCCGAAACTCATCAAGACCGAAGACCCGTCCACGCAGTAGACGTGTCGGTCAGTTCGCTGACCTCATCGAGGAAGCGACGCACCGTCGCCGGATTCTCGTGGCGTTGCCAGCCGAAGGTGGTCGGGCGTTGGGCGCGGTCGTGCCAGAAATGCCCCGGCTTCGACGAGGGGCGGGTCGCCACCAGCCATACCGCGGTGTCGGCGCCATCGGCGACGTCACGCAACAGTGGCCCGGTGATGACCCGGAACCGCGGCAGGTACTCGGCCACTCCGGGGGTGTCCACCCACCCCGGGTGCATGCTTTCGACCAGGACGTCGGTGCCGGCCAGCCGGCGGGCCCAGGCGTCGGCCAGAACTACCTGCATCCGCTTGGTCCTGGCGTAGGTGCGCACGCCGTTGTACTGCTCCCGCGACTCCAGATCGTCGACCACCAGAGCCGTGCTGTACATACCGCCGGAGGACACGAACACCACCGATGCGCCGCGGGCCGCGCGCAGTAGCGGCAGCAGACGTTCAGTCATCAGATGCGGGCCCAGAATGTGGGTGGCCAACTGAACCTCGTGGCCCTCCCGGGTGACGATGCGTTCCTTGGGCATCAGGCCGGCGTTATGAACCAGTCCGTCCAGTGCGGGTACTCGACGGGCGAAGTCGACACACCAGTCCGACACCGCGTCGAGGTCGGAGACGTCGCACACCTCGCCCACCACGTCGGCGCCCGGAACCTCGTCGCGAACCTCGGCCACACAGCGTCGCACCTTGTCGGCGTTGCGGCCCAGCAGGTGCACCGTCGCGCCAAGTCCGGCGAACGCGCGGGCCATCGCCAGTCCGATGCCTGCCGTCGCCCCGGTCACCAGAACCTGCTTGCCCACGAGTGCGTCCGGAGCAGGGTCGGCGGGCCACCAGCGCCGCCGCACACCTGAGCCGATCCGGGTGTATCCCAGTACCAACGCACGATCCATCGCTCCGTCGACAAGATCCGTCACCGGCCGGGTCAAATGCCATAGATCCACGGTCACACCAACTGATTGATCGGAGCGAGGACATCGAGGACGTCGATCAGGGTGGCTCGGGCAGACTCCCGGGCACCCACGACATTAGCGACCAGTGCCGAGACCACCGCACCATCAACCGCACAGACCAGTGCGGTCACCCTGTCCTCCCGGGCACACCGGCCGGAGCGGGTCATTGCCTCCGCGACGGCGGAGACGCGCTGCTGCTGTAACCGCCGCTCCACGCCGCGTAGGCCCGGGTGTCGTGCACAGGCGATGTAGCGCTCGTAGCGCGATATCAACTGTTCGTTGCTGTGATCTCCGGTGAGCAGGTCGAGCAGTACGTCCGCAGTGGCGCCGGTGCTGCGGCGGCGCCTCGGCAGTTCCCTTACCCGGGAACGCAGTTGGTGGGCTTCGACGGTGACGGTGTGCTCGACGGCGTTCTCCACCAGCTCATCCAGTGATGAGAAGTAGTAGGTCGTCGATGCCAGTGGCAGGCCCGCGCGGCGTGCGACCGCGCGGTGGCGCACCGCGTCGAATCCACCTTCGCGCAGCAACTCAGCGGCCGCGCTGACGAGCGCGTACCGCCGTCGTTCTCCCTTGGGGGTAACCGCTGCGGTCACCGTCGCCATGGTGCCAGTCAGCCCGGAGTGCGCAGTGCGCTTTGCCCGAAGACGTGACGCGTGGGGCAGGATGGTGCAAATGCCGAATCTCAGCCGCCGCAGTGCGCTGCGTTGGGGAGTGGGCGCCGCCGGTGCCACCGCACTCGCCACGTTGGCCCCGCCTTCGCGTGTCCGCGCCGCGCCGACCCTCATCACCGGCTCATTCGTGTCGGCTGCCCGCGGCGGAATCACCACCAACTTCGCCATCGCTCGCCCACCCGGGCAATCCGCGGCCCTGCGCCCGGTGATCGCACTGCACGGCAAAGGCAGTGATGCCGCGGCGGTGATGGCCGGTGGTGTGGAGCAGGGCCTGGCGCAGGCGGTCGCCGCGGGCCTGCCCCCGTTCGCGGTAGTCGCCGTCGACGGCGGCGGTAGCTACTGGCACCGGCGCACCTCGGGTGAGGACGCCGGTGCGATGGTGCTCGGTGAGTTGCTTCCGATGCTCGGCGAGCAAGGACTGGATACCTCGCGGGTGGGATTCCTCGGGTGGTCGATGGGCGGCTACGGTGCGCTGTTGCTGGGCGCGCGTCTGGGTCCGGCACGGACCGCGGCGATCTGTGCGGTCAGTCCCGCGCTGTGGCTTTCTTCCGGTGCCACCGCGCCCGGCGCATTCGACGGACCTGAGGACTTCGCGGCCAACAGTGTGTTCGGCCTGCCCGCGCTGGGGTCGATCCCGATCCGGATCGACTGCGGGATTAGTGACCCGTTCTACGGTGCCACCAAACAATTCATCGCGCAGTTGCCCAACCCGCCGGCCGGTGGGTTCACCCCGGGCGGACACGACGGCTCCTTTTGGAGCGCGCAGTTGCCGGCCGAGATCGCCTGGATGGCACCGCTGCTGGCGGGCTGAACAGCTCAGACGGGTTCGGCCCGGCTAGCGCCACACCGGGCAGCGCCACACCGGCCTGCTCCACACCGACCGGGGCCGCACCGACCGGGGCCACTCATAACGTGATGAGACCCTGCGCAGCGGCGAGTCCGATGTCGGTACGGAAGTGACTGCCCGGCAAGCGAATAGTGGAGAGGACCCGGTAGGCGGCGTCGCGGGCCGCCGGCAGGTCCGCTCCGGTTCCGACGACTGAGAGCACTCGTCCACCACTGGAGACCACCGCCCCGTCGTCGCGCCGGGACGTCCCGGCATGCAGCACCCCGTCGGCCTCCGCGCCGGAGATCACATCGCCGAATCGGGGGCGGCCCGGGTAGTTCTCAGCTGCTAGTACAACAGCCACCGCGTAGCCGTCATGCCACTGCAGTGGCGCGCAGTCGGCGAGGGTGCCGGTCGCGGTCGCGTAGAGCAACCCGCCCAGCGGGGATTGCAGCAGTGCCAGCACCGCCTGGGTCTCGGGATCGCCGAAGCGGCAATTGAATTCGACGACGGACGGCCCCTCGGTGGTCATCGCCAGACCCGCGTACAACAGACCCGAGAACGGGCAACCCCGGCGCACCATCTCAGCGGCAACGGGTTCAACAACATCGTGAACGATCCCGGCCCGAACCGACTCGGGCAACCATGGCAGCGGTGCGTAGGCGCCCATGCCGCCGGTGTTGGGCCCGGTGTCGCCGTCGGCGACACGCTTGAAATCCTGCGCCGCTACCAACGGGACTACGGATGCTCCGTCGACCAGACAGAACAGTGACACCTCCGGGCCGTCGAGGAATGACTCCAGCAGCACCGGGTGTCCGGACTCCAGCAGGGTTGCGGCATGCGTGCGAGCAGCATCCCGGTCGGCGGTGACGACCACACCCTTGCCGGCCGCCAGTCCGTCGTCTTTGACCACCCATGCGGGCTGGCCGACGGCGGGGCCGAAACGATCCAGGGCGGCATCGAGATCTGCTGGGCTGTCGACGGTCTCGCTGGCTGCGGTGCGCACCCCGGCGGCTGCCATCACATCCTTGGCGAAAGCCTTGGAACCCTCGATCCGCGCGGCGTCCCGAGACGGGCCGAAACAGGCGATGCCGACGTCTCGGACGGCATCGGCCACTCCCAATGCCAGCGGGACCTCCGGACCGATCACCACCAGATCGGCCCGAACGCGGGCTGCCAATGCCGTGACCTCCTCGGCGGAGGTGACGTCGACGTCGTACTGGTCGGCCACCGCGGATGTACCTGCGTTACCCGGCGCAATCGCGAGGTAGTCGACGCCCGGGTCCTTGCGGAGTCCGATCAGCAGGGCATGTTCGCGGGCACCTGATCCGATCACGAGGACGCGCACGCGCCTCACCCTAATCGACGCCGCCGGCCGGTCTAGTCTGTCGACTTCTTTCCGCTGTGCATCTTCACGGCGTCACCGGCGTTGGCCTTCCGGTCACCGGCTTTTCCGGCGTCTGCGGTCTTTCGGCGCTTGGCGGCGACCCGTTCGACCACACCGTTGAAACCCGAGCCGAGCGGGAAGCCGACGTAGTGGGTGATGAAGATAGCCATCTCGCGCAACTCGTCGGCGGTCATCTCCTCGTTTTCCAGGGCGGCATTGACCTGGATCTCGGCCAGGTCCGACAGGCCGAGTGCGGTCACCACAGACAGTGTGATGAGCCGCTTGTCCCGCATCGACAGTCCGGGCCGGCTCCAGATATCACCGAACAGGTGGTCGACGGTGAGCGCAAAGAAGTCACCCGGCATATCGGACATCTCCCAGGCGTAAACCTCGTTCATCTTCGCCAGACCCTTGCGGCGCAACTCGTCCATGGCTCACTCCTTCTTCGTCGGCACGGCTGATTGGTCATGCGGTACACCCAGCCCGGCTGCCAGGTTTCGCAATGCGATATTCGCCAGCGGGAGGTCGACGTCCAGCGACTCCCCCAGTGCCCGAGCAAGACTCAGGTCTTTTTCACCCAGGCCGCGGGTGTGGGTGAAGGTGTCGTACAACCAGTGGCCCGGTTCGAGTTCGTGGGTGTTTTCGCGCACCATGATCGCTCCTGCGCCACCGGTCAACGCATCGGTGTGCCGGACCACCCGGCCCAGTGCCTGAAGATCCAAGCCCGCCGCCTCGGCCAGTGCCATCGCCTCGGCGGCCGCGGCGAAGGCGGTGAAGGTCAGCATGTTGCGCGCCAGTTTCATCCGCGTTCCGGCGCCCGGTTCACCGGCGTGGATCACCAGCGACGCCCACTGTTTGAAGACCGGTTTGATGCGCTCGTAGACCTCACGCGGCGCACCGACCATCGTCGCCAACTCGCCCTTCTGAGCCGCACCGGCACCTCCGCTGACCGGAGCGTCGATGACGTGAATTCCCTCGCCCGCGAGTTCAGCTGCGAGGGAGGCCGCGGTGGTGTCGCTGATCGTCGAGTGTATTGCGATCACCGTGCCCGCCGCGGCGTGGCGGGCAAGCTCAGAGACCACCTCGCGCACCTGCGTGTCATTGAGCACGGTGACGCTGATGATGTCGGCTGCGGCGACGTCGGCGATACTTTCGGCCACACTCGCCCCAGCGTCGGCGAACGGCACCATCACGTCGTCGCGAATGTCGAACACCACGAGGCCGCCCGGCCAGCCGGCCAGTCGCATGGCCATCGGCGCACCCATATTGCCGAGGCCGATATAGCCGAGTCTTGGCTCAGTCCCCGAATCAGTCACTGCCGAACTCCTTCTATGACCGGATGATCTGGCCGCCGTCGACGTTGAAGATCTGCCCGGTGATCCACCTGGCCTGATCGGAGAGCAGGAAAAGGCACATACCGACGAGATCCTCGGGCTGGCCCATCCGGCTCAGCGGGATTGCCCTAACGATGTCGGCCACCATCTCCTGCGGGGTGGTGGTGCGGTTGGCCTCGGTGTCAATCGGGCCGGGAGCGATCGCGTTGATGCGGATATTCTGCCCACCCAACTCACGGGAGAGTTGTTGGGTCAATCCATTGATGCCCACCTTGGCCAGGCCGTAGTAGTTGGCGTAAAGCCATGCCGCGGTGGAGGACTGGTTGACGATCGCGCCGCCACCCCGTTTGGCCATCTTGCGGTAGACCGCCCGGGTGCACAGCAGCGCTCCGTCCATATTCACGCTCATGAACTTCTTGTAGTAATCCCAGTCCACGGTGACCAGGAAGTCCAGTTTCATGCCGCCGAAGATCGCGGCGTTGTTGACCAGGTAGTCGATACCGCCGAACTCAGCCAATGTTCGATCCGCCATCGCCTTGGTCGACTCGACGTCCGAGACGTCGACCGGTACGGCCAGTGCGGTACCTCCTTCGGCCCGGATCCCGGCGGCAACGCGTTGGGCACCCTCGACGTTGATATCGGCGACCACCACCGCCGCACCTTCGCGGGCCAGTGCTTCTGCGTAGGCCTGGCCGATGCCACCACCGGCACCGGTGATGATGCCGACCTTCTCGTCGAACTGTCCCATCGATTCTCCTTTTATGACCTGATTAGACAGCTGTGGCAATGACTTTCAGCTCCAGGTACTCCTCGAAACCGGCCACGCCCATTTCCCGGCCGATACCGGACTGCTTGTAACCGCCGAAGGGCACGTCCGCGGAGTACCAGACCCCGCCGTTGACATTGACGGTGCCGACCCGCAGCCGATTGGCGACCGACTGAGCACGCTCGGGATCGGCGCTGAACACCGAGGCCGACAGTCCGTAGGGCGAGTCGTTGGCAATCCGGATCGCGTCTTCGTCGCCGTCGTGGGCGATCACTGTGAGCACCGGACCGAAGATCTCCTCACGGGCCACCCGGGCATCGTTGGTCAGTCCGGCCACCACCGTCGGTTCGATAAAGAAACCGCGGTTCCGATCGGCGGGCCGGCCACCGCCGCAGGCGAACGTTCCACCTTCGGCGATCGCCAGGTCCAGGTAGGACTGAACGCGGTCACGCTGGCGCGCGGAAATCACTGGGCCGCAGATGGTTCGGGGATCATTCGGGTCGCCCGGCTTCATCCCCGACATCGTGGCAGCAGCGGCAGCGACCGCATCGTCGTAGCGGGCGCGCGGCACCACCAGTCGGGTGGTGATCGCACAACCCTGGCCGGCATGCATGGACGCGGTGAATCCGGCCATCGAGCAGGCACCGGCGAGGTCGGCGTCGTCGAGGATGATGAATGCCGACTTGCCGCCCAGTTCCAGGAACACTTTCTTGATGGTCGCGGCGCCGGCAGCCATCACGGCGCGTCCGGTCGCGGTGGACCCGGTGAACGACACCAGATCGACACGGGGATCCGAGGACAACATCGCTCCGACCGCGTGGTCATCGGAGGTCACGATATTGAGCACACCCGCCGGGATATCGGTGTGCTCGGCGACCAGTTCGCCG
>Ga0209299_1001100_pt1 | contig 15129 bp, 3 predicted proteins | sample S_140806_MF_Meta_FD_187326 | JGI IMG/M metagenome (GOLD analysis project Ga0209299, IMG submission 187326) | Freshwater microbial communities from Lake Simoncouche, Canada to study carbon cycling - S_140806_MF_MetaG (SPAdes) (version 2) | ecosystem: Environmental > Aquatic > Freshwater > Lake ...
TGTGTATATTTATTTAAAAAATAATATCCTAACAATAATTTATTAACCCCATTCATAACGAGTGGTTTTTTTTGTTTTACCTTATATTTATAAATAAAAAATAACTATGAACAAATTTATTATTTCTGAATCAGAAAAAGAGAGAATATTAAACATGCATAAGTCAAGTTCGTCAAGACATTACCTAAGTGAGGAAACAATGGCTCCAGAACCTGTTATTACTAATAGTATGACGGTTAAAGTATTTTTTGCAAAAGACGGAGATTATGACCTTGATACAACTGATATTAAAACTAGTGATGCAAATATTTCAGATAGTATTTTAACAAATCTTACAACATCTAATATAAATGCATTAGATGTACAATTACCTAATTTATATATTACTACTGATATTAGTGCGACTAATTCTAGAATAACTTCATCAACTATTGGTAATGTCATATTGCAAAATATGAGTATGAGCTCGTTGAAAACGGATTTAACTGCTGGAAATGTATATGTTTCAGGTTCAAGTACATTCAATACACTTTCGTCATTATTTTTAGCATCAACAACCATTACAGGTGGTACAATGAGTTTATCGGGAGATCTTAAGGTAGGTGCAAATTTAGTAAGTATTGGAATTAATTCAACAAATATTAAAAATACTAATATTTCTTCATCTACTGCTACATTAACAACTTCGTTATCAGCATTTGGAGAAAATAATACGGTTGCTTCTATTTACACAACTGGCGGTAATGTAGGTATTAAAACAACATCTCCGGTCTATAAATTAGATGTTAATGGTACAATGCGCGCTCTTACTGGTATTTCAACGACTAATTTAGCAGCAACTGATATTACAACTGGTACAATCACTGCTCTTTCATCAACAATAGGTAACGTTAGAATAATAAATTCAACTAATGCAAATGTAATTACAAATACTATTACTTCAGGTAATGTTCTTGCAACTGGAGATGTAAGAACTGTTACATTAAATGGTACAAATGGCATATTTACAAATATATCTAGTGCCACATTAAATGCAACTGATATAACTTCTACTAATGTAATGTCTACTAGTATTTCGACTGGAAATGTCACTGCAACTAATTCAACAATTGATAATTTACGATTTACTAATATTAGTGGAGCAAATATAAATTTGAGTGGTCAAGTAACATCTACTTCATTAATAGGTTCTTCTATAAATACAATTACATTATCTGCAAACACTGGAACTATTACAAATGTAGTAGGGATATCTATTACTAGTGGTACATTAAATACAACTAATATGACTGTTTCAACCTTGTTAGCAACTACTAATATTACATCTGGTCAAGTCAGTGTAACAAATATGTCAAGTACTAATTTATTTTTGAATTCAGGAAATGGTTCTACTTTGAGTTTAAGTGGAGGAATTACATCAGCTAATGTAAATAGTACAAGTATTTCTACATCCAATTTATTTGTAGGTAGTAAAACATCTACGAATTTAGTGAACACAAATACATCAATTGGATTAGGTATTTTAACAAATATAACAACAGCAATATTATTAGCTACTACAAGTATTTCTACCGGAAATGTAAATGCTACAAATAGTAGTATTTCAAGCTTGATTAACACAAGTTTATCAGGAGCAAATTTAATTGTTGCTAATGAAATTACAAGTGGTAGTGTAGCAATTAGTACTTTATCTACGCAAACACATACTGCTATTGGAAACGTAACAGCTACTAATATGATGTTAACAGATTTAAGCGGATCAAATATTGTAGTGTCTTCTGTTACATCAGGTACATTGCTTGCAACAACAAGTGTATCTGCGGGTATATTGAATACACAAAATTTGAATGTTACAAATATTAGACTTACATCAGCGAGTTTGGGAAATATTGTATTACCTGGAAATGTTTCATCAGATACTCTAAGTGTAAATACAAGTATTACTACTTCAAACGTAAGATCCACTAATATGACGACTACAAATGTTGTATTGACAAATGTGGACAATGCTAATTTGTCTATTGCAGGAATGACGACAAGTAATGTGTATGCATCAGCAAGTATGAGTACAGCTTCTTTAGGATTTAATAATGGTTCGTTTGGAAATGCAAATATATCTGGAATGACAGTATCGTCTATTGTAGCTAATATAACAACTTCTAATATAAATGTAGGTACTGGCACATTTAATACTATTTCATCAACATTACTTAGTGCTACAACAATGACAGGTAGTAATATGAGTTTATCAGGTGATATTTTTGTAGGAAATTTAACAAGTAGCGGAATCAGTGTTAATAATTTGGTAAATACTAATATTTCTGCTGGTACTGCTATTGTAACAACTAATCTAAGTGCAGTCGGTAATAGTAATACGATTGGATCTATATATACAACAGGAGGTAATGTTGGTATAAAAACTACTTCTCCAAATTATAAATTAGATATTTCTGGATCATTGAATGTTTCAAATAGTATTACTACAAGTACATTATTGGCTAGTACAAGTGTTACAAGTGGAATAATCTCGGCAAATACATTTACTACAGGAGAAATGAGAATGACAAATATAAGTGGTGCCAATGTAAGAATAAACAATATTACATCCGCTTCAGTAATTACAACTACGATCACAACAGGAAATGTATATGCTAATAGTGGAAATTCAATCAATATAACTGCATCATCCTCCAATATCAGTGCATTAAATGCAGTAAATATTGCATCGTCAAGTATAACAACTTCAAATTTAATTGTTACAAACACTACTTTGGGCAATATGGGTTTATCAAATGCTACTGGTAGTAATATGATATTAAGTGGAAGCTTAAATGTAGATTCTTTAGTTTCTACTAGTACAAGTACAGCTAATTTAATATCTACAAATGGTACAATAGCAAATGTTAGAGGAAACGTAGTAAATAGTAATACGTTAAATGCAATTAATATTACCTTGTCGTCATTATTAGCAAGTACAAGTATTTCTACCATTCAAGTAGGTGTAAGTGGAATTTCAAGTAGTAATATTGTATTAACAAGTGGAAACGGAATATCGTTGATATCAAGTACGGGAATAACTTCTGGAACAGTAAATGCAACGAGTATAACAACTGGTACCTTTTCAGCTACTAATGGAACTGTATCCAATTTACGTAATGTAAATATGACTATAAATGCATTAAATTCAGGTGCTATTACAACTGGAACCTTGTCGGCTACAAGTATAACAACTGGTATATTTAATGTAGCAAATGTTTCTGCCTCCAATGTAAATAGTACTAATATGTCATCTGGTAATATAGTAACATCATTGTTAACTCCAGTTACCCTAGTTACGGGTAGTATTTCTACGGGTACATTAACAGCGACAAATAGTTCAATTTCAAATATTGTAGGAACTGAGATTACTGGTTCTAATGTACTTTTAACAGGATTAGTAGCTAACAATGTTGTTGGAAATACTTTTTCAACGAGTAATTTGCTATCTACTACTACAACTATTGCCAATATAACAATGACATCACTTAGTTCAGGGTCAGTTGTTTTATCTGGCAATATGAATGTAAATAGCATAGTTGCATCGTCTGGTATGACTACATCTAATATACAAATAACAAATATGACGACTACAAATGCTGTTATTACAAATATGTCTACTACAAATATGAGTTTAAATAGTATGACAATTGGTAATATTTATGCATCATCAAATATAAGTAGTGGATTATTAAATATTGGAACAGGTTCAATGACAAATGGTGTATCTAGTAATGTTAGTGTAGCAAACATCGCGAATACAAACTTGACTACTCCAACACTACTAGTTCAAAATGGTGTTTTTAATACTGTGGCTTCAAGTATTGTATCAGCAACTACATTTACGGGTGGTAACTTTAATTTATCGGGAGATTTAAAAGTGGGTAATGAATTACTTAGTGCTGGTATTAGTGTAAATAATTTGGTAAATACAAATATCTCATCTGGTACGGCTATTTTAACAAATAATATAAGTGCCGTTGGAACAAGTAATACAATTGGTTCTATTTATACGACAGGTGGTAACGTGGGTATTAATACAACTGCTCCTGGATATAATTTGGATGTGAATGGTACCTTGAAATTGACAAGTTTAAATACAAATACATTGGTTGCTAACTCGTCTATTAGTGCCGGATTATTAGCATCAAATTTAGTTACAAGTGCTAATATTGTATTAACAAATGCATCTTCTGCTTCTTTGGCTATTTTAAATAATCTTACTTCTACTACTATTACCGCAAACACTGGTGTAAGTGCATCTTCTTTAAGAGTATCAGATGCTAATATAACAAGTGTATCGTCATCTGATGTAAATGCAACGGCTATAACTACAAATACATTAACGGCCACTTCAGTAACAAATTCTAATCTTGTAGCAACTTCAGTCACGGCTACTAATGTTTTTATTACTTCTGGTAATGGAACGACAATGGATATAACATTTGCAAGTTTAGGATCTTTGGCTGCAACTTCCATTTCTACAGGTACTTTTATTGCTACTAACAGCACAGTAACAAATATTGTTGCAACTTCTTTAACTAGTGGTACATTACGAGCTTCAAATATTACAACTGGAACGGTATTAGCAACAACATCTATAAGTACAGGTGCGTTAGGAACATCAACATTAGTTGCGACAAACAGTGTATTCAGTTCTGGTACAGGAACATCATTAAATATGTCCGGTATTACATCAGGTATAGTATTGGCTACAACTAGTATAAGCACAGGTGCGCTTGGTGTAACAAATGTAACATTGGGTAATAATGTAGCAACCAATATTTCTACATCCACATTGACAAATACGGATATTACATCTGGTACATTATTAGCCACGACAAGTATTAGTACAGGTGTTTTAAATGTTGCAAATATTACATCTTCTAATATGGTATCATCTGCTATTTCAGGTGGGGAATTGAGATTAACAACATCTTTAACAATGCCCTCAGTAATTTCTACAAATATAAGTACAGGTGCGATGAATGTAGCAAATGTCACATTAGTGAATTCAAATATTAATAATGCAAGTAGTAGTAATATATTGAGTACTGGTATAACAACTGCAACGTTATTAGCAACAACGAGTATAAGTTCGGGTGTATTATCAAGTAGCAATATGACAGTGTCAAGTGCTAGAATAACAAATGTAACTAGTGTATCGATAAATGCAAATAGTATAACATCAGGAACAGTGTTAGCTACAAGTATATCATCTGGACAAATCAATGCATCGACATTTACAACAGGAGAATTAAGATTTACAAATGCGAGTGGAGGTACAATGGTATTAACCGGTGGTATGAGCGTTGGCAGTATTAATTTTATTAATACATTAACTCAAAATGGTTCGCCAATAAGTTCATCACAATGGGGACCAGGTTCTGCATCTAGTATTTATTATACGAATGGTAATATAGGTATTGGAACAACTGCACCAGGGTTTGCATTAGATGTTTCTGGTGGTGCTAGTATAACAAATGTAACAGTAGCATCTATTATGACAACAAATATTACAACTTCTTCATTATTGGCATCTACATCTATTACATCAGGATTAGTAGTTTCAACAAATATGACAGCTACAAATGGTGTTGTAACAAGATTATCATCTGGTAATCTAAATAGTAGTACATTAACAATTGGTAATTTTATAAATACATCCATTATTGGTACAAATGTATTAGGTACTAATGGTACTATTGTAAACTTGAAAACAAATTCATCAACTGTAGGAAATATAGCAAGTACATTGGGCTCATTTAGTACATTAGGTGCAAGTTATTTATCAGGAACAACCTATTCAGCTGGATCACTAAGTATTTCTGGTAATATGAATGTATTCTCAACAGTAGTGACGTCAAATATAACAGCGACAAATGTTACAAATACAAATATTTCAACGGGTACATTAAGAGTGTCAAGTAATTTAGCATCTGGTGTATCAAGTAATACATTAGGAAATATATATACATCAAGTGGAAATGTTGGTATAGGAAAAACAAATCCGGGGTATACATTAGATATAAATGGTACAGTTGATTTTTCAACGCTCTTAAATACAACTAATATAAATAGTTCAATCGTAACAAGTTCGAATCTATTGGTACAAAGTATGTCAGGATCATCCATAATATTAACATCTGGTAGTGTAAGTACTATAAATGCAAATAATATAAATAGTATGGAAACATTGAATTTACAGTATACATTACGTATTGATGGTATAAACATTGAACAGAATAACGCGATAACTGTAGATTCTTTAGGATTTGTGTATGTAGCGGGATACAGTGGTTCAACGACGGCGTCATTTTATGCAACAGATGGAACGACAGTGATTGCGACGATGGCAAATATGAGTCCAAGTGGTACGGGATATGTAGCAAAGTACAGTTCCTTAGGTGTGTTACAATATACATTACGTATTGATGGTACTAACAGTGAAGTTAACAATTCGATAACTGTAGATTCTTTAGGATTTGTGTATGTAGCGGGATGGAGTGGTTCAACGACGGCGTCATTTTATGCAACGGATGGTACGACAGTGGTTGGGACGATGGCGAATGTTAATACAAATAATGTGGGATATGTAGCGAAATACAATTCATCAGGAACCTTACAATATACATTACGTATTGATGGTACTCGCAGTGAAGTTAACGATTCGATAACTGTAGATTCTTTAGGATTTGTGTATGTAGCGGGATACAGTGGTTCAACGATGGCGTCATTTTATGCAACGAATGGTACCACAGTGATATCGACTATGGGGGGTGTTAGTATTCTTGGTATGGGATATATAGCAAAGTACAGTTCCTTAGGAGCGTTACAATATACATTACGTATTGATAGTGATCGTGAGGAAATTAATAGCGCGATAACTGTAGATCCCAGTGGATCTATATATGTAGCGGGATACAGTAGTTCAACGATGGCGTCATTTTATGCAACGAATGGTACGACAGTGATATCGACGATGGGGGGTGTGAATACAGCTAATATGGGATATGTAGCAAAGTATAGTTCCTTAGGTGTGTTACAATATACATTACGTATTGATGGTACGACTAATGAACAGAATAATGCGATAACTGTAGATCCCGATGGGTTTATATATGTAGCGGGAAGGAGTGGTTCAACGATGGCGTCATTTTATGCAACGAATGGTACGACAGTGGTTGGGACGATGGCGAATATGAATACTCTTGGTATGGGATATATAGCAAAGTACAGTTCCTTAGGAGCGTTAGAATATACATTACGTATTGATGGTACTCGCAGTGAAGTTAACAATTCGATAACTGTAGATTCTTTAGGATTTGTGTATGTAGCGGGATACAGTGGTTCAACGATGGCGTCATTTTACGCAACGGATGGAACGACAGTGGTTCAGACGATGGCGAATGTTAATACAAATAATGTGGGATATGTAGCGAAATACAATTCATCAGGAACCTTACAATATACATTACGTATAGACGGTATAAACATTGAACAGAATAATGCGATAACAACGGATTCTAGTGGATCTGTATATGTAGCGGGATATAGTAGTTCAACAATGGCGTCATTTTATGCAATGGATGGAACGACAGTGGTTGGGACGATGGCGAATATGAATACAAGTGACATGGGATATGTAGCAAAATATATTATTTCAAGTGTATCATCTACAGATATGATTGCTACAAATATGACGATTCAGAATGTATTATCATCTAACTTAACTGGTGGTACATTGAATGTGCCTAATATAACATTTGGTACAATATTGGCAAGTACAAGTACAAGTACGGGTACAATCAATCTATCAAATCTTATTGGTGTAAATGGTACAGTAGCAAATGGTGTAGTTTCATTAATGACAGTGGCTAATTTGAGTATGGCAACAGATACGCAGGCGAATATAATGTTAACAAATGGTACAGTATCAAATATTGTATTTACAAATGCGACGGGAACAAGTATGAATATAAGTAGTATAACATCTGGTACTGTTTTAGCGAGTGTATCTCTAAGTACTGGTACATTAAATGGTACATTGGGTTTCTTCGAAAATTTAACATCGTCTAATATTGTAGGAAGTAATGTATTGGGAATAGATTTATCAAGTGGAACATTAAATACGACAAATATAACAGTAGCTACATTAAATATAAGTGGTAGTATTTCTGGTGCCAATTTACGAACTGATGTAACAACATCTAGTATTTATGCAACGAATATATACAATAATAATGTTTTGTTAGATACAACGTCATGGTCTATTATAAACAATAATGTAATTAATACAAGTGGTAATGTAGGTATAAATACTACTTCACCCACGACTAAATTACAAGTTTCTGGTAATATGAGAGTAACGGAAAATATTACAACAACGAATGTACAATTAACTGGTAATTTGTATCAAAATGGTGTATTGATTCAGCCTGCGTCATCATTAAATTGGACAACGAGTGGTGCTACAAATGTTGTTTTAACGAGTGGTAGTGTAGGAATTGGAACAACAAGTCCATCTTATAATTTAGATGTTGTTGGGGATATAAGAATGAGTGGTATTACTACATCAAACATAGTATTGAATAGTAATATCAATATATCATCAGGAAATTATGTATTTGATACAAGTGCGAATATGGTTTCAACAGATATAGAAGTAATTAACTCACGTAAACGTATCAGTCGCGCTGATGCTGTCACTGCACTTTCTAATTGGACAACTGTAATACATCCAAATCAAGATAATTTAATTTCTTCTTTTACGGATGTAGAATGGGCGCCAGAATTGAATTTACTTGTAGCAATGACAAATTCTACCATAGGATGTACATCATCTGATGGTATTAATTGGTCTATATTTAATATACCTGTACCGGGTACTAAATATATAACTTGGTCACCTGAATTAAGATTGTTTTTAACTTATACGGGTGGTAGTAATCCATATATGGCTTCGTCTTCGAATGGAACAACGTGGACAACACGTTCTGTTTCTTTAACCGTTGCGTCAAATTCAAAGGGTGTATGGGTTAGTGAATTATCATTATTTATTTTAGTGAACGGAAGTAATAGTCTTATAATAACATCACCTGATGGAATAAACTGGACAACAAGAACAACTCTTGCCCTTTCTGGTAATTATTCAGTTACTTGGTCGCCTGAATTAAAAATGTGTCTTGCTGCAAGGTATAGTACTCCAGTATCGTCGATACATTATTCATATAATGCTGTAACTTGGTTGACAACAAGTGTGCCTAGTGGAGGGTGGAGAATTGCATGGAGTCCAGAGTTATATAAGTTTGTAGGAAATGCAAGTAATATTGCGACAAATATACAAAGTGCAGATGGATTGAATTGGACTACAACTACAGGTATATCTATAACTAGTTCAAATGGACATTTTGAATGGGTACGGGATTTATCCATGTTTATTATGTCAGCAAATCCAAGTAAATATTCATATGATGGTATAAATTGGAGGACAGCATTAAATCCTGGATTAACGGATGGGATATATAGATCATTGTGGGTAAGCGAGTTAGGAAGGTTTATATCAGTAGGTGGTAGTAGTGACACAGTAGCAAACAAGATAGTGACAGGTGGGATGTTACCAGGGAGAATGTCAGTGCTATTAATATCAAATGCGCATATACAAATGACAGATGGTAATGTAAATATAGATGGTACATTAAATTCGAATATTTCTTTAAATAATGTGATATCACAATTACCATCTACATTGTCTAATTCGTTAACTACGGATTTAACTTTATCGAATACAATAAATACTAATGTTACAGTTTCAAATGTATTTATAAATAATTCTACAATTTCTAATTTTACACCTGTAAATATTACATATGGAAATATCAATGTTATAAATAACAATACAAATGTGTTAGTGCCTAGTACTATTAATTCATACGGGAATATTATTATGACAACAACTGGTACAAATATAATAACAGACATAGAAGTGATTAACTCACGTGCACGTACTAGTCGCGCTAATGCAGTTGCTGCACTTACAGGTTGGACTACTATTTCTCAATTTTCTCTAGCAACCACATTTACGGATGTAGAATGGGCGCCAGAATTGAATTTACTTGTAGCAATGACAAGTACTAGCATAGGATGTACATCGTCTGATGGTATTAATTGGTCTATATTTAATATACCTGTACCGGGTACTAAATATGTAACTTGGTCACCTGAATTAAGATTATTTTTAGCTTATAATACGGGTGGTAGTAATCCATCTTCGGCAACATCTTCTGATGGGATAACGTGGACAACACGCACTAATTCATCAATTGCCGGTTCTAATTTAAAGGGTGTATGGATTAGTGAATTATCATTATTTGTTTTATCACATACTTCAACAATAATAACATCACCTGATGGAATAAATTGGACTTCAAGAGTTACTATTAGACCTAGTGCGTATTCTGGAGTAACATGGTCACCTGAATTAAAAATGTGTATTATAGGAACATCTGTAAATTTATCATTTACATATTATTCATATGATGGAATAACTTGGTTAACTACGAGTATACCAGTTGGAATATGGAGAATTGCATGGAGTCCAGAGTTATATAAGTTTGTAGGAAATGCAAGTAATATTGCGACAAATATACAAAGTGCAGATGGATTGAATTGGACTACAACTACAGGTATATCTATAACTAGTTCAAATGGACATTTTGAATGGGTACGGGATTTATCCATGTTTATTGTATCTGGAAGTCCAATTAAATATTCATATAATGGTATAAATTGGAGAACAGCATTAAATCCCGGGTCAAGTAATATGTATAGATCATTGTGGGTAAGCGAGTTGGGAAGGTTTATATCAGTAGGTGGTAGTAGTGACACAGTAGCAAACAAGATAGTGACAGGTGGGATGTTACCAGGGAGATTGTCAGTGCCATTAGTATATAGTAGTACAATGGATAGTAATTTGGATATGTCGGGTACAACGATAACGATTCCGACTTTACGTGGAACGGCTATAACAAGTGGTTCATTGAATATACCTCAAATTCAGCCAACAGACGTAGATTTAGCATATACATTACGTATTGATGGTAATAGTAGTGAAGCTAATACCGCGATAACAACGGATGTAAGTGGGAATGTATATGTAGCGGGATACAGTATTTCAGCGACGCCAGTATCATTTTATGCAACGAATGGTAGCACAGTGCTTGGAACAATGATTAATGTTAATTCAAGTTTTAATGTGGGATATGTAGCGAAATACAATTCCTCAGGAACCTTGCAATATACATTACGTATTGATGGTGCTCGTGAGGAAATTAATAGCGCGATAACTGTAGATCCCAGTGGATCTATATATGTGGCGGGGTACTGTGCTTCCACGACGGGGTCATTTTATGCAACAGATGGTACCACAGTGGTTCAAACAATGGCTAATATGGCTACAAATGGGTCGTATACGGGGTATGTAGCAAAGTATAGTTCCTTAGGTGTGTTACAATATACATTACGTATTGATGGTACGACTAATGAACAGAATAATGCGATAACAACGGATTCTAGTGGAGCAATATATGTAGCGGGGCAGAGTACTTCGACGACGGCGTCATTTTATGCAACGAATGGGACGACAGTGGTTGGGACGATGGCGAATGTGAATACTCTTGGTATGGGATATATAGCAAAGTACAGTTCCTTAGGAGCGTTACAATATACATTACGTATTGATGGTACTAACAGTGAAGTTAACAATTCGATAACTGTAGATTCTTTAGGATTTGTGTATGTAGCGGGAAGGAGTGGTTCAACGACGGCGTCATTTTATGCAACGGATGGTACCACAGTGGTTCAAACAATGGCCAGTGTTAATACAAATAATGTGGGATATGTAGCGAAATACAATTCATCAGGAACCTTACAATATACATTACGTATAGACGGTATAAACATTGAACAGAATAATGCGATAACAACGGATTCTAGTGGATCTGTATATGTAGCGGGGCATAGTACTTCGACGACGGCGTCATTTTACGCAACGGATGGAACGACAGTGGTTCAGACGATGGCTAATGTTAATTCAGGTCAGATGGGATATGTAGCGAAATACAATTCTTCAGGAACCTTGCAATATACATTACGTATGGATAGTAATAACGGTGAATATAATACTGCGATAACGACGGATCCTAGTGGATCTGTATATGTAGCGGGGTATAGTAGTTCAACGATGGCGTCATTTTATGCAACGAATGGTACCACAGTGGTTCAAACAATGGCTAGTGTTAATACAAATAATGTGGGATATGTAGCGAAATACAATTCATCAGGAACCTTACAATATACATTACGTATAGACGGTTTAGGTATTGAACAGAATAACGCGATAACGACGGATTCTAATGGAGCAATGTATGTAGCGGGACAGAGTACTTCAATAACGGCGTTATTTTATGCGACGGATGGTAGCACAGTTGTTCAAACAATGGATAATATGGGAGCTAATATGGGATATGTAGCAAAATATGTCTTAAGAACTAGTATACTAGGAGCATCATTTAATTCAAATACAATTGGTAATATACTTACAACTGGTGGAAATGTAGGTATTAATACAAGTGTGCCTTTGAGTACATTACAAGTGAATGGTAGTTTAGCCAAGAGTTCAGGTACATTTGATATTCAACATCCTATATATGATGAACGTCGTTTAATTCATAGTTTCATTGAAGGTCCGCGATGTGATTTAATATATAGAGGACAAGTTACATTAGTGAATGGAACAGCAATTGTTAATATTGATAGAGATTGTGTTGCTGAAGAAGATTGTGTTATGACGGAAGGTACATTTACATCATTAGCTATAAACCCTGATGTATTCTTGACAAACAAGACAGGATTTAGTGAATTGACATATACATTATCTGGTAATACACTCACGATTACATCTGAAGAGAATACAAATGACATAGTATCATGGATGGTGGTTGCAGAACGTAAAGATGATATTATTAAACAATGGAATAGAACAAATCAAAATGGATATTTGATGACAGAATACGAATGAGATGAAGCAAATGAGATGAAGCAAATGAATAAGCTATTATAAAAACATTTTTATTTTACAAAAAAAATAAAAATAGTTAAAAGATTAATGTAATAATTTACTATCAATATATTTTGATCCCAATTTAGTTAAAGTTCCTATTCCGTAATCTTCTATAAAAAGATTACCTTCTGGATTTTCGTACCAGAAAATTGTAGGTGTATTAAACATTATATTAAAATAGTAAATAATATTTATACCATCCATAGTTAAGGTTGAGTATAATGTAGTATTTAATTCACGTTTCAAAATAATTGCTTCAATTCTAATGAATGGATTTCCCATAAATTAAATATATAAAAAAATATTAAATTAAATCAAAATGATAATTTGTAGTTTTTAATCCATAATTGGGTAGTTGTAGTTTAGATTTTAATTCTTTTGTTAAGATATCTAAAATAGGTGAGCTTTTTTGTTCAGGGCGTTTACAAATTTGGAGTGGGTCGACACAAGTGTTATTATTATTGGTATAAGTATAAGTATCAGTTTGTATATCAAAATGTTCAAATAATCTATCTTGATTATTATAATAACGGTATTGTAATTCTAAAGGTGAAAGATCGGATGTAGTTTGTGTAGAGACAGTTTGACAGGAAGTGGTCATAGTTTGTGTTTCTGTATTAACAGTCATTTTAGGTTGAGTATCCAAGATGGGTACAAAAGAAAGAATGTAAATGACTTGTTTAGTTGTTTCAGTAGAGTTCCAGATCCATCCTTTTTGAAGTGTTTGATTTTCGATAAAAATTTCACAAAAGGTATTATGAATGAAATAGTTTATATTGTCTAATTGGCAAGTATTTTTTAAATATTGTATGCAATCATGAAAAGAATTAGAAAAGTTGGTATTATATATGGATTCTTTATTGTTGATGATATCTTTGATTAGAATAAGAGATGTCATATATATAAATAGTACAAATAAAAAAAATATATACAACGTGTATTTATAAAAAAGTGAAAATAAAATTGGAAATATATTCAACAAGTGTGTAACATATGACGGGTTTTGCAAAATATTTGACTCAATTTACGAAAAATACGGGTGACTATCAGACTCATTTGTCATTTGGAAAGGGTAAGTATAATGTTCCTGATGAAAAATATGATGAATTTTACAAAATGTATTTTGAAGCGATAAAGAATGGAGAAGAGTTGACATTGATTGAGAAAATTTCAAATTCTAATTTTGCATTTTTCTTAGATTTAGAAACTCCTAAAAAACATGAAAATAAGATAAAAAGGGGTGATGTTGAAGAGATTATTAAAACAACAAAAGATGTAATAAAGGAGTATTTTAAGGGTGATGAAACTATTAAAGAGTGTATTATATCAAGAAGGATGGATAAGTATCATGTAAATTTTTATAATTTAGTTGTAAATAATGAATTGGGAATGTTATTATCTAAAAAGGTGGTAGAAAAATGTAAAGATGAGATAAAGGGGTATATTGATACATCTGTATATAGGACGGGTTTAAGAATGTTTGGATCAAGAAAAAGTAAAGAAGATAAGACAGGAGAGACTGTATATAAGATGTATGATATTGAAAATGATAAAGAGATGGATAATTCAAGTGATGATGTATTGATGAAGGTGATGATTAGAAGAAAAAAAGGAGTAAAAGTGACGGAGAATAGTATGAAAAGTGAAATTGTAGAAACAAAAGGTAAAAAAGTTCAAGTAAAAGGAGTAACGAATAATAAAGTAGTTGAGGAGATTTCAAGGTTATTGATGTATTTAAGGGATACGAATGTGTCTTTATCGAATTTTAAGATGGAGATAGGTAGATTATGTGCGACGCAGAACAAGGCGGGTATATTTTGTTATTATATATCATTGTGTGACAAGTATTGTGTATTCAAGTGTAGGGATCATAATAGGGATTCATCACCGATATATATGGAGATTAGTATAAATGGTGTGTATATGAAATGTTATGATGAGGATTGTATAGCGAGGCGTTATCCGGATGGTGG
>Ga0209299_1001111_pt1 | contig 15079 bp, 12 predicted proteins | sample S_140806_MF_Meta_FD_187326 | JGI IMG/M metagenome (GOLD analysis project Ga0209299, IMG submission 187326) | Freshwater microbial communities from Lake Simoncouche, Canada to study carbon cycling - S_140806_MF_MetaG (SPAdes) (version 2) | ecosystem: Environmental > Aquatic > Freshwater > Lake ...
ACGGTCTTCGAATAATCCATTTTTACGGCCGAATTCGCTGTGGCCAATCTTGATGCGCAATGCGCCAATCGCGTCGTTCACCACCTTGGCCTTGTCAGCGCCAAAGAAAATCAAGTCGCCGTCTTTGGCACCTGTGCGTGCAATCACTTCGGCAATAGCACCGTCGTGCAAGTTCTTGACAATTGGGCTTTGCAAGCCGTTACGTCCCTTGGCCACGTCGTTGACCTTGATGTATGCCAAGCCTTTGGCGCCATAAATTTTCACGAACTCGGTGTAGGCGTCGATCTCGCCACGGCTCAGTCCGCCCTCTTCGCGCGCGCCACCAGGAACACGCAGAGCAACTACACGGCCGCCTTTCATTTGGGCTGCACCAGAGAACACTTTGAAGTCCACATCTTGCATGACCTTCGTCACTTCGGTGAACTCCATCTTCACGCGCAGGTCGGGTTTGTCTGAACCATACTTGAACATCGCGTCTTGGTAAGTCATGACGGGGAATACGCCCAAGTCCACGCCAATCGCATTACGGAAAACCGTTTTGATCATGCCTTGGAAGAGTTCACGTATCTCTTCTTCGGTCATGAAAGACGTTTCAATATCTATTTGCGTGAATTCGGGTTGACGATCGGCACGCAAGTCTTCGTCGCGGAAACATTTGGTAATTTGGTAGTAACGGTCAAAGCCTGCCACCATCAACAACTGTTTGAACAACTGAGGCGACTGGGGCAATGCAAAGAACTGTCCGTCGTGCACGCGGCTAGGCACGAGGTAGTCACGCGCGCCTTCTGGCGTGCTCTTGGTGAGCATCGGTGTCTCTATGTCTACAAAACCATTGGCGTCCAAGAATTTGCGCACTTCCATAGATACGCGGTAGCGCAGCATGAGGTTGTTTTGCATGTAAGGACGGCGCAGGTCTAACACGCGGTGTGTCAAGCGCGTTGTCTCTGACAAGTGTTCATCGTCAATTTGGAATGGCGGCGTAACGGATTCATTGAGCACGTGGAGTTCATGGCAGAGCACTTCAATCTTGCCGCTCTTCATGCCGTCGTTGGTCGTGCCCTCTGGCCGAAAACGCACTAGGCCTTTGATCTGCACGCAGAATTCATTGCGCACGTCTTCGGCTATCTTGAACATCTCAGCGCGGTCTGGGTCGCATACTACTTGGCACTGGCCTTCACGGTCACGCAGGTCGATGAAGATCACACCACCGTGGTCACGGCGACGGTTTACCCAGCCACACAACTCAACGTTTTGCCCGTTGAGGGCTTCGGTCACCAGACCACAGTAATGTGAACGCATAGCCATTGTTAGTTTCTCTTTTCTTCAATCTTAGGTGTGCTGGAGGGCGCCACTGCGCCCATTGAAATAACGTATGTCAACGCTTCGTCGACGTCGAGTTCGAGTTCGATCACGTCTTTACGCTGCATCAATAAAAAGAATCCGCTGGTCGGGTTAGGCGTAGTAGGTACGTAGACGCTGATGTAGTCGTCCCCCAATTTAGAGGCCACTTCACCGCTAGCAACGCCCGACTGAAAACCGATCGTCCAACTGCCCGCGTGGGGATACTGCACCAACAAGGCTTGGCGAAATGCGGTGCCGTTGCTGGAGAACAAAGTGTCAGAGACTTTTTTGACACTGGTGTAAACGGTTTTGAAAACAGGAATACGGGTAAATAATTTATTCCACTGGCGCATCCACCATCGTCCGGCGACATTGGAGACCAAGGCGCCAGAGACCATCAAACTTAAGAACACAATGACTACGCCCAAGCCTGGCATTTGGCGCAATGCAGTAACAGTTTCAGATGACACCCATGGGTTGAGGCTAGCAACAGCACCGATGAATATGCCGTCCATGACACCGACCAACCAAGTCAACACCCAGACGGTGATGGCCAAGGGCGTCCACACCAACAAGCCAGCGAAAAGGTATTTTTTAAATGGCATCAGTGACAAGCACAAGAGGTGCCGCACGATGCAGCGCTGGTGGTTGAATTGGAGTTTGAGCTTGAAGCAGGGACCGGAGATGAGGCAACGGCACTTGTGCCATCACTTGAAGATGTAGAAGCTCCGCCAGAACCACCGCCTGAAGATCCTCCACCTGAAGCATCACCCGATGAAGATGCACCGGAGGCTGGAGCACCCCCCTCAGCTGCTGCGGGCGCGGGGGCGTTCGAACCGCCCTTGAAATCTGTTGCGTACCAACCAGAGCCTTTGAGCTGGAAGCCAGCAGCTGTTAGCTGTTTGGTGAAGGTTGCCGCGTGGCAAGCCGGGCAATCGGTAAGCAAATCGTCTGAGATTTTTTGCAAAACGTCTTTGGCATGGCCGCAGGCGCTGCATTTGTAAGCGTAAATAGGCATGGTAGACGGTGGGTAAAACCGTCAATTATAGGTCGACCGCCTGATTTCAAGTCCTAGAGAGCTTATGGTGGCTGGCGTGCGTGTTGTGGATAAATTGGGGTGCCAAAGAACCGATAACCATGCCGAGCAAACTTGCCAACAAACCCGCCAATTGCGCAGGGAATTCTTCGCCCAAGGGGGTGAATAACAACACCGCCCACACTGATAACCCTAAAACGATCGCGGCAATGGCACCTTGGGTGGACGCCCTCTTCCAATACAAGCCAAAGGTCAAAGGAACAAAGGCTCCAACAAGTGGCACTTGGTAGGCGCTAGAGACCATCTCGTAAATTGACGTGCCCTGCATCAAGATGGCGTAGCAAAGAACGATGGCGCTAAAACACAAAACCGTCACGCGCATGGCACGCAGTTCTTGTTGGTCACTTTGGTGCGGGTTGAATTGCCGCCAAATGTTCTCGGTAAAGGTAACACTGGGCGCCAGCAAAGTGGCCGAGGCACACGACTTGATGGCCGACAACAAGGCACCAAAGAACAGCACCTGCATAACAAACGGCATTTGCTCCATCACCAAGGTAGGCAAAACTTTTTGCGGATCTTCTGCCATCAATGTTGCAGTCTTCTCGGGCATGATGATCATCGCACTGACCACTAAAAACATGGGCACAAACGCAAACAAGATGTAGCAGATGCCGCCGATCACTGGCCCGTGCGTGGCGGCCTTGATGCTGTTGGCAGACATCACGCGCTGAAATACATCTTGTTGCGGGATAGAGCCAAACATGATGGTCACAGCACCCGCTATAAAAAATGCAATCTCTTTGAAACTAGGCTCAGGCCAAAACTTAAACATGTCTTGGCTTACCGCCAAGGCCACTACTTTGTCTGCACCCCCCGCTTGGTCTGCCGCAAACACTGCCAACACCGAGAGGCCAACCACCAAAATAATCATTTGAATAAAGTCAGTGATAGCCACCGACCACATCCCACCAAACAAGGTGTAGGCCAAGATAGAGACAACACCAATCACCATGCCCCAAGGAACACTAATGGCACCCGCAGAGAGCACGTTAAACACCAAGCCCAATGCGGTAACTTGTGCAGAGACCCAACCCAAATAACTCAGCATGATGATGAGCGAACAGGCCACTTCGACCACGCGACCGTAGCGTTCGCGGTAGTAATCACTGATGGTCAATAGCGTCATTTGGTAGAGCTTGCCAGCGAAGAACAGCCCCACAAAGATCAAACAAAAGCCTGCACCGAACGGGTCTTCCACCACGCCTTGCAAGCCGCCGTTGACAAACTTGGCTGGGATACCCAAAACAGTTTCAGAGCCAAACCAAGTCGCAAATGTTGTGGTGACGATCATCGCCAACGGCAGATGACGACCAGCAATGGCGAAGTCTGCCGAGTTGTGCACCTTCTTGGCTGCCAACAACCCAATGGCGATAGTGATAAACAAATAAACAAAAACGAGTGCGAGCAGCATAGGTTAATGAAGATGAGTGAACAATTGCATGACAGCCAAACCTCCGACAAAACCAATGCCAGCCCAGATCAGGCGTTGCAACAATCGGTTGGTTTGGCGCTGTGATTCGATCAATGCGTCGAGCGACGCATGGTTATTGTGTTGGCGGTACTTCAAGAAGTCATGCACCAACCGCGGCAACTCGGGCAAGAGCTTGGCATATCGTGGTGCCTCGTCTTTGAGTTGCTGCCAAAGTTTTTTAGGGCCGACTTGGTCGAGCATCCACTTTTCTAAGAAGGGCTTGGCCGTACTCCACAAATCCAAATCAGGATCGAGTTGACGTCCCAAGCCTTCGATATTGAGCAAGGTCTTTTGCAACAAAACTAGTTGGGGTTGTATCTCGACATTAAAGCGACGCGAGGTTTGAAACAAACGCATCAGCACAAGACCTAAAGAAATTTCTTTTAAAGGACGGTCAAAGTAAGGCTCACACACCGCACGGACCGCAGACTCTAGTTCATCTATGCGTGTGTCTGCTGGCACCCAGCCAGACTCCACATGCAACTCGGCCACCCGCTTGTAGTCACGCCGAAAGAAGGCGGCAAAGTTTTGCGCCAAGTACTCTTTGTCAGACTCGGTAAGCGTGCCCACAATGCCGAAGTCTAGCGAAACATAAAGCCCAAATGTTGCAGGGTCTACGCTGACTTGGATGTTGCCTGGGTGCATGTCTGCATGGAAAAACCCATCGCGAAATACTTGCGTGAAAAAGATGGTGACGCCGTCACGTGCGAGCTTAGGAATGTCGACACCCGCTTCACGCAAGCGCTCGACTTGGCTAATCGGGATGCCATTCATGCGCTCCATCACCATCACGTCGGTGTGACAGAAATCCCAAAACATTTCTGGTATCAAGACAAGGTTTAAGCCGTTCATGTTGCGACGCAGTTGGGTCGCGTTGGCAGCTTCTCGCACCAAATCTAATTCGTCATGCAGGTACTTATCGAACTCGGCCACAACTTCTATAGGCTTGAGACGCTTGCCGTCGACTGACAAGCGATCCACCCAATTGGCCAACATGCGCATGAGGCTCAAGTCTTTGTTGATGACTTCGAGCATGCCAGGGCGCAAGACCTTTACTGCGACATCACGTTTCATGCCGTTGCGATCCACGATAGCCGCAAAGTGCACTTGCGCGATCGAGGCACTGGCAACAGGTTGTAGCGTGAACTCAGTGAATATCTCACCCAAGGGCTTGGCAAATGCGCGCTCGATGATGGCCACAGCCTGCTCAGAGGGAAAAGGTGGCACGCGCTCTTGCAACTTGGCCAACTCGTCTGCAATGTCAAAGGGCAGCAAGTCACGTCGGGTAGAGAGCACTTGCCCGAACTTCACAAAGATGGGACCCAAGTGCTCCAAGGCTTCACGCAAACGCTCTCCGCGCGGGGCAGACAGGTCTCGCCCAATCGACACGATGCGCGCCAACAAGCGCAGTCCCGGTCTTTGGAAGCTGGTCAACACCAACTCATCTAGTCCATAACGCAGAACAATAAAGACGATGTAGACACCGCGAAACAAGCGGGTCATACAGACTCTTTCGTGGCGGAGTTAGTAGGCATTTTGTTGAGCACAAAGCTACGCAAGGCGTCGACGACCTTCTTAGCGTTTTGCGCCACCATATGGGCAGGTGCATCGCCGATGATGCGAGAGAGGTCTTCTTCAACATCCCAGCGCACATGGTCTATCAACCAATTGACCTCTGCCGCCAGTTGCACGTCACCCTCAATACGAATCGGTGGCTTGTCGCCTTGCAAGACAGCCTTGGCCAATACGAAAGGTGAAGGCTCATTGACCTGCAAAATCAAATCAGGCTTAGCAGATTCATTTGAAGGCATCCACTCCATCAAGCCAGCAGGTGTACACACGCATTGAAAAACGAAATCACGCCACACCAGTTGAATGCTGCGACCTTTTTGGCGTTGCAATCGCTCACGCGCAGCCGGCTCTTGCATCAGCACATGGTTGACAAATAGGATGACGCGTTGTTGGGCCTCGTCAATAAGCCAGGGAAAGGGGAACTGTGTTGCCATAGCCCCCAATTATTCCTTGTTTATTGCAGTGCTTGGACGCCCGCGACCAACCAGCCCATGCTGCCGTCTTTGGGCTTAGACATGTTCCAAACTTCTCTAAAAGGCGTTGGGCCAGAAGACGGCTCCTCGCGAATCAAACCTGAGAACTCCACACTCGCCATGTAGTGGGTGGGGAGTTCTTCTATGCCAAGCATTTTTGCTTCAAGCATCACCACATCAGTCTGGTTAGGTTGACCGCTAGCGGTCGCCTCGCGCTCAGCGAGCTGGGTCTTGATTTCTTCGACCATGGCATCGGTCATCATGGTGCGCAGCGTAGGAATGTCGGCAGCGTCCCATGCGCGTTGTAGCAACATAAAGTTTTGTTTGGCTGCAGTCACAAAGCCTTGTGTATCAAAACCTGCAGGCACGCCCCATGTCTGGTCGCCCGTCAAAGCAGAACCAATGATGGCGCCAGAACGTGGCGTTGCAGGTTGATACGCTGGGTCTGTATCGTTGGGACGGGCAGACGCGTCGTTACCCACATTTTTGGGGTTGTATTGCGTTGGGGTTTGGATATCACCCGTTCTGTGTGCGCCCTCAAATGCATAAGGACTGCTGTTCTCATGCGCAGGTGTTGCACGACGGCGCATGAACATACCCACCACCATCATGATGACCAGAGCTAACAATCCAAACATGAGGAACTGGCCGAACTCTGCGCCAAAACCAAGTGAGTGCGCGAGCCATGCCAAACCTAGGCCAGCTGCCAAACCACCCAGCATGCCAGCCCATGGCCTGCTGGGCGCAGCGGCAGGAGCAGGCGGCGTTGAATGGGGTGCAGCATTAGGGGCGGCATTTGGAGTGGCATTTGGAGTCGCGGGCTTTGCTGCTTCGCGCTGCGTGACTTGGTTGGACTGCTGACCCATCGGCTTGCCACCACCAAGACGTTTGGCCGCATCCGCTGGGACGCAAACAAATGCCATGGACATCATGACCACTGCGATCCAATTTTTCATGTCATCTCCTTGTTGTAAGAGCTTGCTGCACGTTTGTGCATCAACACTTGATACCCACATGTAACGCCACCACACCCGCGCTCATGTTGTGAAAGTCCACGTGGCCAAAGCCACATTGCTTCATCAATTGTTTGAGTTCTTCCTGGGAAGGGTGCATACGAATCGACTCAGCTAGATAACGATAACTCGCATCATCGCCTGCCACCAAGTTGCCTAGCTTAGGCAATATGTTGAAGGAATACCAGTCGTAGGGTTTTTCGAGGGGCTTGGCGACTTTGGAGAACTCCAACACCAGCAACTTGCCGTTGGGTTTGAGGACGCGGCACATTTCTTTCAATGCAGCATCTTTGTGCGTCATATTGCGCAGGCCAAAGGCAACGCTCACCACATCGAAATGGTTATCGGCAAAAGGTAATTTCTCAGCGTCGCACACCAAGGTTGGTAAATTGAAACCGTTGTCAACCAAACGGTCGCGGCCAGTTCGCAGCATGGCTTCGTTGATGTCGGTGTGCACCACACGCCCTGAGGGCCCGACTTTTTTAGCAAAGGCCATAGACAAATCGCCGGTTCCTCCAGCGATATCTAAAACTTGGTAACCAGGGCGAACGTCTGCCACTGTCGTGGTGTAGTGCTTCCAAATTCGGTGCAAGCCCAGCGACATCAGGTCGTTCATCACGTCGTACTTGCTGGCGACCGAATCAAACACGCGTCGCACGTGTTTGGATTTGTCTTGCTCGTTTACCGTCTGAAAGCCGAAGTGCGTAGAACTCATTTTTTTTAGTGTCCGTGGCTGCTGCATGCGCCGCCCGCACTGCCAGCAGCGAGTGGCATAGGCGTGTCGCGTGTCACGCCGGCTGCGGCCAAACGCTTTTCGTAGTCTGACCACAAGCCGTCTTGCTCAGACCCCAAGAAGTACAAATACTCCCAAGTGAATAAGCCGCTGTCGTGGCCATCGGTGAAGGTCGGCTTGATGGCGTAATTACCAACGGGCTCTATATCTAGCAAGCCGACATTGCGCTTGCCCGTCTGCAAGACCTCTTGCCCTGGTCCGTGGCCCTTGACCTCAGCCGAGGGGCTATAGACACGCATCAATTCAAACGGAATGCGAAACGCCGCACCATCAGAAAACTTCACCTCGAGCACACGGCTTGCGCTGTGGGCGGTGATGTCCTCAGGTGTTGGAGAGTCAGTTTTAAGTCCAGCCATTTAGACCAATACCCTCTCGATGCCGCCAGCATTAGCCACTTGCACATATTGCGCCATCCACTCTTTACCCAAAATTTTGTTAGCCATCTCGACCACGATGTAGTCGGCCTCTAGCAAACCGTTTTGCAAGTCGTTGCCGTAGCGGCTCAGCCCTTGCAAGCAACTCGGGCAGCTCGTGAGAATTTTTAAGTCGCCCTTTGCATCACCCGTCATGGTGCGCAAGGCCGTCTCGTCAGCACGCAATTCTTCTTCCTTGCGAAAGCGCACCTGGGTCGAAATGTCAGGGCGCGTCACGCCCAATGTGCCTGACTCGCCACAGCAACGTTCGCTTTTTAAGATTTGGTCGCCCATCAATGCCTTCACTGTCTTCATCGGGTCTTGCTGCTTCATGGGGCTGTGGCAGGGGTCGTGGAACAAGTAGCCCGCCTGTTGGCTGGCGTTGAGTTGGATGCCCTTCTCCAACAAGTATTCGTGGATATCGACAATGCGACAGCCTGGGAAAATTTTGTCGAACTGGTAGCCCTGCAACTGGTCATAACAAGTTCCACAACTCACCACCACAGTTTTAATGTCGAGGTAGTTCAGCGTATTAGCCACGCGGTGGAACAACACACGGTTGTCGGTGATGATTTTTTCAGCCTTGTCAAACTGCCCACTGCCGCGTTGGGGATAACCGCAACACAAATACCCTGGAGGCAAAACTGTTTGTACGCCCGCATGCCACAACATGGCTTGTGTGGCGAGTCCTACTTGGCTGAACAAACGCTCGGAACCACAACCCGGGAAATAGAACACGGCCTCGGTGTCTGAGGTCGTGGTTTGTGGGTTGCGGATGATGGGCACGTAGTCTTTGTCTTCGATGTCCAACAAAGCGCGTGCTGTCTTCTTGGGCAGATTGCCCGGCATCTTCTTGTTGATGAAGTGGATGATCTGCTGCTTGACGGGCGCAGTGCCCACCGTGGCAGGCGGCGCATTGGTTTGCTTACGCGCGACCACGCGCAACACATCATTGGCAAAGCGTTGCAACTTCATGCCAACATCGACCATAGCACTGCGCGCAAACTTGATGGTCTCAGGGTTGGTAGCGTTGAGCATGAACATCGCAGCCGCATTGCCAGGCCTGAATGTTTTTTGGCCCATCTTGCGCAAGAGGTTGCGCATATTCATGGACACCTCACCAAAGTCAATCTTCACAGGGCAAGGCGAGAGGCACTTGTGGCAGACGGTGCAGTGGTCGGCCACGTCTTCAAATTCTTGCCAGTGCTTGATGGACACACCGCGGCGGGTTTGTTCTTCGTACAAGAAGGCCTCGACCAACAAAGAGGTCGCCAAAATTTTGTTGCGCGGGCTGTAGAGTAAGTTCGCACGCGGCACGTGGGTGGCGCAGACTGGCTTGCACTTACCGCATCGCAAACAGTCTTTGACGCTGTCGGCTATTGCACCGATGTCTGACTGCTGCATGATGAGTGACTCGTGCCCCATCAAACCAAAACTAGGTGTGTAGGCTTGACTCAGATTAGCGTCACGAACAATATTCTGAGATGCATCATGGCGCAACAATTTGCCTTTGTTGAAACGCCCCTCCGGATCGACCCGCTTCTTGTAGTCGGCAAACGGTTGCAGTTCAGCGTCTGTCAAAAACTCGAGCTTGGTGATGCCGATGCCATGCTCGCCAGAAATGACACCATCTAATGAGCGCGCCAGCACCATGATGCGGGCCACCGCCTCGTGTGCAGTTTGGAGCATCACATAGTTGTCGCTGTTGACGGGGATGTTGGTGTGCACATTGCCGTCACCAGCATGCATATGCAGAGCAATCCAAACGCGACCTTTGAGAACGCGTTGGTGTATCGCGTTGCACTCGTCCAAGATGGGTTGGAACTGTGCGCCAGTGAAAACGTTTTCGAGAACGGCGCGGATTTGCGTTTTCCAACTCGCACGCAGGCTATGGTCTTGTAGTTGCGAGAAAAGCGCGTCGCAGTTGTCCAGCCACTGCTGCCAAGTGCTGCGCACATCGGCCAACACCGCACGGGCTTGTTGCACGCGCTCTTCTAATAACTCTGGAGAAGGCACATCATTGGCATCATCTATTGCGCCCAATGGCAAATTGCCTTCCGCGAAGAATGCATCTAACGCATTGCACAAGTCGAGCTTGTTGCGCAAAGAAAGTTCTATGTTTAAGCGCTCGATACCGTCGGTGTACTCACCCATCCGTGGCAAGGGGATGACGACGTCTTCGTTGATCTTGAAGGCATTGGTGTGACGACTGATGGCGGCTGTGCGTTTGCGATCGAGCCAAAATTTCTTGCGCGCTTCGGGACTGATGGCCACAAAACCTTCGCCACTGCGCGAATTAGCCAAGCGCACGACTTCTGAGGTAGCACGCGCTACGTCGTCCGCGTTGTCTCCAGCGATATCGCCCACCAACACCATCTTGGGCAGGCCCCCGCGCTTACTCTTGGTGGCGTACCCCACTGCCTTGAGGTAACGGTCGTCGAGATGCTCCAAGCCAGCCAACACGGTGTTGGTGCGCTTGTGCTCTGCAAACATGAAGTCTTTGATTTCAACAATGCTGGGCACCGCGTCTTTGGCGTTACCAAAAAATTCCAAGCACACGGTGCGCGTGTGCTCTGGCATGCGGTGCAAGATCCAACGTGCACTGGTGATCAAACCATCGCAGCCTTCTTTTTGGATGCCAGGCAAGCCACTCAAAAACTTGTCAGTGACGTCTTTGCCCAGACCTACTTTGCGAAAGCTTTGTCCTGGGATGTCCAGACGCTCTTGTCGAACCGGCGTTTTGCCATCCGCCTCGAAATAGTGCAGATCAAAACTTGCAATATCTGCGTCGTGGATCTTGCCCAGGTTGTGCCCAACGCGGGTCACCTCCAGCCACTGCGCGTCGGGTGTGACCATGCGCCAACTGGCGAGGTTGTCTAGCGCTGTTCCCCAGAGGACGGCCTTTTTGCCACCTGCGTTCATGGCGATGTTGCCGCCTATGCAAGAGGCTTCTGCAGAGGTGGGGTCTACCGCAAAAACAAAGCCTGCTCGCTCAGCAGCATCCGCCACACGCTGGGTGACAACACCCGCTTCCGTCCAAATCGTGGGCACTGGGTTGTCTAACCCAGATAACTTCATGTGCTCGACCTCGGTCATGGCTTCGAGCTTTTCGGTGTTGATAACGGCACTCTTCCATGTGAGCGGCACTGCGCCACCGGTATACCCCGTGCCACCTCCGCGCGGGACGATGGTCAAACCCAAGTCGATACAGCCTTTGACCAAGCCCGCCATCTCGACTTCGGTGTCAGGCGTGAGCACCACGAACGGGTATTCGACACGCCAGTCGGTCGCATCCGTCACGTGGGACACGCGCGACAAGCCGTCGAACTTGATGTTGTCGTTAGCCGTGTATTTTTTGAGTTGGCGCGCGGTTTTTTTACGCAAGCTGGCAATCGCCTCGAACTCGGCATTGAAAGCCTGGACCGCGCGGCTCGCAGCCTCTAGTAATTGACCCACTAGCGCATCGCGCTCTGGGTCTTCATTGGAGCGACGGTTTTGCACTTCGCCTAAGCGGTGGTGCAAGGCCTCGACCAACTGACGGCGACGCTGGGGGTTGTCTAGAAGATCGTCTTGTAAGTAAGGGTTACGTTGTACCACCCAAATATCGCCCAATACTTCGTACAACATGCGCGCCGAGCGGCCAGTACGCCGCTCTTGGCGCAGGCGCAAGAGCAAATCCCAAACCTCTACACCCAACAGTCTGATGACGATTTCGCGGTCAGAAAATGAGGTGTAGTTGTAAGGAATTTCGCGAAGTCGGGGCGCTTCCGTGGGCTTTGCTAGCAATAAATTTAGCGGGGTGGGAGCGTTCATATTGGGGTCAGCACGGGGTAACTGCGCATGTTACCGCAGGGCCCTATGACGCGAGGCTTTGTAGGGGCTATTCGTACCAACCTCTGCACATGACCCACTGAGCGCTTGCGCACACCACGACCAACACGCCGTAGGTTGCCATCTTTCCGTCTACACCCCAAACCACCAAGCCAGCGATCAGCACCAATGAGCCCAGCACGGCACCAACCATTAATTGCCGCAGCCAACCCAAGCGAGACTCTGGCAGCCAACGGCGCGCGGCAAACTGGGCAAAAACCACGCAAAAAAACGCAACACCCCAAGCTGGCGCAAAAAAATTAAGCAGGTGAATTAGTTGGTCTATGGGGCCCATGGGCGTCAATTTTATAATTCGAGGATGGCAGTCTGGGCTCTTGGCCTCAATCACAACACCGCCCCGCTCGATTTGCGGGGCCGTTTTGCTTTTACGACTGAGCAAATGGGTGCCACATTAGACGGCCTTCGCCAAGCCGTGTCGCAAGACAGCGAGGTCGCTATTTTGTCGACCTGCAACCGCACTGAAATTTACGGCGCAGGTGGTAAGACGCAAATTCAGCAAACCCTAGATTGGCTTGCGAACTCTGGCGGTGTCAGCACAGACGCACTAAAAACCCACACCTACACCCTGCAAGAGAACGACGCCGCGCGGCATGCGTTCAGGGTGGCCAGCGGGCTCGACTCCATGGTGCTCGGCGAGCCCCAAATTCTGGGCCAGATGAAGGACGCCGTACGCGCCGCTTCCGACGCCGGTGCTTTGGGCACCACACTCAACCAACTCTTTCAGCGCTCGTTTGCCGTAGCCAAAGAGGTTCGTAGTTCGACCGAGATAGGCGCGCATTCGATCAGCATGGCGGCCGCCGCTGTGCGTTTAGCCTCCCAGTTATTTGAGGACTTGGGCGAGAGCCATGTGCTGTTTGTAGGTGCAGGCGAAATGATCGAGTTATGCGCCACCCACTTCGCGGCCAAAAGCCCGCGCAGCATGGCCGTGGCCAATCGCACGCTGGAGCGTGGCGAAAAAATTGCTACCCATTTAGGCGGCGTTGCACTACGTTTAAGCGAGTTGCCAGACCGTTTGCATGAGTTTGACATCGTGGTCAGTTGCACTGCCAGCTTGTTGCCCTTGATTGGCTTGGGCGCAGTGGAGCGCGCTTTGCGCAAGCGCAAGCGCCGCCCAATGTTTATGGTCGACCTGGCTGTACCTCGCGATATTGAGCCAGAGGTGAAGTCGCTCGCTGACGTCTATTTGTATACCGTAGACGACTTGTCTGAGGTTGTGCAAACCGGACAAGCCAGCCGCCAGGCCGCGGTGGCCCAGGCAGAAGTCATCATCGATGCGGGCGTGCAAAGCTTTGCCCATTGGCTAGACCAAAGAAGCAATGTCCCCTTGATACAGCAACTCAACTCCCAAGCCGATGCTTGGCGCGAGGCTGAGTTGGCGCGTGCACATAAGTTGCTCGCCAAAGGAGAGTCGCCAGAGGCCGTGCTTGAGGCGCTTTCCAAAGGGCTAACCCAAAAAATGCTCCACGGCGCTATGGCTGAGCTCCATACTGGGGACGTTCAGGCGCGCGAGAAAGCGCGCTATGCGATTGAGCATTTCTTTTTACGTAACAACCGTTAGGGTCTGCGGCTATGAAACCCTTCTTACGCGCTCAACTAGAGCGCTTTGCACAACGGCTGTCTGAGCTAGATTTTTTGCTCTCGCGTGAAGACATCATGCAAGACATGTCGCAATTTTTAGTGCTCTCGCGCGAGCACACAGAGCTGACTGCCAGCGCCAGTCGTTTCACGCGTTACCAACAGCGCGAGTCCGATCTGCAAGCCGCGCAGCAGATGTTGCAAGACAGCGGTTCAGACCCTGACATGCGCGAGATGGCACAAGAGGAAGTGGCCAACGCCGAAACTGAACTGGCTCAACTTGAGGCCGAGTTGCAACGCATGCTCTTGCCCAAAGACCCCGACGACGCGCGCCCTGTATTTCTAGAAATTCGTGCGGGCACCGGAGGTGACGAGTCCGCCTTGTTTGCGGCGGACTTGCTACGCATGTACATGCGCTTTGCTGAACGCCAAGGCTGGCGCAGTGAGGTCATGAGCGAGTCGGCCAGCGAACTCGGTGGCTACAAAGAGGTGGTGGTGCGCATAGACGCCGGCTCTTCCAGTGATGGGGTGTATGGCTTGCTCAAATTTGAGTCTGGCGGCCATCGTGTGCAACGCGTGCCTACCACCGAAACGCAAGGGCGTATTCATACCAGTGCCTGCACAGTGGCAGTGTTGGCTGAACCCGACGAAGCGCAGGCCATCAAGATCAACCCTTCCGACTTGCGCATTGACACCTACCGCGCCAGCGGTGCCGGTGGCCAGCACATCAACAAGACCGACTCTGCGGTGCGTATCACGCACTTGCCCACGGGCATCGTGGCCGAGTGCCAAGATGGTCGTAGCCAACACAGCAACAAGGCGCAAGCCTTGAGGGTATTGACTGCGCGCATACAAGAGAAAGACCGCTCAGAGCGCGCAGCCAAAGATGCGGCCTTGCGTAAAGGGCTGATCGGCAGTGGTGATCGAAGCGACCGCATCCGCACCTACAACTTTCCGCAAGGGCGCTGGAGCGACCACCGCATCAACCTGACGCTCTACAAGCTCAACACCATCATGGAAGGCGACTTGGGCGAAGCTATGCAAGCACTGCGACACGCGCACGAGGCGGAGCAGTTGGCGGCGCTGGAAGTGAATGCGTGACGTCCACAGAAAGCACATCACCTTTGACGGTGCAGCAAGCTATTCAGTATGCCCAAGAGAAGTTTGGGCTACCCCGACTCGACTGCCAAATGATGTTGCTGCACGCCTGGGAATTGCCAATACACGACCGCGCTTGGTTGCTTGCGCACAGCGACGAGGTTTTGAATTTCGAGACTCAGCAGCGGTATCTCGATTTTTTGCAAAGACGCGCTGGCCTTGAACCCCTCGCCTACATCACCGGCGTGAAAGAGTTTTTTGGCCTGCAGTTGCAGATTGATAGACGGGTGCTAGACCCTCGCCCTGAGACGGAAACGCTTGTGGAATGGGCGCTAACCTGCTT
>Ga0209299_1001113_pt1 | contig 15075 bp, 7 predicted proteins | sample S_140806_MF_Meta_FD_187326 | JGI IMG/M metagenome (GOLD analysis project Ga0209299, IMG submission 187326) | Freshwater microbial communities from Lake Simoncouche, Canada to study carbon cycling - S_140806_MF_MetaG (SPAdes) (version 2) | ecosystem: Environmental > Aquatic > Freshwater > Lake ...
AGGCGTGGAGTTGATCGAGTGCCTTGGCCTCTTGGAAGCCGTCTTTGCCAAATACAGCGACTTCTTCGGCGCTGGGCTTTTCGGGCACGGGGCCGTGGATCTTGATCTCGCTGATGCGGATGTGCGGGAGTTTGCCTTCCTTCAAAATGTGCGCACGACCGACGCCGGAGGAGCCGACATCGCTTTTGAACTCGTCTTTGTACTTTTTGTTGATCGTGACGACAGAGGCACGGGATTCAAAGGGGCCGTTCGGGAAGATGAAGCGCGGTGTTTGCCCCGCCTCCAGCCACACGCGGAATTTGAACCACGTCGGCTTGTTGTCCGGCACCACGGCGGTGACGAGCAACGGCTCGATGGCCTGCGGGTAGTGGATGTGGCCTTTGGTGACATCGCCCGGCACGACGCCGAGGATGAAAGGCTCGGAGAAGTCGATGCCGAAGATGGCGGGATCGTAATGCGTGTCGCGATGCAGCGCCGTGGCCTCGACTTCGAGGTCGTAGAGGCCGGAGACGGGCACGCCTTTGAGGAAGTCCTCGATGTGGCCGTAACCACCCTGGCGCGTGTCTGTGTTTGGCTGCTCGTAGAGATTGAGGTAGCGGTAGTTGAAGGCGCTTTTGTGCGAGCCGCTGAGTTCCTCGTATTGCACGAAGTGGCTGTTGAACTTCCAATCCTTGGGCTCCATCGCCGGTTTGCCGAGGCGTGTTTCGACGAGGCGGTTCGCGGACTGAAAGTATTGATCCACGAGGAAGCCGGAGGTCACGAGCGACTTGCCGATGGTATCCATGTGCTCGGTGGTTTTCTCCTTCGGAAAATCCGCCGTGAGGCCCAGCGTGTCCACGCGACGGCCAAACAGCACCGCGAGTGTGTTTTCATACTCGCGGCTGGAAAGGCGGCGCATCACCGTGCGGCTGCCGGTGGCCTGAAATTTCGCATGCGCGGCCACGGTGCCATCACGCAGCGCTCGGATCATCGCGATACGCTCGTCGTCCTGCGGCTGATCCGCCTTCTTCGGCGGCATCTCCTTCAGCGTGAGCTGGTCGATGATGTCGCGTGCCTCAATGAGATCCGCGACCGACTTCAGCGGCAGCGCGAACGCATCAAAAGCGCGGTCGCCCTTCTGCACATCCGCGTCGTGGCACTCCAGGCAGTATTTGCCGATGAACTGCTGCACGAGCTTCGGGGTGTCGTCCGCGGCGTGGGACAAAGTGGTCGCAATCGCGAAGCAAAGTAGCCCTCTCGCTCCGCGAGAGGAGCGTGTGGCGGTGAAAGGAGATTTGGTCATCGAGCGGAAAAACGTGAGGTGTTAGCGAGAGCGTTGTGCTCATCTTGCGGAGCAAGATGGCTACTTTGCTGGCGCATCGGCGGGAGGGCACTTCTAAACTGCCCATCGGCAGCTGATATAACGCCAAGTTTCTGAATCTAGGATTCTTTTGCGTGCAATGCCTTCTGTTGGTGCCGAAGGGAGCACTTACGGAACCGGTTTGGCCCCAAATCCAGGCCGTCCCTCGCGGATGAGTTTTGAAAAATCAGGATCAAGGTCCGCTGCCAGTGCCACGGAGTTGATGAGCGCTTTGGCTTTGAGTTCTGCCAACGGAAGGCCGTCGGTGAGAATCGCCCCGCGCTCCGCCAAAAATTCGTCCAGAGAGCCATTGATTAGGATTCGCCAGTCCCAATGAGCACGCTCCTGAGAGGGGTGTTGGGCACGAATGCTCGTGGTGCAGTTGGTGGTGATAGCATTGTACCAGCGAGGGTGGTCTTTCAGGCTGTTGAGGGAGTGGATATATTCCATGAAGCGCTCACGCGCTGCGACGGGACCAAACGCGGTGCGGTAGAGGCGCGTGGTCTCGCCGTTGGTGAGTTGGGTCCGCACCCGGATCACATCGCGCTCATCTGCCACAATGTAGATCAGCTCAAACTGCCGGTAGATGCCGCCGATGGCAGAGTAGCCTTCACCGACCTCCTTCCGCGTCTCGATGGAAAAACACACGGGCGGCGCATCCGCGAACTGAAAGCTGACGATTGGGTGCGCCATCAGCGGATCGCCCCATTGGTTGATGAAAAGATCCACCCCGGTGAGCTGGGTGAGATTCACGGTATGGGTCTCCCATCTCGGCGAAGGTTCTGTGTTGCCTGCCTTGTAGTCAAAGTTGCGCACGTGATGCAGCGTCACCGAATCACCAGCCACCTCCGCCCAGGCCACTTCGGCGTTGTTTGGCAGCCATTGGCGGTCATTTCTGGGCTGAAGCGTCAGCCACCAGCCGAGAACCACGGCAAAGAGCGAACCCACTGCGGCCAGCTTTTTCAGCATGGGCCGCACCCAGACGAGCACGGCCACGACGGCGATGAGGTAAGCCCATGGCACCACCACACGCCCAAACGGAAAGTCGAAATGCAAAGCACCGAACGCCCAAACCACGCCGCCGAGCGTGATCAACCAAGCGATGCCTTTGAGTGCGATGGATGCCAGCTTTTTCATCGAGGCGCCGACAGTGTCGAGTTGTTACGGAAAAGACAATCTAAACCTCCGCTGAGGACTTGCAGAGTGCCGATCAAGCGAGCAAAGGCATTAGTCCCATTCCGGAAAAAAGGCGAGTCCCGCCTCATTTTCACACGGCAAGGGCAAATTATTAACCTTTCCATCCACGCAGCGTCATCCATGAAGATCCGACTCCTTGCACTCAGCTGCGCCCTCTATCCGCTCGCCAGTTGCAGCACGATTCATACCGGCACCGCTTCCGGTTCTGCTGCCCAGCCTGCCCCACAGATGCCGACCGCCTCGGAAGTGATCGCCAGATTGAAACAGGGCAACCGCCGTTTTGCAACGCATCACCAGAAGCACCCTGACCAAAACGGGAAGCGCATTCACCAACTCGCCACCGGACAGCATCCCATCGCTTGTATTTTGGCCTGTGCAGACTCGCGTGTGCCGCCGGAAATCATCTTTGACCAGGGTCTCGGTGATCTCTTTGTCGTGCGTGAGGCCGGTCATGTCGCGGATGATGCCACGCTGGGCAGTCTGGAGTATGCGCTGGAGCACCTCAAGACGCCCGTGATCGTCGTGCTCGGCCACGAGAGCTGCGGTGCGGTCACGGCGGCGCTGGATGTGACGGACGCCCACCAGAGGGCAGAGGGAGAGGTGCAGAAGCTGGTCGAGGACATCCGGCCCGCAATTTTAAAAGTCGGCAAACACGGTTCGCATGATGATCGTGTCGCTCGTGGGGTGACGGAGAATGTGAAGCTGGCGATCCGTCAGCTGAACCGCGACCCCATGATCACTGAGGCGCTTAAGAAGGGCACGGTCAAAATCATCGGTGGCGTCTATGACCTGCACACCGGGCGCATCACCTGGCTGTGACAAGCCCTGATTCACACACAAATCCATGCTCTCCCGCATTTTTTTACTCATCGCTCTGCTTTCGCTGGGCTTGTCATCTTGCAGTTCACCGCCGCAAAACCGCACCGCTGCTCATGGAGCCAGCTTGGACATCCAGAATGACAAACTCAGTGCAGCCCTCGCTGAAGCCGAGCGGATCCTAGCGCGCGGGATCGGATCGGCGGAGCAGCGGCAGGCTTATGCGACGGTTGTGGGGCGTGTCAGCTCGCTGTGGCTTTCACTTTCGGACGCCAAACGATCCAAAATGAACGTGGGGCCACGCTACATGTTGGAATCGCGTTATCCGGCTCATTTGCGCTTCGACGAGCTCATTCCCGCCGCGTCGATCAAGAGCAAGGAGTTCAAAACCCGCCATCTGCGTGACGGCGTGGGCGCGCCAATGGTCGCCCATTGGAAATACACGGCGGAACGAAAAGCCTCCGAGCCATTCATGCCGGAAGCAGGCTACATCTCGCCCGTCACGGCCACGCTCGACTTCAGCCAGGCCGCCCACGGACGACACACCGCGATACTCACCCTGCATGATGCTCGCGTGACGGACGCCGTCCGGTTCCAGGGGAAAAACCAGCCGCTCGCAGCTGATTTCTCCGCTCATGGCGAATACCTCGCCTCCATCAAACAAGCGCGGATGGCGGGGCTCAAGGCACTGCTCAGGAGTGCGAACTACATGGACAAGCTCGGCCTACTCTCCCTGGAGCACCCTGCCCCAGGCAAAATCCCGCTCGTGCTCGTCCACGGCCTCATGTCACGGCCTGCGACGTGGGAAAACGTTATCCATGAGTTTACGATGGACCCGCTGATTCGTCGTCACTATCAGATTTTTGTGTTTCGCTATCCATCCGGCGTCCCCATCGGATATAGCTCGGAAAAACTGCGGGAAAACCTCGCCACGTTGCACAGCATTCTTGTCAAAGAAGGAGCGGGAAGCACGGCGAGAAACATGGTGCTCATCGGCCACAGCATGGGCGGACTCGTGAGCAAGGCGCAGGTGCAGAGCAGCAGCGAACAACGCTGGGGCTCGGCCCTCGGCACCACGCCCGAGCTTCTCCGCATCGGCCAAAAGGAACACGACAAGCTGAGGAAGTTTTTTGAGTTCGAGGCCAATCCCAACATCAGCCGCGTCATCTTCGCCGCCACACCGCATCGCGGCAGCGCAGTCGCCGACTCGCGACTGGCTCATTTTGGCCGCAAGCTCGTCAGCCTGCCAGTTGAGGCCTTCGGTGGCACCTTGCAGGTCGTGCAAAACATCGCTCAGCGCGATCCCATGCTCTCCAAAGTCTTCGCGCATGGCATGCCGACGAGCGTGGACAATCTCTCCCCGCACTCGTTTTATGTCAAAGTCGCCAACACACTCCCTTTCCGCGCTGGCGTGCATCTTCACTCCATCATCGGCAATCATGATGGCAAGGCACTTACTGATCCGAAGTGCTCCGATGGCTTTGTTCCCTACATCAGCTCCCACCTCCAGGGCGTCGAGTCCGAACTCATCGTCACCTCCGACCACAGCGTGCATGAGCGCCCTGAGGCCATCCAGGAGATGCGGCGCATCCTGCATTTGCACCTGAAGAAACTCGGATTGAAGTAACGCCTCTCTTTTTCACACCTCCATGCCATGAGACACCTCTCCTCGCTTCTGCTCCTCCCGCTCTGTCTGGCAGCTTGCAAAAAAACACCACCTCAATTGCCTTCCGGGCCTCCGGTCGTTCAAGTCGCCAAACCGCTGCAACGGGACGTGCCGGTGGTGGCGGAGGTGATCGCGCAGACAGAGGCCACCGCGAATGTCGAAGTCCGCGCCCGTGTGGAGGCCATGGTGGAGAAAATCCTCTTTGTGGAGGGTTCGGAGGTGAAAGCGGGTGATCCGCTCTTCTTGCTCGATAAAAAGCCCATCGAGCAAAGACTCGCCGCCGTGGAGGGCAATCTCGGCCAGCTGGATGCCGCGCTCGGTCGTGCGAGGCAGGATGTGGAGCGGCTCACGCCGCTGGCCAAATCAGGCGCGGTGCCACAAAAAGACCTCGATACCGCTCTCGCCGTGCAAAAGCAGGCGGAAGCCGCTTTGGACACAGGCAAAGCGCAAGTCACCTCTGCGGAGCTCGATCTCGGCTACACAGATGTCGCAGCACCAGTCGCGGGCATCATCGGGGCCAAGCAAGTGGACGTCGGCTCACTCGTCGGCAAAGGTCAGCCCACGGTGATGGCAACGATTTCACCTGTGGACCCGATTTGGGCCAATCTCGAGGTCAGCGAGGTCGCTTACCTCAATAGCGCGGGCAAAATGAAGGATCCGAAAAACTCGCCCGCTTTTGCCCTCGTGCTGGCCAACGGCCAGGTGCATCCGCATCTCGGCAAACTGGCCTTTGTGGACCGTCTGGTCGATGCGACGACCGGCACGCTGAAAATCCGCGTCGAATTCCCCAATCCCGAAAAAATCGTGCGTCCGGGCCAATTTTGCCGCGTGCGCGTGCTCACCCGCACGCTGCCAAACTCGCTGCTCATCCCGCAACGTGCCGTGCAGGAGCTGCAAGGGCTGCACAATGTCTTCGTCGTCGCGGCGGATGGCAAAGCGGCCTTCAAGCGGGTGAAGATGGGACGCCGAATCGGCTCTCTGTGGGTGGTGGAGTCCGGTTTGACCGCCGAGGAGCGAATCATCATCGAAGGACTGCAAAAAGCCCGCGATGGCGGCCAAGTGGAGGCGCAGGACGTGCAGATCGACGACGCCCCGTTGCTCGAATTGCTCGCCAGCGTGCCTGGAACGAAAACCGAGCCAGCTCCGAGCGCCCCGGCCCCGAAAAACTAAGCCACCCTCCACCCACTTTTAGACCCGATGGCCGAATTTTTCATCCGCCGCCCCATCGTCGCGATGGTGCTCTCGATCCTGATGGTGATCGTGGGGGCTTTCACGCTCACAGGACTGCCCATCTCGGAGTATCCCGAGGTTAGCCCGCCCGTCATCAATGTCACTGCGAACTATCGTGGCGCGGCCTCGCAGGCCGTGGAGTCCTCTGTGGCCACCCCCATCGAAGGGCAGGTCAATGGCGTGGAAGACATGATCTACATGAAGTCGGTCAATGCCGCTGATGGCTCCATGTCCCTCACTGCCACGTTTGATCTCGGCACCAACTCGAACATCAACCAGGTCAACGTGCAAAACCGTGCCTCGCTGGCCTTTCCACGCCTGCCGGAGGCCGTCACACGCGAGGGCGTCAGTGTGAAGCGCTCCAGCCCGGACATCCTCATGGTCATCGGCCTCTTCTCGCCCAAGGGTAGCTATGACGCCGTCTTCCTCTCCAACTACGCCACGCTCAACATGGTCGATGCCATCGCCCGTGTGAAAGGCGTGGGCGACGTGAAGAACTTCACCTCGCAGGACTACGCCATGCGGCTGTGGATCGACCCGGACCGCCTCGCCTCGCTCAAACTCACGCCATCCGATGTCGTCGCGGCTGTGCGCGAGCAAAATGTGCAGGCCGCTGCCGGACTCGTGGGCGCGGAGCCAGCAAGGAAAGGGCAGGAGTTTCAATACAACGTCGTCGCCAGCGGCCTGCTGCAGGAGCCGGAGCAGTTTGAGCAGATCATCATCCGCTCCAACCCGGATGGCTCGCAGGTGAAAATCAAAGATGTGGCCCGGATCGAGATGGGTGCGCAGGTCTATAAAAGCACCGCCAATGTGAATGGAGCACCCGCAGCGGCCCTCGGCATTTATTTGGCCCCCGGAGCGAACGCCCTCGCCACGGCGGACGCCATCAAGCAACAGCTCGCGTTGATGGAACAGAGCTTCCCACCGGACGTGCAGCTCCAGATCACGCTCGACTCCACCCGGCCCATCAAGGCCTCCATGGAGTCCATCGTCCACACCCTCTTCGAGGCCATGGTGCTCGTCATTTTCGTCGTCTATCTCTTCCTCCAGAGCTTCCGCGCCACGCTCATCCCCATGCTCACGGTGCCCGTCGCCCTGCTTGGCACCTTCATGGTTTTCCCGCTGCTCGGCTTCTCGGTGAACACGCTCACGCTCTTTGGCCTCGTGCTCGCCATCGGCATCGTGGTGGATGACGCCATCGTCGTCGTGGAGGCCGTGATGCACCACCTCGAGCACGGCAGCAGCCCCGTGGAGGCCACGAAAAAAGCTATGAAGGAGGTCTCCGGCCCCGTCATCGCCATCGCGCTCATTCTTTGTGCCGTCTTTGTGCCCGTCGCCTTCATGCCCGGCCTCACGGGCACGCTCTATCAGCAGTTCGCCATCACCATCGCCGCGTCCGTCATCTTCTCCGCGATCAATGCGCTCACCCTCAGCCCCGCCCTCGCTGCCATGCTGCTGCGCCCGCCCGCACCGCAGCGCGGGCCGCTGGGAGCCTTCTTCCGCCTCTTCAACAAGACCTTCGATGCCGTGACGGCACGCTACACGGGCGTCGTCGGTTTTCTCGTGCGTCGTTCTGCGCGGGCCATGCTCATCCTCGTCGCTGCCAGCATCGGCATCTACTACATCAGCCAGGAGGTGCCCGGTGGCTTCATCCCGGATGAGGACAAGGGCTACTTCTTCATCTCCGCCGAGCTGCCGGATGCCGCCTCCCTGCAACGCTCCCAGGCCGTGGGCAAAAAAATCGAAGACCTGCTCGCGAAAATGGAGGGTGTGGAGTCCTACCTCAACATCTCAGGCTTCAGCAGCATGACCGGCGTGTCCTCGCCGAATGCCATCACCTTCTTCGTCAGCCTCAAAGACTGGCACGAGAGGCAAACGCGGAAGACCCACGTCCGCGGCATCATGTTCCAGCTCATGGTGCAGTTTCAAAAGATCCCCGAAGCCCGCATCATACCCTTTGGCCCGCCCGCCTTGCCCGGCTACGGCAATGCCTCCGGCTTCAACTTCATGCTCCAGGACCGCAGCGGTGGCAGCATCGAAGAACTCGCCGCCACCTCGCAAAAATTCCTCGCCGCCGCAGGCCAGCGCCCAGAGCTGAGCCGCCTCTTCACCGGCTTCCGCCCCACAGTGCCGCAGGTGAAGGTGGACCTCGACCGCGAAAAGTGCCGCGTGCTCGGCGTGAATGTGAACGACGTCTTTACCACCCTCCAGTCCTACCTTGGCGGAGCCTATGTGAATGACTTCAACCGCTTTGGCCGCATCTACCGCGTCTATTTGCAGGCGGAGTCCCAATTCACCAGCAAGCCCGAAGACATCGCCAAATTCTATGTGCGGAATAAAAACGGCGACATGGTGCCGCTCGACACCCTCGTCAAAGTCACACAAACCAGCGGTCCCGGCTTCACCACACGCTACAACCTTTTCCGCAGCGTCGAGATCAGCGGTGCGCCCGCGCCCGGCTACAGCTCCACCCAGGCCGTGACTGCCATGGAAGAAGTCGCCCGCGAGGTGCTGCCCGCAGGCTTCGGCTATGAGTGGACCGGCCTCACCTACCAGGAAAAGAAAGCCGAGGGCCAGGCCATCTTCATCTTTGGTCTCGCCATCATCTTTGTCTTCCTGCTGCTCGCTGCGCAGTATGAGAGCTGGTCTCTGCCCTTTAGCGTGCTGCTGGCCACGCCACTCGTCGTGCTCGGCACCTACCTCGGCCTGCTCATGCGCGGCTTTGAAAACAATGTCTATGCCCAGATCGGCATCATCATGCTCATCGGCCTCGCCGCAAAAAATGCCATCCTCATCGTCGAATTCGCCAAAATGGAGCACGAAAAAGGCATGCCCTTTATGGACGCCGCTATTGAGGGCGCACGGCTGCGCCTGCGGCCCATTTTGATGACCTCCTTCGCCTTCATCCTCGGTGCCGTGCCGCTCGCCATCGCCACTGGCTCCGGTGCCCAGTCTCGTCAGGTCATGGGCACCGCCGTCGTCTTTGGCATGACCATCGCCACCCTCATCGGCGTCTTCGTCATCCCCGCCTGCTATGCCTTTGTCATGCGGCTCACCAGCGGTGGCAAAAAGCCAGCCACAGCCGCCACGCATTGATCCACTTCTTCCTTTTTTCCCTGCATGTCCCGCTCACGCTTTTATCTTTTCATCCTCACCGCCGCGCTGCTCACCGGCTGCAAAGTCGGCCCCAATTACAGCCGTCCAGACCTTGCTGAACCCTCCGTCTTTCGTTTTGGCGGCAAAAAGAGCACCCGCAGCCTCGGCGACCTCGAATGGCGCAGCGTCTTCCAAGACAGCGCCCTGCGTGCCCTCATTGATGAAGCCCTCGCCAACAACCTCGACCTCCAGGCCGCCTCCGCACGCGTGCTCCAGGCCCAGGCCAATCTCGCCGCCGTACGCTCGCAATTTCTCCCCACCATCGGAGCTGGCTACAACTACAACCGCAGCGACCTCACCAACTTCACCAACGCCACTCAGAACCACAGCATCGGCATCACCCTCCTCGACTACGAAGCTGATTTTTGGGGCAAAATCCGCCGCTCCTCGGAAGCCGCCCGCGCCCAAGTCCTCGCCACCGAAGACGGTCGCCGAATGGTGCAGGTCGGCCTCATTGCAGGCATCGCCACCGCCTACGTCACCCTGTGCGAGCAAGATCACGAGCTCGGAATCGCCCGCCGCACCCTCGCCGCACGCACCACCTCGCTCGGCCTCATCACCCAGCGGCAAAAAGGCGGCCAAAGCCCCCTCACCGACGTACGCCAGGCCGAAGTCCTCATCGCCGAAGCCAACGCCGCCATGCGCACCATCGAAAAGCAGATCGCCAAGCTCGAGCACCAGATCAGCTACCTCGCCGGACGCCCACCGGGAGCCATCCGCCGCACCCGCAGCTTCGACTCCATCCAAATCGTCAGCACCGTGCCGGCAGGCCTGCCCTCCGACCTGCTCCAGCGGCGCCCCGACCTCCGCGCTGCCGAGCAGCTCCTCATCGCCGCCGCAGCCAATATCGGCGTCGCCCAGGCACGCCTGCTCCCCAGCTTCACCCTCACCGCCAGCGCCGGACTACGCAGCCGGGAATTTTCCGGCCTCTTCGACAACCCCACACGCATCTGGCAGCTCGGCCCCGCCGTGAACGTCCCCATTTTCACCGGTGGCCGCCTCATGGCCGCCATCCGCGGCAGCAAAGCCGCACGCGACGAAGCCGAGGCCAACTACCGCAAAACCGTCCTCCAGAGCCTACGTGAAGTCTCCGACGCCCTCATCTCCCGCCAAAAAAGCGCAGGCGTCCGCGCCGCCCAATCTCAAGTCGTCCAAGCCCGCCAGTCTGCCCTCGGCCTCATCCGCGAGCGCTACGACAACGGAGCCTCCGCCTACCTCGAAGTCCTCTACAACGACCAAGAACTCTTCGCTGCAGAACTCTCTCAAGCCCGCGCCCGCCTCGATGAAATCGCCGCCACCATCGAACTCTATCGCTCCCTCGGCGGCGGTTGGGACAAATCGAGCATTCCCGCCGCAAAATAGACTCCGATACCACCCGCTCAAGCAAACCGCCCCGTGCTGTTGCCGAACGAATCGGTCTCCACGCCCATCTTCTGGGCGATATCGACGAAGAGATTGCACAGCGGCACCTTGTTGATGCCTTCACGCGGCACTTCGCGGAATTCGCCGTGCTTGTAACCGCCGCCAGCGAGGAGGATGGGCAGGTCGGAGTTCTTGTGCGAATTGCCATCGCCCATGCCGCTGCCGAAAAGCACGGTCGTCGAGTCGAGCAGCGTACGCTCGCCATCGTTCATCTTCGCGAGCCGGGCGACGAATTTGCCATAGTGCTCGATCTGATACTTCTCCAGCGTGATGAGGTCCGCGATGGCTTCGGGGGCGTTGCCGTGATGCGAGAGGCCATGCCAGTCCTTTTTGATGCCGAGATGCTGCGGCATGAAATCGCCGCCGATCTCGAGCGTGGCGATGCGCGTGCTGTCCGACTGCAAGGCGAGCGCGATCATCTCATACAGCAGCGGCAGATCCTCGACGGCGTTGCGATTCGCGGGCTTGTCGAAGGGCGCTTTGGGCTTCGGCTGGTTCGTCCAGCGTTGGCGCAGTTCCAGGCGCTTTTCCACATCGCGGACGGACGTGAGGTATTCGTCGAGCTTGTCCTTGTCCTCCTTGTTGACCTGCTTCGAGAGGCGGTTCGCTTCCTCCAGCACGGAATCGAGAATGGAGGCCTGCACCTGATTTTCCTGCATGCGACGCGCCTGACGCTCCTTCGAGTCGGTGACGAAGAGTTTCTCGAACAACTCCGCCGGATTCGTCACCGGCGGCACACGCACGCCCGACTTCGTCCACGCGATCTGACAGCCGCCATGGATACCGCCTTCCGAACCCACCGTGAGCGCCGGAAACCGCGTCTCAAAGCCCACTTCGTCCGCGAGATACTGGTCGAGGGTCACATTGCCTTCCGGGCGGTTTTGCGCCTCGGAGTGCAGCACGCCGGACAGGAACGAATGCACCGCGAAGTGGCCGCCTTTGATGCCGTGATCGAGGCCGCGATACACCGTCATCTTGTCGCGAATGTCCCACAGCGGCTCCAGCAGCGTCGTCTTCTCGTAGCTGCGGCCCTGGGTCGTCGGGAAAAGGCTCTTCGTCTGGTAGCCGAGCAGGTTCCCAACTGCCACAAAACGCCGAGCACCCATGCCCGCGCCTTTTGCCGCCTGGACCGAGCCGCCGACGGTCTTGGCCATGAGCGAAGACATGCCCGGCAACGCCAGTGTGGTGCCGAGAGAACTGAGGAGAAAGTGACGACGATTCATGAGGGATTTTGGAGCCGAAGTGAACGCAGAGCTAAGCGGGCTTATTGCAGCTATTGCTTCGTGCTCAGTTCGCACTCACGGCTTCAGCCTGGCCCGCATGCGGTAAAACAGCTTCGCTCCGGCGATGGGCATTTCGGCGCGGTGGAGGCCGTCGGCGATGTGGGTGGCGATGGCGGCGGTGTCGGTCCAGGTGGCGAGGTCGGGGCTGCTTTCGACGTAAATCTCGAACTGATCGAGGTAGCTCACCGGCCACCAGCTTTCGATGCGGATCGTGGCTGCGGCGGGTGTACTGCTGCGTGTGCTGCTGAAGGTGAAGCTCACCGGTGCTCCGGTGGGCGAATGGGCGGCACGTAGCGGATCGGTGGCGGCGAGGTACTCGTGCAGGAGGCTGAAGCCGCTGGAGTCACCGATGTCGAAGGCCCCACGGCTGAGGTTGCCGTAGTGAAAGCGCTCCCAGGCATCGGCGAGCAGGTCGCCGTCGCTGTCGGTGCGGTCGGGCAGCTCGATAACTTTCAGGGTGGCGCGGGCGACGGTGATGGTGGCGTAGCCGCCGCGCACAGGTGTGTCCTCGTAGCCGATGACCTCCATGACGCTGCCGCTTTGCAGGTCCCACTGCTCCGGCAGCTCGTAGGGCGTGCCTTCGAGGTCGATGAGGCTGAAAGTGGTGCCGCCGCCGCTGAGCTGCGCGAGGGTGTTTGAGGCATTTTGGCTGACAAAGGCGAGCGTGCGTGTCACCGCGACGCGATTGAGGCCACTGGTGTAGCGGAGAAAGCTGGCCTTCATGAGTGCGTCGTTGGTTTCGGTGCTGCTGAGGCTGGTTTTGGCCTGGTAGGCGGCTGGGAGGGTGGAAAAGAGCAGCACCTGGCGCAGCGCATCCAGCGGGAGGTCGTACACGCCGGGCTCGGCATTCGCATACACGGCGCTGATTCGGTAGATGTCGCGGGCGAGCTTGCGCAGGGCGGTCATGCCTGCATCCGCCGGTGTGGTGACGGCGCTCTGCATCTGCGCATGCACGCTGTGGGCGACGTAGGGCGGCGGCCAACTGGCGCTGAAGTAGAAACCGGTGTCCACGGGGCCGGCGAGCTCACGCAGCTCGGTTTTGGTGATGCTGCGAAAGGTGTTCGAGCCGCGCTCTGTGGCACGCCAGGGGGTGAAGGTGGCTTTGTTGAAGGAAGTGCCGCGCTGGTTGAGTCCTTCGCCCAGGACCATCTCGGTGAGGGCAAAGGCGAGCACGTCATCCGCATCGAAAGAGGCGTCGGTGATGCTGGCGGGTGTGGCGGCGGCGTGGGCGGCGCTCGCGGCGGCGATCCAGCGTGCGGACTCGGCGCTTTGCGTGGCGGCGGTGTTGTAGGTGAAGCTGACGCTCACAGGCTCGCGTGCGGGCACGGGGATGATTTGTACGAGTTCGCGGCCTTTGTCCTGATCCGTGTCGGCGGTGTTGATGGCAAAGTGCGTGCTGGTTTGCACGATGAGGAAGCGCTGATTTTCATACACCGGATGGCATTCGACGACTGCGGCGGTGCCCGCGCCTTCGAGCACGTCACGACCGAGCAGGGTGCCTTCGACGTCATAGACGCTGACTTCGGTGCCTGCGAGCGCATGGACCGTGACGCTGGTGCTCGCGGGGTCGATGGACTTGGGCGTGACGGTTAGGGTGATCTTGTCACGCGAGTCGGAGCGCAGCAGCGGCTTGCTGGCGCTGCTGGAGGGATTGGTGCCTGCGAGCAGCTCCGCGAGGTCGCTGTAGCCGTCGCCGTCGCTGTCGGCACCGCCTTCGGGGTCGAGGCCGTTGCTGTTTTCGACGAAGTCGGGCACGCCGTCGGCGTCGCTGTCCTGATCCTGCGGCTCGGTGGTGAGATCATAGCTAAAGCTCACGATGGGTGATCTGTCGCCGCTTTGCACGACGTAGGCTTGCAGCGTGGTGTCACGGGAAATGAAGATAGGCGTGCTGTAGGCGGAAAAACTGCCGCTGGTGCCTTTGCGGTAAAAAATCGTGGCTCCAGCAGGCACAGCGGCGGTGAGGGTGACGCTGACGGCCTCGCTGTAGGAGCCTGCGACGGGCTCAGCGATGACGTCATTGCTCCAGGCACCTGCGCGGCTGCTCAGGGCGAATAAACTGGTGTCCGGCGTGATTTGATTCACCAGCGCCGCAGCACTGCCGAGGGGCAGCGGGGTGATGTCCGCACTGAAACTGCTGCCCAGGCCGGTGGCGGCACTTTGATAGCGCAGCGCCGTGACGGTGGGTGGTGCGCCGGCGAGATTGGCGAGCGTGGTCCAGTCACCGGCACGCAGGGCACCGAGGAAGAGGGCGTTTTCATTCCGCAGCGGCGCGGAGTCAAAGAGCAGCACCGTGGGCGAGCTATTGCGGGGACTAAGCGTGTTGAGCGCACCATGTGAGAGCAGTGAAAGGGTGGTGCCGTCGTCATTGAAGAGGGCGTAGCGGCCTGTGGAGCCGTCCGCGCCGGTGGTGGTGAGTAAAAAGTGGCCGCCATCCAGCGCCACCGCGCCGGAGACGCTGCCACTGAGGCCTGCGAGGGAGATGGCGCGTGCGCCGCTGAAGCCGGTGCCATCCGCGTAGTTGAGCGAGCTGGCGGTGCCATTTTCATAGGCCACGAAGACACGGCTTTGGCCGCTGCTGAGGCGGTAGGTCATCAAAGTGGACACGGTGGCCGGCAGCGTGTGATTCGTGGCCGCACCGATGGTCCACGCGCCTGCGCTGCCGCCGAGGCGTGTTCCTTTGACCGTGGCGCTGCCGCTTTCCCAGATGAGCAGGTCTGCATAGGTCGATGCGCCGAAGAAACCGGTGGCCCACCAGCCAGAGGGCGGCGAAGGGATGTTGAAGCGCTCCGTGAAGACGTTCCCGCTCACTTCGCCGACGCGCAGCCGGTTGGTGGTGCGGCTCATGACGCCGAGGATGGGGGATGCACCGGTCTGCGGCACGAGGGCGTTCGGCTGCACCCATTGTTGATTGATGGTGCTGCCGATTCCGGGCGCGGCGATGGTCGTTCCGTCGTTGCGCAGGCTCA
>Ga0209299_1001118_pt1 | contig 15043 bp, 13 predicted proteins | sample S_140806_MF_Meta_FD_187326 | JGI IMG/M metagenome (GOLD analysis project Ga0209299, IMG submission 187326) | Freshwater microbial communities from Lake Simoncouche, Canada to study carbon cycling - S_140806_MF_MetaG (SPAdes) (version 2) | ecosystem: Environmental > Aquatic > Freshwater > Lake ...
TCTGCAATCCACATAACCCGGTGGGAGCAGTCTTTTCTCAATTAGATTTAGCAAAGCTAGCCGATCTCGCCAATCAATTTGGCGTTGTAATTGCTTCGGATGAGATACATGCGCCTCTGACTTACAAGGAGAAAAGCTTTACGCCATTTCTTAACTCTTCCGAAGTTGCGAAAGAGGTTGGAATATCATTTTTATCAGCAACAAAGTCTTGGAGTATTGCTGGTTTGAAGTGTGCCCAAATAGTCGCCGTTGGGGAAAGGACCAAGCAGATCGTTGCGGGAATACCCGTAGCCGTGCACTCACGGGCCTCACTATTTGGCGCCGTTGCATCGGCAGCAGCTTATGGGGAGAGCAGAGATTGGCTGGATTCAGTAATAGCGCAATTAGATCAATCGAGAACTTATCTCGGTGGCTTACTCGCTGACCTCGAGTTTGATATTGGATATCGAGAACCAGATGGTGGTTATTTCGGCTGGCTCGACCTGCGACGAGTCGATAAGTTGAAGAATTTAAATAGTCGCGAAGATATTGCAGATTTGTTGCTGACTCATGGAAAAATTGCAGTTGCGCCGGGCCATCTTTATGGGCCGAGTGGCACGGGTTTCATCAGGATTAATTTTTCTACCAGCTTTGAGATCATCGAAGAATCTGTGAAGAGAATCAAATCAACTTTAGAATTGATATAAAAAATTTAGGCCCTAGAAAATCTAGGGCCTAAATTTTTAAGATATACCTTTTGTCGTCAGATAAAAACCCGACGCATCAGGGTTGAACTAGAAGCGCACGTCCTCGGCATCATTGGAGCTGAGTGAACCATCAGCTGCAATCTTGTAAACGCGGAATAGTGCACCACTTGAATCACCGTATGCATCAAACTTTGCAGTGGTCCAAGCGCCTTGGTAGGTAAAGCTCTTACCAGCTGCAGCTGCCTTAACAGCGTCAGTTAGTTTGCTCCATGGAATGTTTGCTCCACCCTTAGCACCTGAAACAGCACGTAGGCTCTTTGATATAACTGAAGCCTTATTGCTCTTTCCGTGAATTGCGGCAAGGCAAAGTAGAACTGTTGCATCGTAGGCTGAAGCATCAACGAAAGTTTCCTTTGTTGCTGGCTTTGCAGCTTTACGATCAGCCTTCCACTTATCAGATGCGATTCCAATTGACTTTGCAGCGGTACCGCTTGCGCCGCCCATGATGTCGACACCAATAGTCTTAATAACTGCTGCGTCGTACATAGCCTCTGTGAAGAATGTCTTCTTTGCATCCCACTTGCCGGTACGAACCAATGCAGGTCCAACCTTGGCGAAAGTGTCAGGGAAATCAACAATTACCCAAACATCTGGTGATCCTTCAGTTAGAAGCTTTGCTTCTGAATCGAAGGTTGCGTTATCTGGATTCCAAAGAACCTTACGTCCGATGTCTCCGCCACCCTTAACCCATTCGTTGGTTACAACGTTTGCAAGAGCAGTTCCGAATGCATCGTTACGTGCACCAATGCTTAGCGTTACTGTCTTACCAAACTTCTTTTGAACAGCGGCAACAATTACTTTGCCTTGGAAAGCGTCAGATGGATATGTGCGGAACAACAGATCCTTATCTGCAAACTTTGTAATTACTGGGCTTGAAGCAGCCGTTGCAATCATTACAACATTGTTTGGCACTGTTACAGATTGTGCCGCAGCTGTTGTTGAACCAGAAGTTAATGGACCAACAATTGCATTTACCTTGTTGCTCTTTACGAGCTTGGTTGCTGCTTCAACTGCAAGTGCAGGAGTTGCTTGATCATCTTCTGAAGCAACAATCTTGCATGTTCCAGGGACGTTTGCAGCCTTCATTGCTTTTGTGATCTGCTCTGCGCCAAATTCTGCAGCAGTAGTCAAGCCAATACCGTAATCAGCGTTTCCACCTGTTAGTGGGTGGATAGTGCCAATCTTCATATCTACGCCAGCAGCTTGTGCTGGAAGTGCACTAACAACAAGTGCCGAAGCAATTGCTGAAGCTAAAATTGCATACTTTGCTTTCATATCTCTCCTTGGTTTAACTTAACTTTTTAGGTTAAGCAGGTGGCCACGTATCGACAGAACCTTAACTTTAATATACCTAAATGAATAGAGGTCTTGAAGGGTATTTATTTGTAAGGAGTACCAAATTGCGAACTTTTAAGCGGGAGAGTTATAACTTTTTGGTAACAATCATTTCTTTCTACTTCTTTCCGAGATAAATCCCTACGATTTCAGGGTCATCTACCAGGGCTGATCCCACGCCTTCATGTCGGTTGCGGCCCATGTCAAGAACATAGCCATAATCAGAAATCGCTAACGCCCGTCGTGCATTTTGCTCCACCATCAAAATTGTTACTCCAGATTGGTTAATTTTTACTAGCTCGTCAAATAGTTGATCAACTAGTGCTGGCGCTAAACCCGCAGAAGGTTCATCAAGTAGCAAAATACTAGGTGAAGACATCAGCGCTCGCGCCATCGCCAACATCTGTCGCTGGCCTCCAGACAAAGTTCCAGCACGATCTTTATGACGCTTTTTTAAATCTGGATATCTTTGATAAATCTCATCACGGATTTCATCTAGTGATTTGTGTGCAAAATTTACGTATCCAACTTCAAGATTCTCTTCAATACTTAATGCGGGAAAAACATTGTCAATCTGTGGAACATAACCAACACCGATTTTGGATAAGTTGTGAGGCTTGGTAGAAAGCACATCAACTGCAACACCATCTTTATTCAGTGTTACAGCGCCAGATGTAACTTTCGCGATTCCATAGATTGCCTTCAATATTGTTGATTTTCCGGCACCGTTTGGCCCTACGATCGTGACAATGTGCTTTTCTGGCACATTAATTGATACCCCATTTAGAATTTGGATATCGCCGTAACCGCCTTGCAAGTCTGAAACAGTAAAGAGCGGTTTTTTTGAAGTGTTATCAGCCATTTAAGAATCCTTCCGGCGAGTGCCTAAATATGCATCAATCACTAAATCATTTTCATAGATTGAATTTGGTAATCCATCTGCAATTATCTTTCCTTCAGCCATCACAATCACGCGATCAGAAATATTCATAACGGTTTCTAAGTCATGCTCAATCAACAAGAAAGTAATTGATTGCTCTTTTCTCAATGCAGCCAATACTGTTAAAAGTTTTTCCACCAATGTTGGGTTTACCCCGGCAAAAGGCTCGTCGAGAAGCAGCATGGTTGGATCTGCCATCAAAGCTCTAGATAAATCAAGAAGCTTGCGTTGGCCCCCTGAAAGGATTCCAGCATATTCATCTGCAAATTTCGTAAGCCCAACTTGATCTAGTCGCCGCATTGCTTCTTCGCGGGCTTTGACTTCAAAAGATTTTCGCGCTTTCGGAGTGAAAAAGCCAAGCAGGTTATCTCCTGGATTTCCTTTAACAGCCATCATTAAATTTTCTGCAACCGTTAGCCTTCTAATAATCTTTGCGCCTTGGAAGGTACGTACCAGCCCTTTTTGTGCAATCTTGTGAGCATGGATTGATTGAATAGCCTCGCCCTGGAAAAATATCTCACCTGAACTGACTTTGTTCATGCCGCTCAATAGATTGAAAAGAGAAGTTTTTCCAGCGCCATTTGGTCCAATGACTGAAGTGAATGTATTTTCATTTATAGTGAAGCTAACTTCTTGAACTGGCTTAACGCCACCAAAGCTCACTGAAATATTTCTTACATCTAATATCACTGAATTCGCTGCCTTTGAATTTTCCATGCTTACTCCAAAACCATTTCTTGGCGCTTACCAAATAAGCCTTGAGGTCGTTTGACCATAAGTAGAACAATCACGAAGCCAATTAAAAAGACTCGAAGATATGCTCTTTCTGGTGATGAAAGAAGTGAGAGCGGCCAAAACTCTAAGAATCTGGTTGCGCCGTATAGGAAACCAAAGAAGATTGCTGCAACAAATAATCCCTTTACTCGAGTGGATCCAGCAAGAATTAGAATCATCCAACCGTAGAAGGTGACTATTCGAAGGAAATCTTCTGGTGCTAGTAGCGCAAATTGCAACGCCCAGAAGACTCCGGCAATTCCACCAAAAACTGAACCAATAATTAGCGTCTGAAGTCGAAAGCGAAAAACATTCTTTCCAAGCGAGCGAGGGACATCATCATCTTCGCGAGTGGCACGGAGAACTCTTGCCCAGGATGTTTTTTGTAATCGAGATGAGATCCAAATGAATAACAAGAAAAATGGCCACACAACTAAAACCATTGATAAATCACGTGATGCTTCCTCGCCAATGATTGGATACAAGCGGTCTGAGATCCAATTTAAAATCACATCTGGTTGGTCGGTGAAGCCACCAAATCCATTAGGGCTTGGAATCGCAAGCGAGCCCTGAGTTCCGCCCGTTACGTTATCGGTATTTAGAATCCAGTATCGAACAATTTCTGCAAATGCGATGCTGGCAATTGCAAAGTAATCGCCACTTAAACGTAGAGTTGTTAGACCAAGGAGCGCACCTAAAAACGCTGCAAGTATCACTCCAACAAGCGCTGCCCACCAAAAACTCCATTGATATGTAATTACCAGAACTGCGATTGTGTAACCCGAAATCGCCATCATTCCTACGTGACCAAAATTCATAATTCCGCCAACGCCATATTGAATCTGAAGTCCTAAGGAAAAAATTCCATACATACCAGCTAACGCTAAAACGAATACCCAAAATCCTGGTTGTAAAAATGCACTCATGGTTAGACCTTTCTCGCTCGGTAGCCGAATATGCCCTCAGGCTTGAAAAGAAGAACCAAAACTAATGTTGCAAATGCCACCACTGGTTTGTAATTGCTTGGAACTCCGCCAAAGAAAATACTTAATTGGGATAACTCCATAATCAACCCAAGAAGTAAACCACCTGCTAGCGCACCATACGCATCACCAATCGTGCCCAGAACTACTGCGGCGAAGAAAGACAAAAGCAAACTTTCACCCATTGAATTATTAAATTGACCTTGAACTAGACCTTGGAAAACTCCAGCAAGTGAACCCAGTGCGCCAGAAATTAACCAGGTTGCGATAACTACTCGATCCACATTTATTCCAGAAACCGATGCCAGACCAGGATTGTTTGCATATGCGCGCATATCTTTGCCGATTCGTGCTTTGGCTATGAAAAGGGCAATCGTCAAAATTGACGCTGAAGCAAAGAGTAAAACTAGTAGCTGAGTTTGAGGGATACGAGCACCGAGGAAATCATAAGTTTTGAGGATATCGATATTGAATTTACGAGTCTCTGTGCCAAACAAAAATTGAATTAATGGTCTCAGCATTAGTGCTACGCCAGTTGCGACTAAGAATAGAGCAAGAGTTCCAGCTTTATTACGGCGCAAATTTCGCCACAGCACTAACTCTAAGAACCAACTGATTGCCATTCCTGCAATCATTGATATCAGAACAGATAGTAAAAAATTCAGCTCTAACGTAACACTTAAAAAATAAGTTATAAAAGCGCCAAGAGTTAAGAAGTCACCAGCTGCAAAATTCACTAATCTAAGTACGCTATAAAGAAGGGAAATACCAACTGCGGCAATTGCAAATATGCACCCGACTACCAGGCCGTTGAAGAAATACTGAATAAAATCTGACATGACTTAAATCCCATTCCTTCGCTACTCAGGTTAAGTCGCAAATGTAGTTGCAGACAGGTTGGAAGGCTACCTTTTGAACGAAATACTTTCAACGATTTTGAGAGAAAAATCACCAGATTAGGCTGAACCTAGCCACCAAAAAAGTTACTTATTTGAGTTGTTTTTGCGTGCTGCACGAGACAAAAATAGTGCAAAGACAAGTGCCAACACGATTCCGGTGTTGACGCCCATTTCAATTAGCGCGCGGTTGAAATACTCGGTTGTCTTCTCCTTTTCCATTGTTAGAGATGCCCCAACAGTAAGAATGTGACGGACAGCTGCGATAACACCGATGATCAAAAAGTTATCTAGTTGGAAAATTCCATCAGTAAATCTCACAATTACGGTTCGCATTATTTCTAAAATAATCACAACAAATAAGGTGTCATTAATGGCTTGAATCATTCCCAAAGGAAAAAATGGCCGAGTTTCAATTAGGCGCTGCAAGGTATAGCCAGCAGCCAAAACTGAAATAATAAATAAAACAATTCCAAGAAAGCCATGCAAGATATCTTCAAGCTTGTCGATAAATGTCACAGGAATAAGAGACTCATCGTTTGTAAGCAAACCCTTAACTGATTTGTATTTCACAGTGGCCCCCATTCCTTTGCCCTTAACAACTCGTGATAGGTAAGGGTAGGTGCAGGCTTAGGGCTTAGCAAGATAAAGCAACGTTTCCGCCTCTTCTTCTTTGGTAGGGGATTGTTGGAATTGACTTTGGCGGCACCGATTCATCGAGTATTAATGAGCATGCCCCTTAAGGCCCAAATCTCTAGCCCCTAAACGCTCGCAGAACAACTCTGTGAAAATCACCTCAACTTTGATTACATTTTGTTATTTTTGGCGAGAAAACTTCACCTGATTGTTATGACCTATGCTTGACGAGCGTCATAAAACAACAAGAGAATAACCCATTAAACCAAATCCCCAGGGTTTCGGGAGAGGGAGAATCATGTCAATAAAGACTCGCAACATGCCTGGAGTAGAGGGCATGGACCATGTTGGTATGACAATTCCAAACCTTGATGAAGCAATTGCTTTTTATTGCACGCTGCTAAATGCAAAAGAAATATTTCGCCTTGGACCTTTTGATGCCCGTGAATTTCCAGAAGTAGATGGAAAAGATTGGTCACTTGCACATGTCAATGTTGCGGACGGCAGATTCACTCTTGCAATGCTTGAGTACGGAAATGGCAGTCGATTAGAACTTTTCCAATACGACCGACCAGAAGATCGTAGAAATACCCCACCAAAGAATTCAGATTTGGGCGGGCATCACATCGCTTTCAAAGTAACTAATCTAGATAAAGTTTTAGAGCTTCGCGCTGAATTTGGTTTAACTTTTATGGCAGGTCCAATTGAAATAACTGAAGGACCTGCTGCAGGTCAGAGAATCATTTATGTATTGGATCCATGGAATAATCAGCTAGAACTCGTTGAATATGATCGGGCTACAAAATAGTGTCAATTAAAACTATGACTTCTGGCGTAGAGATGCGTCAAATTAGCAAGCGCTTTGATGCGGTGCAGGCACTTGCTGATGTTAATTTAGAATTACATCCTGGCGAAGTGCACACAATCGCTGGCGAGAATGGCTCTGGTAAATCAACTCTTCTAAAAATTCTTGGTGGCGTAATTAAACCTGATGAAGGTCAGATTTTCGTCGCTGGCGAAGAGAAAACTTTTAACTCAGTTCGAGATGCAATGAAATATGGCGTCACAATGGTGAGCCAGGAATTGAGCCTTGTTCCAAATCTAGGAATTGCGGAAAATGTATTCATCGGCCATAACCAATCTAAAAACAAGTTCGGCATTGACTGGAAAGATACTGATCGTAGAGCCCTAGAAATTCTTAAGCGTTTAAATATTTCAGTTGACCCTCGTCGCGAAGTTTCTACACTTCCGCAGCATGAACAACAACTTGTTGAAATTGCACGCGCTCTCTCTTTTGATACCCGGGTTTTGCTTCTAGATGAGCCAACTTCATCGCTAGCGCCAAATGAAGTAAGCGCACTCTTCAAAGTTGTAAAACAACTTCGCGAAGATGGGGTAGCTGTGGTTTTGATTACCCACCGAATGTCAGAGATGCTCGAAATTAGCGATCGCTTCACAGTTCTTCGCGATGGAAAATTTATTGATTCCAGTGACAGAGCTGGTGTAAATGAAAATTGGTTGATTGATCGAATGGTTTTAAATAAGCCGAAAGAATCTGCTCGTCGCCACTTCGACTCTTCGGGTCGTAAGGCAGTTCTTGAAGTTAAAGGTCTAACGGATCGCGCAGGGGCTTACTCTGATATTTCATTTGAAGTTCGCGAAGGAGAAATAGTTGGACTTGCCGGACTTGCTGGTGCAGGGCGTACCGAACTTGTAGAAACACTTGCTGGTGTTCGCCAGCGAAGTGCGGGGAACATATTTATAAATGGCAGCGAAGTTGGAAAGAATTCAAGAACTGCCTTGAAATCTGGGATTGCACTTGTGCCGGATGATCGCCGTGAAAAGTCAACCATCCATGAAATGTCAGTCCGAGACAATTTAATGTTGTCTCAACATAAATTTGAAATAAGACATCGCTCAAAGAAAGCAGAAGAGAAGATAATCAAGACTTGGGTTGAGAAATTCGGAATTAAGACTTCTGGACCTGATGCGCTTATAAAAAGCCTGTCCGGTGGAAACCAACAAAAAGTTGTTATTGCTCGCTGTCTTCAAACTAATCCGAAGATTCTTATCCTTGATGAGGCGACTCGAGGTGTGGACCTTGGAGCCAAGGCTGAGATTTATGAAATTTTGCGCAACTTGGCAGATGCTGGTTTAAGTATTCTCGTTGTTTCATCTGAAATTGGTGAGATATTCGAGATTTCAGATCGAATACTTGTAATGCATGCTGGAGAACTTTCAGCAGAACTTGACCGAAGCAAGACAAATGAAGCCGAAGTAGTGGCTGCAGCGACAGGAGTGAAGTAAATGAAGTTCAGATTGCCAAGTCTCAGCACGTTGCCAGCTTGGTTTGGCGTGTTAGTACTCGAAGTGCTCTTGATTATTGTTATGGCAATTACTCAACCGGTCTTCTTCTCAGGTTCAAACCTCTCCAACATTGTCCGCTCATCTGCAATTCCGATAGTTCTTGGAATTGGAATGACTTACACAATTCTTACTGCAGGTATCGACCTTAGTGTTGGCAGCGTTCTTGCCTTCTCTGGAATTTTACTTTCTGGAATTATTGAATTTATGCCTAGGTATTTGGCAGTAGTTGTAACTATTGCTCTGGTAACCATGATTGTTGGTGGAATCAACGGAACTTTAATTGGCAGGCTCGGATTAAATAGTTTCGTTGTAACCCTGGGAACTCTCGGAATTTTCCGTGGAATTGCCTACTTAGTCACAAATGGAACGACTCGTAGCATTGATACTGGTCCACTTATTAACAAGATTGGTGATGGAAATATTGGTCCAATCCCAGGACCACTATTCGTGGTAGTAATTCTTGCTGGAATTTCCATCTATATCCTGCGTTCAACTTATTTTGGTCGTGATGTTTATGCGGTTGGCGGAAATGAATTCGCAGCGAAGTTAGCTGGTATTTACACCAGTCGAGTAAAGATGAATGTTTATGTTATTTCGGCATTTTGTGCCGGACTTGCAGGAATCATGCAAGTAGGCCGATTAAGTTCTGCCGCACCAACAGCTGGTGCCGGTCTTGAACTTACTGTTGTGGCAGGAGTTCTACTTGGTGGAACTCGCCTTAGCGGTGGCGTAGGAAGCATATGGGGAACTGTAATTGGTCTCCTCTTTCTACAAACCGTATCGAATTCCCTGACAATTCAGGGGGTCTCCTCATACTGGCAACAAGTTGTTACCGGCGTTCTATTAGGAGCTGCAGTTCTGTTTGACCGAATCCGTCTTGAATTATCAGGTCGGGCAAAATCTAAGGAGAAAAAGTAATGAAGTTAAAGAATCGAAAGGTACTGTTTCTGCCTTTGATGGCAGCTGCAGCGCTAATTGTTCCTTCAGTTGCGCCAGCTACAGCTGCGCCTAAAATTACTGTCGGATTTAGTTACCCAATTGAAGCTAATACATACTTGAAGGCAATTGGAACAGGTGCTCAAAAGACACTTGCTAAGGCCGGATACGGTTTCTATCCACTTGATGCGCAACTAGATGGCAACAAGCAAATTTCAGATATCGAAGCAATGATTACCAAGAAGGTAGATGCAATGATCGTTTATCCTCTTGATTCAAAGGGTCTAAAGCCAGCAATGGATAAGGCTAAAGCTGCGGGCATCAAGGTAATCACAATGAACTACACAGTTGATGACTCTACAAAGGCTCCGGCTTCACCTGCTTTGGCTCAAGTACAAGATGCATTCCCACAGCGCACACTTGCTAAGGAAAAAGTTAAGTACCTTAACCAAGTGCTTCCAAAGGGTGGAAATATTCTTTATGTCGGTCTTGGCTTCCCGGTGTATGCACTTGAAGCACATGCAGCGATGTTTAAGGAAGAAATTGCTAAGGACAGCAAGTACACCTACCTAGGTCGCGTTGACAATCAGAGCGATGATGCTGAAGGTGGACGTCAAGCAGTAGAGCAAGCTCTTATTAAGTATCCAAAGGTTGATGCAATCGTTGCTTACAACGATCCAACAGCTTTAGGTGCTTACTCAGCTATTTCTGCTCGTGGAAAGATCGATATCAAGATTGTTGGAAACCAGATGCAACCTGAAGCTGTTACATCAATCGTCAAAGGAAACGTAGACGGTTCATGGGACTTCAATCCAGTTGAGTCAGGAATTTCACTTGCGAAATTGACTATCTCAATCCTAAAGAAGGAACCAAAAGCTAACTGGAGCAAGACAATTCAAACTCCAGCTAAGTTCTACGATGCTTCTACAATTTCAGGTTTCGTGCCTTGGACAACACGGTCGAACAAGATCAAGTAGTAGTTAAGTAAAAGAAAATCCCCGCTCTCCGATTGGAGGGCGGGGATTTTCTATTTCTAATTTCGCTAACTGACTTCTCCGGCACGACGACGACGAACGTTATCGCCCCAAACCGCGAGGACAATAACAACTCCGGTGATGACATATTGCCACTCTTGTTGAAGTTCGAGAATGCGAAGGCCATTTACGAGAACAGCCATAATCAGCGCACCAATAACGGTTCCGCTTATAGTTCCTTTTCCACCAAGCAGTGAAGTTCCGCCAATAATTACGGCTGCAATAGCTTCTAGTTCGTATCCGAGGCCTAGATCCGGGCGAGCAGAACCAAGACGTGATGTCAGAACTACTGCTGCCATTCCCACGTAAAGTCCACCGAGGCCGTAGATAGCTACAAGCCAGTTGTTTACCTTAACTCCAGATAGTTTTGTAGCTGCTTCATTTGAACCGATAGCGAATGTATAACGTCCAAGAACTGTTTTGTTAAGAATGATTGCTGCGATAATCGCACCAACGAAGAGAATAAGAACGCCATTTGGAATATTAGGAATTAAATTTCCTTGGGCAATTGAATCCCAACCTTCAACATCAGTAGTAAAAAGAACTGGTTTAAGATCAGAGACAATCAGCGCCAATCCTTGCGCCGCTTTCATGGTTGCCAAAGTTGCGATAAATGGTGGCAATTTCAAAAGGGTAATCAGAAGTCCGTTGATTACACCGACTAATCCGCCAACAATTAATCCCACAACCATTCCACCAATAACTCCAAGGTGCATTGCCATTACGGTCTTACCAACGATAATTGCAACTAGCGCAGTTGCAGTTCCGATCGAGAGGTCAATACCACCGGTAATAATTACGAAGGTAGTTCCGATCGCAAGTAATCCGATAACTGTTGTGGACATCAAGATTCCACCGGAAACGTTCTCCCATGATGCGAAAACCGGACGCATAAGTGTGAAGAAGATAAAGATTACGACAAGGCTGCCTAGGGCAAGGACTCGTCCGATTTCACGCTTAGCAAACGCGCGCAGTTTATTGCCGCCATCGACTTCGCCTTCAACTGCTTCTATTGCTTTTGACATAGCGCTCTCTTTTCTTAGCTTGTTTGACTTAAATTAACTGCGGAATTTTGTTGCATATTGCATGATTTTGTTCTGGTCTGCATCTTTATTATCGATAATGCCTGTCAACTTTCCTTCGCACATAACAGCAATGCGATCAGACATGCGCAGGATTTCGGGAAGTTCAGAGGAAATCATGATGATGGACTTTCCTTCGGAAGCTAACTTAGTTAGCAATTTATAAATTTCATCTTTTGCGCCGACATCGATACCTCTAGTTGGTTCATCAAATATCAAGATATTGCAATCTCTGGTAAGCCACTTTGCAATAACTACCTTTTGCTGGTTTCCACCAGAAAGGTTTTTAACAAATTGATTTTCAGATGGAGTGCGAATAGATAATTGCTTAATAGCATCACGGACTATAGAACCAGCAGGCTTTGTCTTTAGGAAGCCCAACTTATTTGAAAACGCTGGAATTGAGGAGAGAATTACATTAAACGTAATATTCTGAATAAGCAGTAGACCATATTTCTTACGGTCCTCAGATAAATATCCAATTCCCGCCTTGACCGCATCTGATGGGTTCTTAATTTTTATCTCTTTGCCATTCAGAAAGACTTTTCCAGCAGTCTTTGAGTCAGCACCGATTAGTGCGCGGGCAAGTTCGGTACGTCCGGCACCCATCAGTCCAGCAAAGCCAAGAATTTCACCTCTGCGTAGGTCGAAGGAGACATCTCTTAGTAGGTTTAGATCTGAAATTCCTTCAACCTTTAAGACAACTTCATTACTTAGTGTGCGAACTTCAGGACGCTGGTCCTGATTAACTTTGCGCCCAACCATCAGTGAAATAACTTCAGGAATTGAAGTTTCAGGAGTATTCAAAGTCTGAACATATTCACCATCACGCAAAACGGTGATTCGATCAGTTATCTTGCTCAGCTCTTCTAGGCGGTGGGAAATATAAACAACCCCTTTACCAGCTGCCTTTAGCGTGCGAATAATTTTAAAGAGGGCATCAGTTTCGGCAGGAGTTAGAGAGGAGGTTGGTTCATCCATAATGATGACCTCGCCACGATATGAAACTGCCTTCGCAATCTCGACCATTTGCTGCTTAGCAATTGTGAGTTCGCCAACTTTTTGTTTTGGGTCAAGTACTAATTCAAGTTCAGCCAATAAATCTTTGGCAGCTTCATTAAGTTTTGCATTATCTAGAAAAACTCGGCCTTTACGGCGATCTTCGCGACCAATAAAAATATTCTGTGCCACTGTTAAATCTGGCATCAAGTTCAATTCCTGGTGGATAATGCTAATTCCTAATTTCTGCGCCTCGTTTGGGCTAGTTACATTTACGCTGTTTCCCTGATAAACAATCTCGCCAGTGTCCTTCTTATAGATTCCAGAAAGGATCTTCATTAGAGTCGACTTGCCTGCACCATTTTCGCCAACTATCGCGTGCACTTCACCCTTATTTAAATCAAAATGCACATTATTAAGTGCCTTTACTCCAGGGAACTCCTTGCTTACTCCAGTTAAGGATAAGAGTTGAGTTGGTGCCATTAGTTCCCCCATTTACCTATTTAACCTGAATCTTAATGTTTAGTAATACTAAATCATAATGGCCGGGATTTCTCCCGGCCATTACAACTAACAATTACAAATTAATCGATTAAATCGAATTATTCGTAAAGGTTTCCGGCGATCTTTGGATCGGCGATGTTCTTCTTATCGTAGTAGTAGAAACCAGTGTCGATAAGGTTCTTTGGAACTGTCTTGTTGCGAACGTAGTTAACTAGCGCTTCAACAGTCTTAGCTCCGATACCCATTGGGCTCTGTGTAATCGCACCTGATTGTAGGCCTGACTTGATGTTAGCCATTTGTTGCTTGCCTGAGTCAAATCCGATCAACTTAACTTTACCTAGGGACAACTTAGCTGCCTTGAATGCTTGTCCAGCACCAATTGATACACCTTCGTTGGTTCCGTAGATACCCTTTAGATCTTTGTTAGCAACTAGAGCTGCGCTAACGATTTCTTGTGCCTTAAGTGCGTCTCCACCTTCTGAGTATTGAACTGGAAGAAGTGTGATGCCCTTGTACTTTGACTTGATGCGGTTTACGAAACCATCGCGGCGATCGATACCAGTTTGGTTTGTTTGTGAGTGACCTACAACCAAAACCTTACCCTTCATACCGATTAGTGCAGCAAGCTTGTCAGCTGCAAGTGAACCTGCTGCTGTGCTGTTTGTGTAAGCAACGCCAAGTGCGCAATCAGATGAGACTCCTAGAGCAGGAACTCCACCTGTGCAGCTAGCTGCTGTATCGAACATGTAAACAGGGATACCAGCAGTCTTAGCAGCCTTTAGGTGTGAAACAGATTCTGTTGTACCTAGTGCTGCGTAACCGATTGCATCTGGCTTTAGCGCAATTGCGGCGTCAAGCATTTCTAGTTGCTTGTCAATCATTGTTTCGTTAGCAGGGCCTTGGAAGTGAATTGTTGCGTTCATCTTCGCAGCTTGCTCTTCAGCACCCTTTTTAACTGCTTGCCAGAATTGGTGAGTTTCACCCTTTGAAACTAATTCAAGCTTTAGAGTCTTATCAGCAGCGTTAACTGCAGACCCTGTTCCGACAACTAGCGCCATTGCTGATGCAACAGCAACGATAGTTAGAACTTTCTTCATATTTTTCCTTTCGAAAGCAGCGGAATCGCTGTGGTAGAACTCTATAAAGTTGCAGTGGGCAAGTCCATACGAGGTGTCCAGTTGTCAGGCTCAAGAAGCCATTGTTACCAAATTGTTATTTAACTGGGCGCTTTTCATATGAGGCGATAGGCGGACGCAGCGGTTTTATGCCAGAAGAATTCACCCTCGCTTGGGGTTAAGCCCGAGGTTAAGGCCTCTGCCAATTCAACAATCTCGAAATAAGTTCCACCTAAAGTCGAGACTGGCCAATCTGAACCAAACATTAAACGTTGCGGTGTAAATATTTCAATAATGTGATCGATATACGGTTTGAAATCTTTTACTTGCCACTCTTTCCAATTTGCTTCGGTAACTAAACCTGAAACTTTGCAACTAACATTTGGAAAAGTTGCAAGTTCGGTAATTAAAGTTTTCCAAGGTTCTATTTCTTGCTTTTCAATTCTAGGTTTTGAAATATGATTCATAACAAATTGCACATCTGGACAGGCGCGCACTAATTTAATTGCGGCTGCTAATTCTGGAGTCTTGGTAAGTAAGTCATAAGTAATTCCAAGTTCACCAAGTTTTTTAACATTTGAAATTGTCTCGGGCTTAGCCAAATAATTTGAATCCGGATGGTCTTGGGCAATATCTCTTATTCCCTTTAGATATTCACCGCCAGGTAAATCGAGATATCGATGTAAGTGTGACATC
>Ga0209299_1001122_pt1 | contig 15009 bp, 15 predicted proteins | sample S_140806_MF_Meta_FD_187326 | JGI IMG/M metagenome (GOLD analysis project Ga0209299, IMG submission 187326) | Freshwater microbial communities from Lake Simoncouche, Canada to study carbon cycling - S_140806_MF_MetaG (SPAdes) (version 2) | ecosystem: Environmental > Aquatic > Freshwater > Lake ...
TCCCGCCAACGCAGCGCGATCGGGAAACGATGGGGCGGCAGAACCCATGGGGAGAGCGAGCGAGGGCAGGATGACGTGGGACGTGGGACTCGGTTGCACGGCCCCTCTCAACTGGCTCGCGGCAGGGAGGAATCCGGAAGCCAGGCCCGCAAATCCGCCAGGGCTGTCGGAGCCGGGGCGGCATCCTCCCGGATTTTGGGGCCACTCTGGCGCTCGGCCAGTCGGACCACAACGGCCAGCGGATCAGGGGGTTGGGGGAGGCTCCCGGCACCGCTGAGGTGATCCTGGGCAAGAACAGGGGTGGCCCCAGCAGGTGACGGGGACGCCACAGCCCCCTGCAACTCCTCAGGAACAGGGGGCTGCAATCTCGGCGCAACGGCCGGATCCGGGGCCTGCAGGGCCCGACCCCGATCTGTGCGGATGCGAGCCAGGCTCCTCCATTCGCTGCGAGAAAGTCGGCGCAGCAGGCGGGACTGCAGAGCGGCACCGATCTCGGCCGCACTCCGCTGCCCTGGCGCAGCGGAATCGGCTGGTGACCCTTCAAATGGGGCAAGACCATCGATGATCTCAGCGGATCCAGACGGCTCGGGATCGGGGAGACCGTCCTTGCCATTCTCTTCGGCCACTTCGCCTGACAGGGTCACCAGTGGAAACCCGGCTGCCTGCATGGGTTCAAGGTCAAAGGAACCAGTGATGGAGAAGACCGGTGGCGGCGTTCTTCCCGGCAGCACTTCCGGCACGGGCTGGACCCGCGGAACCAGTTCGGGGAATTCCGCCAACATCGAAGCGATCGCCCCGTCGACCGCGGCGGTGGCCTGTTGCTCGATCCAGGCCTGTTTCTCGCCGACGCCTAGGCGATCGGCGTGCATCGACAGGGACCCATGCCCAAGCAGGGCCTCCAACCATGCCGCAGCCTCCGGGCCCTCCAGGGCCGGGAGCGTGAGGGTCTGGAACTGCTGGAGCCAATCCAGGCCCCTGCGGTGCACGCAGCGCTGAAGCCGCTCCAGGCTCTCGTGGCCACGGCGGTGACGCACCGCCTCGAGCAACAGGGCCTCCGCATCAGGGCCGGAATGATCGGCCGTTGCTCCTGAGGGCTGGCGGGGCGGATTCAGGGACACAGCAGGGCAGGCTCAGGTGAGTTTTCGATCCAGCAGCGGACGGATGGCCAGAAACAACCCCAGGGCGAGGGTTGCCAGGATGGACAGGCAGCCCACGGCGGTGAGAGAGCCGTAAGGAGCCTGGAGAACCACATCAGTCGCGATGTGATTGAGCTGGAAGGTGCCGGCGTAGGCGGCGCGGATCGGTTCAATCGCGAAGGTAAGGGGATTCAAGGCCGCTAGCCACCCCAGCCAGGCCGGCATGAAGGAAAGGGGGGCCAGGGCGGTGCTGGCAAACAGAAGCGGCAGGTTGGCCACGAAGATCACCGCGATCAGCTCGATGTGGCCTGGCAGCGCAAAAGCCAGGGCCAGGCTCAGGGCGGTGACCGCAAACACCAGCAGCAGCAGGGTGATGAGCACGAGCACCAGACCGGCCCCCCCCGGCCAGCCATAGCCCAGCAGGGCAGCGGTGGCCACGATCGCCAGGCTCTGCACCAGGCTGAGGCTGGTGATGTAGAGCACAGAAGCCAGCACGATCGAACTGCGGGAGCGCAAGGGCGCTACCAGCAGGCGGTTGAGAAAGCCGAATTCCCGGTCGAACATCACGGGCAAGCCGGCATTGAGGGCGGCGCTGAAGGCGGTGAACACGATCACCCCGGCCCCTAGGAATCGGCCATAACTCCCGCCCCCCGGCAGGAGGCCCTCGGGTGCCTTGGCGAACAATGCCCCGAACAGGACGAGCCAGATCAGGGGTTGCAGAACCCCGGCCACCAAGGTGGAAGGACGCCGGAACAGCTGCAGGAAGAGTCGCCGGGTGAGGGCCAGGGTTTCCTGGCCGATCTCGGCAAGGGCCGAGGGTTCGGTCGCCAGCTCGGGCTGGGGGGCAAGGCTGGGGGAGGCGCTGGTCATGGCACAGGCTGCGGTTCTTGGAAGGGCTGGAATCCGGGGATTGGAGATGTCAGCGATCAACGCATGGCCAGCTTGCGCTCCGCCTTGGGATCCCGCTGGCCCGCCACGGCCAGCTCGGCGTCCATGAGGGTGCGGCCGGTGGCCTGCAGATACACATCATCGAGACTGGCGCGGCTCTGGGCGAGCGCAAAGACCGGCAACTGGGCCGCCTCCAGCTGGTTCCGCAGCCGCTCCACCACGGCGGCGTTCTCAACCACAAGATTCAGGGAGTGCCCTTGGGCCCGGTTGATCACCACCTGCCGGACACCCTCACAGTGCTCCAACAGGTCTCTAACCCGCCTGGCCTCCGCCTCATCGCTGAACTCGCGCACCCTCAGCGTCACGCGGTCACCGCCGAGGGCTCCCTTCAGCTCAGAGGGGCTGCCTTCGGCGATCACACGGCCTGCCTCGAGAATCGCCAGCCTGTCGGCCAGGGCATCCACCTCCTCGAGGTAGTGGCTGCTGAGCAGCACGGTGGTTCCCTGATCACGGAGTTGGCGAAGCACCTGCCAGATGGCGCTGCGGCTCTCGATGTCGAGGCCGACGGTGGGTTCATCGAGCACCAGCACCCGCGGGCGATGCAGCAGCCCGGCGGCCAGGTCGAGTCGGCGCCGCATGCCCCCGGAATAGCCACCGCAGCGTCGGTCAATCCACTCGGCCATGCCTAGCAGGTCGATCAGTTCGGCGATGCGGCCATCCCGCTCGGAGCGATTGAGGTGATAGAGGTCGCCCTGGAGGGCCAGGAGTTCCCGGCCAGTGAGGATCTTGTCGATCGCTACCTCCTGGGCCACATAACCCAAGAGCCGCCTCACCCCGCGGGGATTGATTAGGGCATCGAGGCCCGCCACCCGCACGCTGCCCGCATCGGGAGCCAGCAGGGTGGCCAGGATGCGCAGGGCCGTGGTCTTGCCGGCCCCGTTGGGACCGAGAAGGCCATAGAGGCACCCGCCGGGAACCTTCAAGGAGAACTGATCCAAAGCCCGGACAGGCGCGGACCTGCGTCCGGTTCCATAGCTCTTGCTGAGATGCTGCAGCTCGATCAAGCCTGGCTCTCTCCCGATGAACTATGGGTTGGAATCTAGGCAAGGCCCCCCAACCTCCGCTGGGGGAGAACCGTCCGGCAGGAGAGCGGTAGCAGCTCAGGCTGGGTTACGACACCTGGGAAGGCGCCACACAGAGGGCGGAACGCCGTGAGACTCTCAGGCGAGCTGCGTGAGAATCCGCACGAAGGGGTCCGAGGCGATGGCCTGTGGGGTGCGGGCCAGCACGAGGAGCAAGCAGATCCCGAAGAGATAAAGAATCGACCAGCGGAACAGGCTGCGGGCCCGCTGCGGGTCGTCGGGGTTGTCCCTCAAGGCACCACTCAGCTGCAGCAGCCGGCCGTTGAAGGGCAGCAACAACACTCCATAGAGCCAGCCGCCGCTGGGAAGGGCGAGCACCCCGAGGCCGCTGAGCAACACGGTGAGCCAGCTGTAGCGAGCGATCGCCCGGCCGGTGACCTCCGTTCCCCGGACGACCGGAAGCATGGGAATCCCCACGGAGCGGTAGTCCTCCCGCAGCAGGAGGGCGAGCGACCAGAAGTGGGCCGGGGTCCAGACCATCACCAGAGCGAACAGCCACCATCCGGCCCAGCCCAGGTGGCCGCTGGCGGCCGCTGCCCCCACCAGGGGTGGAATGGCCCCGGCCACCCCACCGATCACGATGTTGAGGGAGGTGCGGGGCTTGAGCAGGGCGGTGTAAAGCAGCACGTAGCTGCATAGGCCCATCAGGCTGAGGGAGGCGGCAAGGGGATTCACCCCCACCACGAGCACGAGGGTGGCCGCCGAGGTGAGCAGCACGGCCAGGGCGAAGGCCTGGCGCCTGGCCAGGCGTCCTGATGGCAGAGCACGGCGGCTGGTGCGCTGCATGCGCCCATCAAGCTCCTCCTCCCAGAGGCAATTGAGCACACCGGCGGCGGCCGAAGCCATCGCCCCACCCGTGAGGGTGGCTGCCATGGTGATGACATCGAGGGGCCAACCCGCCGTGAGGGCCATGCCGCCGATGGTGGTGGCCAGCAACAGAGGAATAAGCCTGGGCTTGGCCACCTCCAGCCAGGCCGGAAGCCTCACTGAGGGTCGAACCGAGGCCGGGGCCGCAACGATCGGAGGCTCGCTGCTCCCCTTCGCTAGGGGGTGAGGAGACAGTGTGGGAACACTAACCATGGGCCATCTCCAAAGAGGGTGGACAAGAAACGACCTGGGCCGAGGAACGGGCCGCCAAGGTGATGCCCCATAGAGCGCCGAACAGGGCCACCAGCAGGGCCGCGATCAACTGATGCGCCACGGTGACGAGGGGCTGTTGCAGCTGGAGCCGCAGGGTGAAGACCCCCAGCGCCACCTGAAGGGGAACCAGAAGGGCTGGTCCGAGGGAGAAGCGCCGCAGCACCGGCGGGATGCCGGGCAACAGATGGGCCAGCACAGCCGGCAGCAACAGGGCGGCGAGGGCCGCCCAGGCCCCGAGGCGGTGGGTGAGCAGCCAGCGGCATTCCTCTCCAGCCTGTAGGCAGAGCGAGGAAGCCCAGCGGCTGGCCATGGCACCTCCAAGGGCGCACTGGCCGAACAGCACCAAGCTGCTGAAGGCCAGGAGAAAGGTCCACCAGAGAGGCAGCGCAGCGGCGGAGGCAGAGGGGAGACATCCGCTGGAGGAGTGCCGCAGGGCCTGATGCATGGCGCTGACGAGCAGGACCAACAGCAGGGCCGTGATCAAGTGGGCGGTCACCGTGGAGGCCGCCAGCAGGCCCAGCACGGTCAGGGCACCGAGAGCTCCCTGCAAGGCCACCAGCAGCAGGCCTGCCGCGGCCGCCCACGGCAGCCAGCGGGGCAGGAGGGCTCGACGCAACAGGGACAGGGAAGCCAGCACCAGCAGGGCGATGCCAACCAAAAAGGCATCGAGGCGGTGAAACCATTCCAGGAACACCTGGAGGTTCATCTGGCGGCCGGGAAGGAGAGAGCCGTAACAGAGGGGCCAATCGGGACATGCCAGTCCGGCCTGCATGACGCGGGTCGCCCCGCCGATGCCGACGAGGGCGACCAAGGCCACAACCAGGTGGGCCAGCAGCCAGTCGACAGCCCCGTGAAGCCAGAGCCTCCCGGGGAGGGACAAGTCAGGGCCGAACGGCGGATCGGAAATGGAGGGAGCTTCAGAGGCCCGGGAAGCGAAGGGCTTGCCGTCCATGGCCGCACCTACAGCTGGGCGCACAAGTTAGCGAGTTCACGGCGATGAGCGATCCCGCACATCTCAGGGGTAAATGTGAATCAAATCTGAACTTTTTGCCAGAAGAGGCTTTCGAATCCGTTGTCACTTCCCTCCCAGCGTTGATCTCCATAGGCTGGGCAGGCTTTGATCCGTGTCCAGCAGCGCCCCCCGTGCCGATCCCTTCAGCCCTGATCACCCTCCTGCTGGGCATGGCACTTGTGCTTGCCGGACTGTGGGTGGGTTACAACGTTTCCCTGCTGCCCCTGGATGCCAGCAGCAACGCCCCTGTTTACGACGCCCTGTTTAAGGTCTTGTTCAGCATCGGCACGATTCTTTTCATCGGAATCGTGGGGCTGTTGATCTTCAGCCTGGTGCGCTTCCGCCGTCGCAGTGGCGACAGCGGCGACGGTGCGGCCATTGAGGGCAACCTCCCTCTAGAGATCGTTTGGACCGCCATCCCCGCGGTTGTGGTGCTGTTTGTGGGCATCTACAGCTACGACATCTATGAGCGGATGGGAGGCATGACACCACTGAATGATCACGGTGCCATGCATGCCTCCCAGCCCGCCGGTGATCATCAACATCACTCCGACAGCCATGGCTCGAACCAGGCGGTTCTGGCCTCCTCGTCTTCAGCGCCGGCGGCAGCAGAGGATCAGGAACTCGGCAGGGTCTGGGGTGGCATCGGAGTGAGCACTGATGAGGATGAAACCCTGACGGTGGATGTTACCGCCATGCAGTTTGCCTTCATCTTTCATTATCCCGATGGCAACATCGTCAGCGGCGAGTTGCACATCCCAGCTGATCGCCCGGTGTCTCTGCACATGGAAGCCCGGGATGTGATCCATGCCTTCTGGGTTCCGCAGTTTCGCCTCAAGCAGGATGTGATTCCAGGGCAACCCACCCTGCTCAGCTTCACAGCCACCAGGCCCGGGACTTACCCGATCGTCTGTGCCGAGCTCTGTGGTCCTTACCACGGCGGAATGCGTTCCAGCGTGGTGGTACATGAACCCGCTGAATTCGATGCCTGGCTCAGCAAGAACACTCCACCAGCGCCGGCCACCGTGGCCAGCTCCGGATCCACACCAACGGCCTGATCCACGATGACCCTTGCTTCCCCAAGTGATTTCCAGGCTCCCCAGCAGAGTTCACCGGATCAGGGAGGACCTCGGGGGCTTCAGCCGGAAGGCTGGCTGCGCTACCTGAGCTTCAGCCTTGACCACAAGGTGATCGGCCTCCAATACATGGTATGCGGCTTTCTGTTTTATTTCCTGGGCGGTGCCTTAGCCGGCGTGATCCGCACCGAGCTGGCAAGCCCGATTAGTGACTTCGTGAGCCGGGAAACCTACAACGAAGTGCTCACACTCCATGGCACGGTGATGATCTTTCTGTGGATCGTGCCCGTGGTGAATGGTGCGTTCGGTAATTATCTGATTCCATTCTACGTGGGAGCCAGAGATATGGCCTTCCCAAGGCTGAACGCCGTGGCCTTCTGGTTGATCCCTCCAGCTGGCATTCTGCTGATCAGTAGCTATTTCATCAAAGGCGGAGCCGCCCAGTCAGGATGGACTGCCTATCCACCCCTCAGCCTCACCACTCCAGCCCTGGGCCAGGTGATCTGGATTATTAGCGTGTTGCTCTTGGGCGGTAGCTCGATCTTCGGTGGCATCAATTTCATCGCCACCATTTTGAAGCTGCGCAGGCCTGGGCTGAAAATGATGCAACTGCCCATGTATTGCTGGGCCATGTTGGGCACCAGCATTCTGGTGGTTCTCTCCACGCCCGTTCTGGCTGGGACCTTGATTCTGCTGAGCTTCGACATCATTGCCCACACCGGTTTCTTCAATCCCGCACTGGGGGGCAATGTGGTTGTTTATCAGCACCTCTTCTGGTTCTACTCCCATCCTGCCGTTTATATCATGGTTCTACCAGCTTTCGGCTTGGTGAGCGAGATTCTTCCGGTGCATGCCCGTAAACCGCTGTTCGGCTACACCACAATGGTGTATTCGATTATCGCCATTGTCGTACTGGGCTTGGTCGTGTGGGCTCATCACATGTTCACCAGCGGCACACCCCCCTGGATGCGCTTGTTCTTCACGATTGCCACCTCGTTCATCGCCGTGCCCACCGGGATTAAATTCTTCAACTGGTTGGCCACCCTCTGGCAAGGCAAGATCGCTCTCAACAGCGCCATCTTGTTTGCCTGTGCCTTCATTGTGAATTTCGTGTTCGGCGGCATCACCGGGGTGGCGCTGGCTCAGGTTCCCTTCGACATCCACGTGCACGACACATACTTCGTTGTGGGTCATTTCCACTACATTGTTTATGGAGGAACCGTATTTATTATCTTCAGCGCCGTCTACCACTGGTACCCAAAATTCACCGGCCGGATGCTCGATGAACACCTGGGTCGCCTCCACTTCCTGCTCACCTTCATCGGCTTCAACCTCTGCTTCGCTCCCCAGCACTGGCTCGGACTCAACGGCATGCCCCGTCGGGTGGCGGAATATGACCCCTCCTTCACCACCCTCAATCAGGTGAGCAGCGTCGGAGCCCTGATGATGGCCGTGAGCACCTTGCCCTTCCTGATCAATGTGGTGGTGAGTGCCTTTCGGGGTGAGGTGGCCGGCGACAACCCCTGGAAGGCCCTTACGCCGGAATGGCTTACGTCTTCGCCGCCGCCGGTGGAGAACTGGATCGGCGAAGCCCCCCTGGTGACTCACCCCTATGGCTATGGGGTCCCGGCCGATCGTCTTGATCTCCAGATGGTGACCGCCGAACAGATCTGGAGCGACCCCAAGCCCTGATCCATCCTTCTTCCCTGCGCCGAACCGTGCTCGATTCGCCATGACCAGCCTCACCTCAGAAACCGGTGACCTCGCCCAGATTTCAGGCGAAGTCGACATCGCTGGTCAGGGCCATGGGGAGCCTGAGCATGGCGGCCACGCTGATGCTCGCCTCTTCGGGCTGGCCACTTTTCTGGTGGCCGACGGCATGACCTTCGCGGGTTTCTTCGCCGCCTACCTCACCTTCCGGGCGGTGAACCCACTCCCGGAAAACTCCAGCTATGAACTGGAACTCCTCCTGCCGAGCATCAACACCCTCCTGCTGGTGCTGAGCAGCTTCACGTTCCACCGGGCGGGCCGGGGTCTGCTGCGGGGCGAGGGCCTGGCCTGTCGCCGCTGGCTGGTGATCACTGCAGCTCTCGGCCTGGCCTTCCTGGCCGGTCAGATGGTGGAGTATTTCAACCTCCCCTTCGGCCTCACCGACAACCTCTTCGCCAGCACCTTCTACGCCCTCACCGGTTTTCACGGGCTGCACGTGACCCTTGGGGTGATCTGCATCCTGATCGTGTGGTGGCAGACCCGCTCGGCGGGCCGGATCAAGGCCTCCGCCCCCTTCGGCTTGGAGGCGGCTGAGCTCTATTGGCATTTTGTCGATGGCATCTGGCTGGTTCTCTACGGAATCCTCTATCTGCTCTGATTTCTTTTCCAGTGGAAGACTTGCCGAATCCTCTCCGGATTGGCCACAATCGAGATCAGGACCAGGCTCCTTGAAGCCAATCTCATCTCGCATAGCTCAATTCGATGGCTGCCAACAGGTTTTCGACCGGCTCCGAGGGTGCACAGGGCAACGGTGAAGTTCCCCTAGAAGGCAAGGCCCTACTGGATCGGGCCCGCTCCCTGAGCAACCGCCCCGAGGACCAGATCGCCCGGGCCTGCGGCTATGTCGGTCCGAGTGGCCGGATTCTCAAGAAGAGCTTCTACAGGGCCCTGGTGGCCGCCAAGGGCTACGTGCTCCCTTCGGCCCTTCATGCTGGAACGGCAGCGGCCAAGGGGCGACAGGCGGTGTTCCGCACCCGGGTGCACGGCAACGGCAACCTGTTGATCGGCCAGGCCTACACCCGCCGTATGGGATTGGAACCAGGACAGGAATTCCGGATTGAACTCCATAAGGAGACAGGTTCCATCTGGCTCCTGCCGTTGGGCACCACCGGCAGCGAGGACAGCATCGGTTGAAGAAGCCCCAGACGCCAGAGTGCCTGGAGCGGGTCTGACGGACTGGGCCATTCTTTTGTTGCTGTCCGTTCAGGCAGGGTCGGCTCGATCCTCGGCTCGGAGCCTGCGAAGGCCGATCTGTCGTTACGACGATCTGTCGTTACGTATCGGGTGGAAGCTGGCGCTGAAGGTGAGCAGGTCGAGGCCGCTGAACAGAAAACTGATCCCCACCAAAGTGCCCAGTACCCAGAGCAGGCTCAGAGACTTCATGGTGAGGATCATCAGGCCCAGCACCAGGGTCACCACTCCATTGGTGAGGCCCCAGCCCCAACCCTTGATCTGGCGATGGGTGAGGGCCACCACCGTGGCCACCGCCCCCTCGATCAGAAACACCACGCCGATGGCGAGTGCCAGGGAGGCCACCTGGGAAGCGACCCGCTCCGGTCCCGAGGCCAGCTGCCGCACCATCCAGAGGCCGGCCACCAGGAACAGGGTGGACACGGTGAAGCGCCAGAAGCTGATGGCGGTGCTCAGACGGGCGGTCCGGAGGCGAGCACGGGGAAGATCAGAGCCAGAACACCCAGCACCAGCATCACCACCCCCTCGGCGATGGTGAAGGTGCGCAGGGCGCTGCTGTCATGCGCGAGGCGCCCCGCAGGCGGGGCGCCGGAAACCAGATCTCTGGGTTCAGGGGCCATGGTTACGGCGGGGCCGACGCGACACCAAGACGCTAGACAGGGTTTCGGCAGGAGATCCCGGTCGGGGAGCGGCAGGCTCACTCCCAGCCATGCTGCGCCAGCCAGTCTCGGTTGAGGGCCGCTCCGGAAGGGGCCGAAAGAGCCAGGCCCTGGGGAAGACCACCACCCTGGAGCAAGCGTTCCGTGTATTTAGCCAGCAGATCCGCCTCGAGGTTCACCGCATCGCCCACCCGGCGGTGGGCCAGGGTGGTCGCTGACCAGGTATGGGGAATCACGGCCACCCAGAATTGGCCTTCACTCTCACAACCGGCCACGGTGAGGCTGATGCCATCGACAGCGACGCTGGCCTTCTCACAGACATAGCGGCCATAGGCGGAGTCGTTCCAGCGCAGCACCAGGCGCCAGGAGGCCGGCTCCCGCTGGATCGCCACCACGGTGCCCAGCCCATCGACATGGCCACTCACCAGGTGGCCGCCGAGCCGGTCGCTGAGCCGCAGGGCCGGTTCCAGGTTCACGGCCGCCCCGGAGGCGGCCTTGGCGGCCAGGGTGGTGCGAACCAAGGTCTCCTCACTGACGTCGGCCCGGAATCCATCGGGGAGACAGTCCGCCACGGTGAGGCACACGCCATCCACCGCGACGCTGTCCCCCAGGGCGAGGGGCCCCAGGCCCCCCGCGGCGGCATCGTGCGCCCCCGGCTCAAGGTGCAGCCGCACCCCCGCTGGACATCGCTCCAGCCTGCCCACGGCCCGCACCAGTCCGGTGAACATGCCTGCCTTACCTGCCACTGTGGCCATAATCGCTTCAGGCGCAACGGCTAACGCCGGGGGCACAGGGCCATGGTGGAAATGCGGGTGGCGGGAATCGGCCTGGATGCGGCCAGCCGCAGCCCGCTCGTGCTGTTGAGGGACCCTGCTGGACGTCGCCAGGTGCCGATCTGGATCGACCAGGCCCAGGCCCACAACATCCTCGCGGGCCTGAATGGCGACCGCCCTCCCCGCCCCCTCAGCCATGACCTGATGGTGAAGCTGCTGGAGGCTGGCGGGCTGCAGCTGGAGCGGGTGGTGATCCATGCGATCGAGGACAGCACCTTCCGGGCTGTGCTGAAACTCCGCCGGGGCGAGGAGGAGGCGATCGAGCTGGATGCCCGGCCCAGCGACGCCATCGCCCTGGCGCTGAGGACGGGGAGCGGCATCTGGATGCTGGAGGAAGTGGTGGCTGATGCCTCCATTCCAGTGGATGCCGAAGCCGACGCGGAAGACCAGGAGGATTTCCGGCGCTTCCTCGACCGCACCAGCCCGTCGGATCTGGTCCGCCATCTGCGGCGGGGTCTTGAAGAAGCCGGACCCGGCGAGCAGGACAGCGGTGAGCAGCCGTCCGGGGGGACTGACGAACCTGGAGCCGATGACCCTGCCACTCCAGGGCCCTGAGGCCGGCCTGGGCAGACCGGCAGCGGCCCGCAACGGTTCCCCATCCCTGGAATCCAGCACCGGAGAAAGCCTGACGGCGGATCGTGCCACCGGGGCCACGGCCAGCGGCGATGGGCTCGATCGGAGCATGGTCCGGCGTCCCTTCGGCGGCGGGAGGCCGGTCTCCCTGTTCACCCTGGGCACGATGCGAGCCCTGGAGAGCAGCCGGATCTTGGGGAGGGTGGTTGATGCCGCCCTGGCGACTGGCATCAACCACATCGAGACAGCACCGGCCTACGGCCCGGCGGAAGCCTTCCTCGGCGAGGTTCTCGCTCGCTTGGCGGAGCGTGATCCGATCTGCCGCTCCGAGCTGGTGCTCACCAGCAAGCTGCTGCCGGGTTCCGGCGAAGGGGTGGGGTTGGCCGAGGGGCTAGAGCAATTGCGCTCCAGCCTGCGGCGCCTACGCATCCAGCGGCTGGACAACCTGGCGGTCCACGGCCTCAACACCGAGGCCCACCTGGCCTGGGCCCTGCGGGGGGCCGGTGCCGAGCTGCTCAAGGCCGCCGTGGCCGAAGGTCTGGTGGGCCAGGTGGGCTTCTCCAGCCATGGCGGCTACGGCCTCATCGAAACTGCCCTGGCTAGTGGTCGGTTCAGCTTCTGCAGCCTGCACCTGCACCTGTTCGATCCCGAACGGCTGCCCCTGGCCCGCTGGGCCCTGGCCGAGGGGATGGGGGTGATGGCCATCTCGCCTGCCGATAAGGGCGGACGCCTCTACGACCCACCACCCCAGCTCGCGGAGGACTGCGCACCCTTTGCGCCCCTAGAGCTGGGGTATCGATATCTGCTCGCTGCGGGGATCAGCACCCTCACGCTCGGGGCGGCCCGGCCGGAGGACCTGGCCTGGGCAGAACGGTTGGCGAACTCCTCCGCGCCCCTCACGCCGGCAGAACGGGAGGCGATGGCGCAGCTGGCCGCCGCTGGCGCCGGGAGGCTCGGGATTGAGCGCTGCGGCCAATGCCGTGCCTGCCTCCCCTGCCCCTCAGAGGTTCCGATTCCCGCCCTGCTGCGGCTGCGCAACCTGGCGGTTGGCCACGGCATGGAGGCCTATGCGGGAGAGCGCTACAACCTGATTGGCCGAGCGGGCCACTGGTGGGAGGCGGTGGATGCCTCCGCCTGCCTCAGCTGTGGCGCCTGCCTGCCCCGCTGCCCCCACGACCTGGCCATCCCCGAGCTGCTGGCCGACACCCACCGCCGGCTGGCGGCAGCGCCGCGGCGGCGCCTGTGGGGATGATCTGCCATCGCTCGCCGCGCTGAAGAGCCGCAGCCCCACCAAAGGGTGAGGCGAAGGTCAGGATCGATCGGGGGCGGCCCCATCCCAGAGGGCCTGAAGACGGAGGCGCTCCGCCGGCGGCAGCGGCGGCAGGCTGCGCCAACGGGCCAGAACGGCGGCGGGGGGATGGAGGAGCTGCCGCAGCTCCGGAGGGAATGGCGCCACGGCCCTCTCCAGCTCGGCGGCTGGGAGGGGGGGCACCCAGCCGGCTGCAAGGAGGCGGGGCAACAGGGGGGGCTGTAACGCTTCCGCCAGCCAGTCGATCGGCGCGGCCGGCGCCCCCGCCGGACTGAGCAGCAGGTTCCAGCCCAGGGGCCCCCCCTGCTCGGGCAGCACCACAGCGAGACGAGGATCGCGACGCAGGAGCGGCACGACCCGCTGGCGGGGCATTACGGCGGCCTCGGCCTTGCCATTCAGCAGCAGACTCAGCCCATCGTGATCGTCGAAGGCGACGGCCTGGCGACGAAGGCGCCGCAGACGCTCAGCATCGCCATCCACCAGGTCCAGAACCACCCGCGGCGAAGAGGGAAGCACCAGCGCCCCGGCCAGGCTGGGATCGAGCAGCAGCTCCCAGCCCTCGACACGGCGCCGGACCAGGTCGGGTCGGTTGCGCAGCAGCAGCACCCAGGGGTTGATGGCCCAGGGGAAGGCCAGCTGCGGCGCTGGATCGGCGGCGAAGAGGCGGGCCACCTGGGCAGCAGCCGGGTCGAGCCGGGCCAGAAGGGCCGGCGTGCCGATCGGCTGGAGCTCGGCTCGGGGCAGGGTCGCCGCCCAGCCGTCACTGAGCTGCACCAGAGCCGGCCGGCGCGGGCCGGAGGCCAGCACGGCGGTGCGGACCTGTTCGGGCCCCTCCAGCAGCTGGGACTGCCAGGGGCCAGGCAGGCGGGTCATCCAGGCGGCGGGCAGGTCGCCCAGGCTGGCCAGCAACCGGGGCGGGGTCGCGGCCGCACACCCCGTGAGGCCCCAGGTGGCCAGGGCGAGGGAGCCACCGGCGCCGGTGCGGAGCACCTGACGGCGCGACCAGAGACGATCAGCCATGGCCGGACCGTAGGGGGTCGACGCTCCCTGGGGCGACCAGGGGGCAGGCGGCCGGTGACCTGGCCGGGCCGATCAGCTCGTTGCAGGCCGCATCACAGGCCCGGGCAAGGTGCTCGGGTGAGCGACCGGCCAGCTCCCAGAGGATCGCCAGGCCGCCCGCACCGACCCCCTCCTTCACATAGCCCCGTTCGTAATCCAGAAGGGCGGGGTGGAGGGGCCCCCGGAAGCGGAGGGAAGCGGCGAAGGCCAGGGGATGATCGATCCCCCAGTGACGGCCGATCCGACGCAGCAGCAGGGGGAGATCGCTGTCCGACTCGAAGGCCACCCAGGCCGTGGTGCCGATGGCCGCTAGAGCCGCCAGCCGGGGTCGAAGCTCCGGAGCGAGCAGGGCCAGGGCGAGGGCGAGCACCGCCGCCATCTGACTGCCGCCGGCCAGAAGCACCGGTTGTCCCGTTTCGGCGGCAGCGAGCAGCAGGCCGGCCGCCAGGGCCTGCATCGGATCACCCAGGGCGGCCAGCACCGCCACCGGGTCGGGCGGTATCCGCCGGGCCGCGGCAGGGACCGGGGTGCGGGCCGCCGCCGCCGCCAGGCCACGCGCCACCAGATCCGCCTTGAGGGCATGGGCCGGGCGGTGGAGGCTGCCGCTCACGATGCCACCCGCCTCGATGCCGAGGCCCATGAGCAGCGCCTGGGCCGTGGTGGTGCCACCCGGAACGCATTCCGCCAGCACCAGGGGCAGGGGCCCACCGGACGGGGCGGAACGCGCCGCGGACCGCCCCCAGCGCCGGCCCTGCTCCAGCAGGGCCTCCACCCGGGTGCGGTCCATGGCGGATCCGGTGCTGAGGCATCGGGCCGGACCGCCTCCGGCCGGAGGCGGAAGGCGCAGGTGGGGCACCGCGGGCGCCACCGCGCAGCCCAGGTCAACGACGAGGGGATGGAGACCCAGACCCTGGAGAACCACCCGGGAGATCAGGGCCGGTGAAACCCCCGCTGGTAGCGGAGGCAGGGCGTGGGGCAGGGCCACCGTGGGCCCCAGAACCAGCAGCTCAGCATCGGCGGCGGCCGTTCCGCGCCGGGATTCGGGACTGGTGCCAGCGGCGGAGATGCCAGGCACCGCGGCCGTATGGGTGGCAGCGAGCAGCACCAGCACCCGGCAGGCGGGAAGGCTCGCCCGCCAGGAACGGCACCAGGATTCGGCCGTCTCCGGCGCTCCGAGCAGCAACCGGGGCAGCGCGCTCATAGGGGATCGAGGGCCACCAA
>Ga0209299_1001125_pt1 | contig 14994 bp, 12 predicted proteins | sample S_140806_MF_Meta_FD_187326 | JGI IMG/M metagenome (GOLD analysis project Ga0209299, IMG submission 187326) | Freshwater microbial communities from Lake Simoncouche, Canada to study carbon cycling - S_140806_MF_MetaG (SPAdes) (version 2) | ecosystem: Environmental > Aquatic > Freshwater > Lake ...
TGTTGGGTAGGTTGAGTGAGGCGAAAAGTTTAAATATTAAAAATTCCCAAGCAATTTACTTGGGTTAGCATGAACGAAGTTAGCTTTGAAGAAAGTTGCGTGAACCTCATGGACCTTAGCACAACCGCGGGGGGCGGATGACCTAAGCATGTGACGCACCGTAAAGCGTCACATAACCAAAAATTTTCAGGAAAACCTCAAGATGCACAGGCAGCCCGTCGTTCGATCCACGAAACATGTCAAGTTCCTCAAAGGTTGAAGCAGGGACTGCCGTCAATTCACACGATATATATCTTAAGCGATGATGGCGCCTGGCCAAATCCGCGTAGACAGCCTGCTGCCTGGCATCAGCCAATGGATGCAGCTACGCCAGGCCAATGGCAATGGCAACGGAATCTGAAATGTTACGGCTTAGCGTCGTGTGCTCGTTCACCAGGGCGATGGCTGTCGAGGAGTTGAATGTGCCTTTAAACGGTAGCTTTGAACCAGGAGGGGAAGGTCTTTCGGTCAGGGAAGCGGACATGTGTACTCAAACCGCGCACGGCGCGGCTGTGCCCAAAGGCTGAGAACAGTGGACCCGATTGGCGCTCCTAGCCCGCTTTTGGTAGCAAGGGCCACGAGAAACCAACCCGCCGGCGCAGCAGGATCACCTCAATACTCCTGGTGCCATGTTCACGAACTACCGCCCCAGCCAAGGCTACGACGAGTACTTCAGCGCCGCCGACCAGCCCCGCGCCGCCCTCAGCCCCCTGCTCTCCTCGCTCGGCCGCATGGGGATCGACCAACTCAACTCCAACCATGCCGCCGCCGCAGCCCTGCTCAAGCGGCTCGGCGCCACCTTCCGCCTCAATGATTCCGGTAGCGGCGGCGTCGAGCGGATCCTGCCCTTCGATCCCCTGCCTCGCCTGATCGCCGCCCAAGAATGGGAACGGCTGGAGCGGGGCCTGTTTCAGCGCCTGCAAGCCATCGATCTGTTCTTGGCCGATGTCTACGGCCCCGGCAGCATCATGGCCGATGGGGTGGTGCCCCGCGAAGACGTGGAAAGTTCCCAGGGCTGGCGGCCCCAGATGCAGGGGCTGACCCCACCGCTGGGGCGCTGGTGCCACATCTCCGGCCTCGATCTGGTGCGCGATGGCAACGGCACCTGGCGGGTGCTGGAAGACAACCTGCGCTGCCCCTCCGGTGTGGCCTACTTTCTCGAGAACCGGCGGGTGATGAAGCGCATCTTTCCCAGCCTGTTCGACGGACGTACCGTGCATCCGATCGACAATTATGCGTCTAATTTACTGCAAACGCTGCGGGAGCTGGCGCCCTGGACCGACACCCCCAAGGTGGTGTTGCTCAGTCCCGGCGTTTACAATAGTGCCTATTTTGAGCACAGCTATCTGGCCCAACAAATGGGCATTCAGCTGGTCGAAGGCCGGGACCTCACCTGCGAATCGGGACGGGTCTGGATGCGCAGCACCGCCGGCTTAGAGCCCGTCGATGTGATTTACAGACGCATTGATGATGACTTTCTCGATCCTGAGGTGTTCCGTGCCGATTCCCTGCTCGGCGTCAAAGGCTTGATCGGTGCCTATCGGGCCGGCAAGGTGGCCATCGCCAATGCCCCTGGCACCGGCGTGGCTGACGACAAACTCATCTATGCCTATGTGCCGGAAATGATCCGCTACTACTTGGCGGAAGAACCAATTATAGAAAATGTGCCAACCTATCTATGCTCACGCCCCAAAGAAAGGGCCTATGTTCAAGCAAATCTCAAGGACTTAGTCGTAAAATCCGTGGCAGAAGCCGGTGGTTATGGCATGTTGATTGGCCCCCATGCCAGCGAAGCCGAAATCAGCGATTTTTCCGAACGCATCGAAGCCGATCCGCGCAACTTCATCGCCCAGCCCACCCTTGAACTTTCCACAGTTCCTTCTCTAAGCGAAGGGGTATTGTATCCCTGTCATGTCGATTTAAGGCCCTACGTGCTGCGGGGCCGTGGCAGCTGGGTCACGCCGGGTGGCCTTACCAGGGTGGCCTTACGCCGTGGATCCTTGGTTGTGAATTCATCTCAAGGTGGAGGCTCCAAAGATACCTGGGTCGTCGATGATAGCCTGGGTGATAACCTTCAAATCCAGGAGATGACTTCATGCTGAGTAGGGTCGCTGATTCCTTATACTGGATAAATCGCTATGTCGAACGGGCCGAAAATATTTCCCGTTTCGTCGAGGTCAGCCAAGCCATGGCCCTCGATTGCCCGCCGGGCAGCGCCGAACCCTGGCTACCCCTGATCGATGCCAGTGGCGATCGGGAGCTGTTTGACAAGTTGTTTCCCGCAGGCAAACCGGAGGATGTTATCAATTTTCTGGTACGCGAACCGAAAAACCCCAGCTGCATCGTCAACTGCCTCGCCACCGCCCGCGAAAATGCCCGCCAGATCCGCGATGTCATAACCACCGAGATGTGGGAGCAGGTCAACGGTTTCTACTGGTCTCTGCAGGAGCAGGAGTATTGGCAACAGCCCCCCCAAGAGCAGCTCCGCGAAATCCGGCGGGCTTGCCAACTTTTCTATGGCATCACCGATGCCACCCTCAGCCGCGACCTCTCTTGGCAATTCAGTCGGCTGGGTCGCCTGCTGGAACGGGCTGACAAAACAACCCGCATCCTTGATGTCAAGTATTTTCTGCTGCTTCCCTCGACCGAAGCGGTAGGGGGGGTGCTGGACGAACTGCAATGGATTTCCCTGCTGCGCACCGCCGGCGCCTATCAAATGTTCCGGCAATCCCAACAAAAGGCGATCGCACCGGATGCGGTTGCGGCCTTCCTGCTGCTGGATCCGATCTTTCCCCGGTCGGTGCGCTACTGCCTGGAGCGCATCAGGGATAGTCTTCAGATTGTGCAAGGTCAACGGGTACCCGGTCCACCCGATGATCTGGAATGTCTGATCGGCCTGGTTTTAGCCCGGTGGAGTTATACGCGTATCGAAGAATTGATCGCCAATGGCTTGCACGAGGCCATCGATCATCTGCAACAGGATCTAAACAAACTTCACGGCCTCATTGAACAGCGCTATTTCATCATTCCAGCTAATACCCCTGATTCGGAATGCGAGCCCGCGTAACCCATACCCTCACCTACCGCTACAGCGCACCGGTGCTGCTCGGCCCCCATCGCTTCTGTCTCAAACCCAGGGGCCACGGTTTTCAGCGACTACTGGACTACCAATTAAGCATCATCCCTGAGCCCGCTTCTCTATATCCCCTGCTGGCCGCCAGTGGTGATGAAATTCTTAGGGCCCGCTTTGATAGTGGCACCGAATTCTTCCAGTTGATCTCCACCAGTTTGGTTGAAACCCAGATTCCCCCTGATCTTGAGGAATGCCTGTTTGAAAACCCACCCCATTTGCCCTATCCGGTGGGTCAGCTCAATGTCGACCTGATGGGCTCCCTGCAGGGCTGGCTGCCCAATGGCCAGCACGACCCTGCCGCCGTGGACTTGGCCCAGGAGGCCTTGATGGGCAGTGATCAACGCGCACCCAAATATCTGGAGCAGTTGGTGGCGATAATTCAAGACCAGGTTAAATACACCCCCCGTCACCTGGGGCCCGCCTGGCCCGCCGGCCGCACCCTCAAAGAGCGGGTGGGTTCCTGCCGCGATCTGGCCATGCTGATGATTGAGGTCTGCCGCTGCGTTGGCTTGCCCTCCCGTTTCGTCAGCGGTTATCACCTGGTCGAACCCCGGCCGAAGCAGTACGACCTGCATGCCTGGGCGGAGATCTATCTGCCTGGCGCCGGTTGGCGCGGCTACGACCCCAGTGGCCAGGGCGCGATCGATGATCGCTACATCACCCTGGCCACCTCCTCCAAGCCCCATCTGACCGCCGCGGTCAACGGCAGTTTCTCTGGGGCCACCAAGGTCAGCAGCGACCTTGGCTGGTCGATTGAAGCCGAGGTGCTGCAGCCAAGCCCTTGATGCCTTCGCTGAAAACCGTCTGAATCGACACAAATCAGGGGGCTGGTAGCGGATGGTGCAGCGCCTGACCCGGCTTACCAGAGATATAAGCGATAGAAACGTCCGGCCATCCCAGCCGCCCCACCCATGGCCTCCTCCTCGGTTTCCTCGCCCACAGAGCTGCTCTCAAACCCGAGTAAATCGTTGCTGGACTCGATGCGCCGCCATCTGTTTTCCAGCCTGGCCAAGACTCCCTCCCTGGCGACCCAACACGACTACTACCTCTCCCTGGCGCTGGCGGTGCGGGACCTTTTGCTGCAAACCTGGGTGGACACCGCCGAGACCTATACGCAGCAGAGCGTACGCACGGCGGTCTATCTCTCGGCCGAGTATCTGCTGGGCCCGCACCTGGAAAACAATCTCGTCAACCTGGGCCTGAGGCGCCAGGCGCACGAGGCCTGTGAAGCCCTCGGCTTCTCCCTGGACAGCTTGCTCGCCCAGGAACCGGAACCCGGCCTTGGCAACGGGGGGCTTGGACGCCTGGCGGCCTGTTTCCAAGAATCGATGGCCTCCCTGGAGATTCCGGCCATTGGTTATGGCATTCGCTACGAATTCGGCATCTTTCGCCAACAGATTGGTGCCCAGGGCCAGGTGGAAAGCACCGACCCTTGGTTGATGGGAGGCAATCCCTGGGAGGTGATCCATCCGGAGTGGAGTTACCCGGTAACTATTGGCGGCCATACCGTCATCGGCGTGGCCTATGACACCCCGATCCTGGGCTATGGCGTGCACACGGCCAACACCCTGCGGCTCTGGGGAGCCCAGGCCCCTGATGCCTTTGACTTTGCTTCATTCAATGCCGGGGATTACACCAGGGCCGTGCTGCAGAAGGTGCAATCGGAAACCCTCTCCAAGGTGCTCTATCCCAACGACGAACTGGAACAGGGCAAGCGGTTGCGGCTCAGTCAACAAATTTTCTTTGTGAGTTGCTCTTTGCAGGACATGTTCCGGATTCTCAAGGGGCAAGGCCTGCCGGTCAGCGACTTTCACCGCAAATATGCGATTCAACTCAATGACACCCATCCCGCCATTGCGGTGGCGGAGTTAATGCGGCTGCTGATCGATGAGCATGGCTTGGACTGGGATTCGGCCTGGACCATCACCACGGCCACGATCAGCTACACCAATCACACCCTCTTACCGGAGGCTCTTGAGGCCTGGAACCTCGAACTGTTTGAGCAACTGCTGCCCAGACAGTTGGAAATCATCTACGAAATCAATGCCCGCTTCCTCAAGGTGGTACGCCTGCGCCATCCCGGCAACCCGGCCCTGCTGGAAAAGCTTTCCCTGATCGAGGAAGGTCCCCAGCGGCGGGTGCGCATGGCCCACCTGGCCGTTGTCGGCAGCCACAAGGTGAATGGGGTGGCCGAGCTGCACAGCGAACTGCTACGCCAAAACCTGTTCCATGATTTCGCCAGCCTTTGGCCAGAGCGGTTTACCAACATCACCAACGGGGTCACCCCCCGCCGCTGGCTCGCCGTCGCCAATCCACCCCTGGCCGACCTGCTCGACGCCAGCCTGGGCGAGGGCTGGCGGCGGGATCTGGATGCCCTCAAGGGCCTGGAGCCCCTGGCCCAGGACCCCGCCTTCCTGGAGCGCTGGCAGGGGGTGCGTCGCCAGGCCAAAGAACGGCTGGCGGCCACGATCCGCCAGGAATGTGGTGTGCTCGTCGACCCGGCCAGCCTCTTCGATGTCCAGGTGAAGCGGATCCACGAATACAAGCGCCAGCACCTTGCCGCCCTGCATCTGGTCGAGCGTTACCTGCGGCTGCGGGCCGGGGAAGATCTGCCGGCGCGCACGGTGATCTTCGGCGGCAAGGCGGCTCCGGGCTATGCGATGGCCAAGTTGATCATTCGGCTGATCGTGGGCATCGCCGACATCGTCAATATCGATCCGGCCATGGGGGGGCGTCTCAAGGTGATCTTTTTACCCAACTTCAACGTCAGCCTGGGCCAGCGCATCTACCCCGCCGTCGACCTCTCGGAACAAATCTCCACCGCCGGCATGGAGGCATCAGGCACCGGCAACATGAAAATGGCCCTCAACGGCGCCCTGACCATCGGCACCCTGGATGGCGCCAATGTCGAGATTCGGGAGCAGGTGGGAGCGGACAACTTTTTCCTCTTTGGCCATACGGCCGCCGAGCTCGCCGCCATCAACCGCAATGGTTACCACCCGATGCCCTGGCTGGAGAACGACCCCGTCACCAAAGAGGCCATTGACCTGATCGGTTCGGGTCATTTCAGCGAAGGGGACCGGCAACTATTCCATCCCCTGCTGGCCAACCTCTGTGGCCATGATCCGTATCGGGTGATGGCTGATATCGGCGACTATCGCCGCGCCCAAAATGAAGTCGATGCGGTCTGGCCCGACCAGCAACGTTGGAGCACGATGTCGGTGCTGAATACCGCCCGCTGTGGCTTCTTCAGCTCGGACCGCTCGATTCGGGAATACGCCTCCCGGATCTGGAACGTCGAGCCGGTGCCGGTAATGTCCTGCAGTGTCTGAGGGCCTGGAGCCCCTAGACCAGCAAGAGTTCAAGATTTTAAAAAACTGCGCCGATGCTCGCCTTGTCGAATGCCCCGCTAACCCTCAGCGCACCAGCTCCCGACTGGATGGAAACGGTGGCCCAGGAGGTGGAACGCCGGTTGCGGGGCCAAGGGGTGCACCTGACCCTGGGGGGGGAACCAACGGTGGTGCCCCTCGACCCCGAGGGGCCCGAATGGAGCATCACCGCCGACGGGCCGACAAAACTGCCCCTGGCCCGCCTTCTGGCCCAGATCCTGCAGCGAGATGTCTGGCCCGGCAGCACCCTGCTGTTCTGCCCTGGCAAGTGTTACGAAGGCGAAGTCAACCCCCGCTGGGCCCTGCGGCTGTTCACCGGCAGCTACGGCACCCCGCCGGTGCGCTGGCCAGAACCCAGCCAACCCGGAGCGCCGGGGGCTGTATTGGCCCCCGGGCAAGCACGGGCCTGGCTGGAGGAGCTGGGCGAGCGACTGGGCGTGCCGCTGCAGCCCCTGGAGCTGCGCGATCCCCTCGATCCGCAGCGCCGCATCTGGGCCGTTCCCTTGACGGTGGACGAACCCTTGAGTGACAACGACGCTGATCCGATCCATTGGAAAGCGGTGGCCTGGCCCCTGGAGGAGCGTCTCTGCGAACTGAGTCGGGCCACGGGACCGGCAGGGTTGCGCCTGCCTTTGGAGCACTTCCCTGACGATGTGCCCCGCCAGGTGCTCACCCTGGAGCTACAAGACGGTCAATGGGATCTGTTTCTGCCGCCCCTGCTGCGCCATCCCCTGGTGGCCCTGCTGCAGGCCGTGGCTGACAGCCTTGGCGGCCTGGCGGCCCCGGGCCTGGGGGGCATGCTGCCCAGTGATCTGGACGATCGCTGGCAGGTGCTGGGCTTGACCGCCGATCCAGGCGTGCTGGAGATCAACCTGCCGGTGTGCCATGGCTGGCGGGATTACGACGGCTGGCTGCGGCGTCTGGAGCTGGCCGCTGGCTCCCTGGGGCTGCGCAGTTGGAAGCTGACTGCCGCAGGGCAGCAGCAGGGCACGGGGGGAGGCAACCACCTGCTCTGGGGCGGCCCGAACCTGGCCAGCAATCCGTTTTTCTCCCGGCCCGCCTGGTTGGTGGGGGTGCTGCGTTACTGGCAACATCACCCTGCCTTGGCCTACCTGTTCAGCGGACCGGGGGTGGGGCCCGCCTCCCAGGCGCCACGGCCGGATGAGGCCGCCGGGGAGCTTTTTGATCTGGAGCTGGCCTATCGCTCTATCGCAGCCGCCGATGGAACCCCTTCGTTAGAGCCCTATGGCGATCACCGCGGCCTGATCGGCGAGACCCTGCGCCATCTACATGCCGACCGCAGCGGCAACAACCATCGCAGCGAAATCAGCTTCGACAAATTCTGGAATCCCGGCACCCCCGCCGGTTGCTTGGGATTGATCGAATTTCGGGCCTTGGAAAGCGTGCCAGACCAGAACTGGACCAGTGCCATCGCCCTGCTCTGGAGTGCCCTGGCTGCCCATCTGCTGGATCCCCGCCATCGTCCCGCCGCCCTCAAGGACTGGGGCGAGGGGCTCCATGATCGCCAATTGCTACCCAGCCAACTGTGGGCTGATCTGGAGACGATCCTGGCGGAACTGGCGCAAAACGGCTTGGCACTGGATGCCGCACCCTTTCGCGAACTCTGGCAATGGCGCTTTGCGCCGCTGCTGCATTGGCGTGGGGCCGCAGCGGCCGCAGGCGATCCAGAAATCCCTGAACTGATCTTGAGACCAGCCCTGGAACCCTGGCCCCTGATCTGTGATTTTCCCCGCGAGGGAGGCTTCACCAGTCGTTTTATAGATGGATCCCTACGCCGCTTTGAGGTGGAAGCCAACTCCGCCTTCCGCCATAGCTGCAAATTGATCCTCAACGATCGCCCCCTGGAGCTCGCAAAAACACCAGAAGTATTGGCGGTGCGTTATCGCCAGCAGCGCCTCTATCCCTGCCTGCATCCGGCGATTGAGCCCCACTGGCCCCTGAATGTGGTGGTGCGTGGCCCCGGGGGCGACCAACACTTTGCCCTGCGGGAGGACGGGTTGGAGTTTGCTAAATCAGACCCTCCCAGCCCCCTGCCGCAAACCTGGAACGGCCACCCCTGGCAGGGGCGCCGCCGCAGTGATGCGGTGACCGTGGACCTCAGGCTGGGCTGAAGCTGGAATTCACCAGCTCACCCCATGCAGCTTGGGCAAGGGGGCTGTCTTGGAGGTGACAGCGAAGAGGCGGGGAATGCGGTGGCTGTTATAGACGCGAAATTCACGCAACAGGCTGGCACCCTCCTCACGAACGGCCTGATTCAACACTAAAGAACCATCGGGATCGGAAACCGAACGGTGGAAGGTGCCAGGGGGGATCCGCAGGATGTCGCCGCCACAATCAAGGCGCACAATATGGAAGGGATAGTTCCAGCCCAGATTTACGAGATAGAACGTACGCCCGCCATGCATGGCCAATAGGTTGTCTTCTTGATGGGGGTGCAGATAAAATTGCCAGGCGCCAGATTCAGTGTCGTCAGGAGGGCTTACCGCCGGCCCGCTATGGACAACCATGTCGCGGGCATTTGAGGTCGGAATCGTAATGTCATAAAATCGGACTGCTGGCGTATCGCGAAACTTCTCATAGGGAATCATCTCGAACATCGGCGCCGATCCCGCAGGCCCGCGCTGTGGTCGTTCTTGGTGACGTCGTTCTTGGTGTTGTCGTTCCTGGGTCCCAAGGCGCTCAGACTCTGGCCTTGAAGGCAAGGTACTCGTCATTCAAACCACCGGATCCAATTAATCCGTAGAAACAACCAGTGAACCCAGGAAAAGGCCTGACTTAGGGTGCGGGACGCTACGGAAAACGCTTTTCCGCAGGCACTTTAGCCACTGGCGGGCCCTGGCCTGCCGCTGCAAACTAAGGACCCTGCTGCCATTCGTTCTGTGCGGAACCCCTGTGTTCAAGACGCGCTTAAGGGGCCCAAGCCCTCCCCCAGGAGCCGGCCGGGTGGCCCGGGGCTGGTCCTGGGCCTGGCCCTGGCGCTGCCGGCAGCCTGGATGCCGGCGTTCTGGGCCCCAGCCGCGTGGGCCCAGGGTGGCAGGGGCCTGCCGACTGTTTCTGTGCCCGATTTCAAGAACAGCGTCAGCCAGCCCACCTGGTGGTGGCAGGGGCCGGTGGCCAACGATCTGGCCCATGCCCTCAGCAACGAACTGTCGGCCACCGGTGAACTCCAGGTGGTGGAGCGCAACAACATCAAGGAGGTGCTGTCGGAGCAGCAGCTGGCCGAACTGGGCTTGGTGCGCAACAACAGCAATGCGGCCCGCAAGGGCCAGCTGACGGGAGCCCGTTACATCGTGCTCGGCACCGTCACCTCCTACGACACCAACGTGGAGGCAAAAAGCACCGGCAACTCCTTCGGGCTGTTGGGTTTTGGCAATAACCAACAGCAACTCGAAACCAAGGACTACGTGGCCATCGACATCCGGGTGGTGGACAGCAGCAGCGGCGAAGTCGTGGGCTCCCGCACCGTGGAGGGGCGGGCCAGCAGTGGGGCCTCCAGCAAGGAAACCGGCTTCAGCCTGTTGCCCATCGCCGGTGCAGCCCTGCTGCTGGCCCCCAACATGGGCCGCACCGGCCAGGTGTTGACGGGGGCGGCCGGGACCCTCAACTTCGAAAACCGCAGCAGCGAGGTCCAACGCACCCCGGCCGCCAAGGCACTGCGGGCCGCCCTCAGCCAGGCCGCCGACTACGTCAGCTGTCTGCTGGCGCCACGGGGCAACTGCATGGCCCGGTTCCAAGCCCAGGATCAGCAGCGCCGCGAACGGACCAAGGGCGTGCTGCAGTTGGAGTGAGCCAAGCGATGAAGTCCAGGGGGCGGCTGGTGCTGGTGCCGTTGCTGGTGCCGCTGATGATGCCTTTGCTGCTGCACGGCTGCCCACGGATTAAGCAGGGTCGCTTTGATCCCGAAGCGATCCTGCGTCGGGCCGAGCGGCGCACCGCCCAGGGGGTGAGCGTCGATCTGGCGGCCTTGAGTGCCGCCGAGGCGAATGCGCTGGTGGGGTTTGATATCACCAAAGCTGGCATTCAACCGGTGTGGGTGAGGGTGCGCAATCTCGAAGGAGTGCGTTATTACATCCCCCCCATCAGCATCGACGACGACTACTTCTCCCCCCACGAGGTGGCCTGGAAAGGGCACCGCTGGTTCGACCCCGCTGGCAATAGCCGCCTCGACCAGCGTCTACGGGGCCTGGATCTGCCTGAGGCGGTGGAACCGGGGGGCATGGTGGGCGGCTACGTGTTCACCAACCGCGACGAAGGGCTCAAGTACGCCAACGTCGAACTGGTGGCCCCAGGCCAGCGCAAGGTCCGTAGATTCCCCTTTCTGGTCAAGGTGCCGGGGCTGCGCACGGATTTCCAAAGGGTCAACTGGCAGCACCTGTTGGCCCCCGGTCGCCAACAGGATCTGGAAGAGCCAGCCTTGCGGCGCTGGCTCGAAGAGCTGCCCTGTTGCACCCTCGGCGGCGACCGCCGCACCCCCGCCGATCCCCTCAACATCGTCTTGATCGGCGCCGTCGACACGGTGTTGCCGCCCCTGGCAAGGCGCGACTGGCATGTCACCCAGACGCTTTCAGTCACCTCCGCCTGGCGCACGCTGGTTTCGTCCCTATTCGGCCGGCCCTATCGCTACTCGCCGGTGTCCTCGCTGTATCTATTTGGGCGGCCCCAGGACATCGCCCTGCAGAAAGCGCGGGGCAATGTCAACCAGCGCAACCACATGCGGCTGTGGTTGGCCCCTGTGACCCTGCGGGGCCAGCCCGTATGGGTGGGCCAAATCAGCCGTGACATCGGCGTGCGGCTGACCGCAAAGACCCTGACCACCCACAAGATTGATGCCGAGGTGGATGAAACCCGCTGGTATCTGATGCAGGATTTGTTCTTTTCAGAAAGCCTGCACAGCTTCAACTTTGTGCCGGGTGTGGGCGTCTCCACCTGGAACCATCCCCGCACCAACTACACCGGCGACCCCTATGTCACCGATGGCTTGCGGGCGGTGCTCTGGCTTTCCAGCGCCCCCGTGACTTACCACCGGGTCGTGACCCGCTGGCCCAAGGCCGCAGCCAACCGGCCGGTGCCCGATCCCCGCCGCACGCCCAGGCCCTGATCGGAGCCAGTTGGCAAGATGCTGAAGGCCGCCAAGGGCGACCTTGTGAACCGACCCCCCTGCCACCTGCCACCTGCCACCGCCATGCCAGCTCGCCTTGCCGGATCTTCGACCCCGGAGGCCACCCAAGCCTCCCAGGCCCGCCGCAGGCTCGGCCAGGCCGGCTGGGCGGCCGTGATCTCGGTGCTGACGCTGCTGGGTTTTGGGGCCACCAGCGTGGTTGCCCAGGCGGCTGAGAGCCCAGTGAGCCTGGTGACGCATAGCGGCCTTTGCAATGCCTCGGCGGGCCTGCGGTTCGGCGAGGGGATGTTTGTTGTTGCGGACAACGAAAATGCGGCGCCCACCTTGCTGCATCTCTATAAAGCGGGCCAGAGCGGGCCCGAGCTGGCGGTGGGGCGGATTGCGAAGGAGGCGGTGGCCCAGGTGGATGACGGCTCCTTGGAAATGGACCTGGAAGGGGCGGCCCGCCTGGGCCCGCTCGTTTACTGGATCGGTTCCCATAGCGCCGGCGAAGGCCCCGGCGCAGCAGGGGCTCCCAGGCCCAATCGCCAGCGCCTCTTCGCCACCCGTCTGGGACTGGAGAGTGGGGAAAAGGGGAAAGGAGTGGCGGTGACGGTGGAACCGGTGGGCCGTCCCTACCAAACCCTGCTGGCCGATCTGGAGGCCGATCCTCGCTACGCCCCCTTTGGCCTGGATCAGGCCGCCAAACGCCCCGGCAAAGCCAAGGACGGTCTCAACATCGAGGGGCTGGCCGCCACGCCCAACGGCCAGTTGCTGATCGGCTTCCGCAATCCCCTGCCCCAGGGCAAGGCCCTGGTGGCGCCCCTCACCAACCCCGGTGCGGTGCTGGGGGGCGAAGCGGCGCGCTTTGGCGAGCCGGTGTTGTTGGAGCTGGGCGGGCTGGGCATCCGCAGCCTGGAAATGGTGAACGGCTCCTTGTTGATCGTGGCGGGCCCCAGCGGCCCAGGAAAACCCAAGGACGGCCCCGCCGTCCCCTCAGCCCTTTATCGCTGGAACGGCCAGTTCGAGAGTGCCCCGGAACTGTTGCGGCTGTTCGGGAGCGAACTCGGCAAGTCGCTGTTCAATCCGGAGGCGCTGTTTGTGGAGGGGGACAGCCTGGTGCTGCTCAGTGACGACGGCAAGTTGGCGATCGATGGCAAGCGCTGTGAGAATCTGCCCCGGCCCAAGCAACGGTTCCGGGAGCTGCGCATCACTCCTGTGCCCTGATCGAGCAACCCTGACTGCCAAACCACGGTGTACTGGTGGCTGCAGAGCAGGATGGGGGATGGTCTGCTTCGCCATGATGATCCCCGGCATCCCTGGCCTGCCCTGCCTTCGCAGCTTTTTTGGCCCCCACCAGCGGGCCCCCTGGCGGGCGGGCTGGGTGCTGTTGCTGCTGGCGGCAGCAACGGTGCCGACGGCAGTGGCGGTGCCCGCAGGGGCCGCAGAGCCGCTGAGAGCACCGCCGCCCCTGCCGGGACCGGTGGGTTCTCTCGTGGTGGAACTTGCCAAGCAGCGCATCACCGCCTTTGACAGGAACCACCAGATGCTTTATCGCCAACTGGTGTCCACCGGCGTAGCGGCCAGCCCCACACCCAAGGGTGATTTCTACGTGAAGGCGAAGTACAAAAAGACCAAAATGACTGGCCGTGATTACCAGATCCCGGTGGTCGAGAACGTGATGTGCCTGGGGGGAGAGGGGCTGCCGCTGGATTCGATCTGTGTGCATCCAGCCCCCTGGCAGGAAGCCGCGGGCCAGGCCTTTGGCGTGCGTCGCAGCCACGGCTGCATTCGCACCTCCAGCGCCACCGCCCGTTGGCTGTTCGGCCACACGGACGTCGGCACCCCGGTGACCATCCAGAACTGACGGGCTTGGTAGCGATGGCCTGGGGTGAGCCCACCCCAGAGCCGCCTCGGGCTGTCAGACTGACTAGCAGCCTCTATCGCACCGATGCCCCTGCTCCTCACCGGCCGCGGCTTTCGGCAGACCTTGGAGCAGGCCGGCGCCCTGGCCCTCTATGCGCCGCTGGAAGGGGGCGCCGAAACCCGACTGCTGCGGCGCCTGCGGGCGGCCGGTTACCGCGCCCATCTCTGTTCGGCCCGAGGCTTGGGCGATCCGGAGGAGTTCCTGTTTTCGCTGCATGGGGTCCGCCCCCCCCACCTGGGTCACCAGAGCATCGGTCGCGGTGCCGCCGTGGGCACGGTCGAGCGGGTGATACCGCAACTCGGTGCCGCCCTTGAAGGCAGCGGTCCGATCCTGCTCTGGCTGCTGGAGGGTCAGGTGCTTTCCAGCGCCGAACTGGCTTCGCTGCTGGCCCTCACCCGCCGTGAACCCCGCCTCAAGATTGTGGTGGAGATGGGGGGCTCCCGCGCCCTGCGCTGGCGCCCCCTGGCCGAGCTGCTCTAAGGCAGGCCCAGGCTTGGCCCTCGACACGGCCCCCCAAGGCTGCCCTCTGACGGCTATCCGCCATCAGGGTCAGGCGGGCAGCCTTGGGGGGCAGGTTTAGAACAACCGCAGCGCAACCATCCCATCGGATCCTGTCGCCTTGCCCAGCCTCGCCGCCAGCGGCAACCCCCCGGCGCCGTTCAGCCTTTACTGCCCAGCCCCGCCGGCCCACCAGGGGACAACCCAGAACGAAAACGCCGAGCTGGAAAAGCTCCTGGAGGTGCTGCCGGCGCCGGTGCGGCAGGCCCTGCAGCCGCCTGAATGCCGCGACCAACTGCTGGAGGTGGTGCTCGATTTGGGCCGGGTACCGGAGGCACGCTACCCCTCCAGGGCCGTGGCGCTGGCAACCGAGCCGATCGAACGGGCCGACCTGGCCGGAGTGCTGGAGCGCTTGGGCCCCTTCGGTGGTGACAACCGCGCTGGCATAGAGCGCACCCTGCATCGCATCAGCGCCCTGCGCAACCGCCGTGGTGAAGTGGTGGGCCTCACCTGCCGGGTGGGACGGGCCGTGTTCGGCACGGTGGCCATGGTGCGTGACCTGCTGGACAGCGGCGCATCCCTGCTGCTGATGGGCCCGCCCGGGGTTGGTAAAACCACAGCTCTGCGGGAGATCGCCCGGGTGCTGGCCGATGAGCTGGGCCGGCGCGTGGTGGTGATCGACACCAGCAATGAGATCGCCGGTGATGGTGACATCCCCCATCCGGCCATCGGCCGGGCGCGGCGCATGCAGGTGGCCCAACCTGAATTGCAGCATCAAGTGATGATCGAGGCCGTCGAAAACCACATGCCCGAGGTGATCGTCATCGATGAGATCGGCACCGCCGCCGAAGCGATGGCGGCCCGCACGATCGCCGAGCGGGGCGTGATG
>Ga0209299_1001129_pt1 | contig 14945 bp, 22 predicted proteins | sample S_140806_MF_Meta_FD_187326 | JGI IMG/M metagenome (GOLD analysis project Ga0209299, IMG submission 187326) | Freshwater microbial communities from Lake Simoncouche, Canada to study carbon cycling - S_140806_MF_MetaG (SPAdes) (version 2) | ecosystem: Environmental > Aquatic > Freshwater > Lake ...
GGTATCAACTAGGTTATTAAATTGATCCTTAAGATTACTAACGCTTTGACTGACTGTGCCCAATCTCTTTTCACTGCCGCCACCAAACTTTTCACTGAGTCCAACTTCCAGTGCATCTAAGATTAGTTTGGCACCTTCACTGGTCTGTCCAAGAGCAGTAAGTTCTAATCTAGTTAGGCCTAGTTTTTCTTGTAAGATAGTGAATACTGGTATGCCTCTGTCTGCCAGTCTATTAAGATCTTCTAAGCCTAATCCACCTGCTGTGGTTCTAGCATATAGGTCAGTTATGGCCTGTAATGCACCAACTTTATCTGCACTGACACTGCTGACATCACCAAACAACTTTAATAATTCAACAGTAGGTTCAATACCACTTGCTTTTAGTTTGATTACGGTGTTGGTAAGATCCTCCACACTGAACACAGTTTCACTGGCCAACTTCTTAATGTCAGCAAATACTTGATTACCACGTTTAACACTGCCATATAGTATTTCGAGACTTATTCTTAAATCTTCAAAACTGGCTGCTACATTGGTCAGTTCTCTAAAACTGAATGCTGCCGTGATAGCAGCACCAATACCACCTAACATATTTTGTAGGCTTCTTAAACTATTTTCAGCACCACTGGTATCAATGGCTATGCTATAGGTGGTATCTGCCATGTTATTTCCTCAACTTCTGTTTGATTAACTGCTCAATGAAACGTTTAGTAGGTTCAACCATGCCTTTGGGTGCTTGCTTACTCCAACCTTTGTCCAATCTTACTGCATATGGATAGTTGGCTATGATTGTGTTGCCTGATAACACAGTTCGATTACGAGCATTACCAGTGTCTTTAGGAGTAATTGAACGAAAATATTGATGTGCCTTAATGGGCACACCTTTCATATCACCTGCTTGCCTAATAATGCTAGCTGAGATGTTATCATTGACCTTGGTAACTACTACTCGCATTAGTCAATCCTAGTTTGTTGAGCCTGCTTTAACATTGACAACATATCTTGTTGATTCAATGTGGCTGCACGTGGTAATGAGTCACCCCGTTGTTGGTGTTGTTGCCAACGAGCACTGACATCTAAAACACGCAAATCCAATGTAGTCCCTCTCATCAATGCCTCCGTTGGTAAAACACTATATCTGTGTGCGAGGTTGTCCAGACTTAACATCATCATAACATTGGCATCAGTCCAGTCTGGTTCCTCTCCTACTACTTTCCCAGGCGTTCTACAATTTTGGCAATGGCTGCGATTAGCACATCACTGGGCAACATGACATCACCATCAATGATTGGCTTGCCTTTTTCATCTAAGATTAGGGGTCTGATAATCTCAATCATGTCCCCCATATTTTGTTGTTGAGCACTGGCCAACTTCATGAATACTTCCAATGGTTGACGATCCCAACTATAAAAGTCTAGGGGCTCATTGTATTTTTTTACGATTTCCTCGTTGTCCACTGTGAACATGACGAGTTGTGGTTTTGCTGCTAATTGACTCATTTTCATATCTGTTAATCCTTTCTAGTCATTAAATGATTTATAACTACCAATAAGAAACCTATCCTACTGTTAATCTTCTCTAAATCAGCCCTAACTGTGGCTAATTCACTTTTGCTCTTGGCTGTTTCAGCTAGGAGACTTTGTAACAATTCCTGTCTTGTTTTATCTTTTAATACGTCCATAATATTTAGCGGGTTATAAAAAAAGGGGCAGGTAATGCCCCTTTTCCACCGAACTTATATGATTAAGTTGCAGTTGTTTCAGCAATTAGGTATTCTCCAGTTACAGTGATTGTAAATGGAGTAACCCATACTGGTTGGTCAGCTGATACTTTTGGTGCTAGACCAGTGATGTAACCTAGACCCTTGATCCAACGGTCATTGGTTGTGGTTGATGTTCCATCTGGCACAGAATCTAAGAATCTCAAGGCAAATGCGATTTTGGTCTTGTTGCGACTTAGACCTAATAGGCCTTGAACTGCCACTGCTGTGGTGCTGGCTGCTGTGATTGAGGTTCCAAAGAATGTAGTTGGGTCAACAACAATGTTTCCACTGATGCTGTTGGTGCTAGTTGTGGCAATGCTCAACTTAGCTGAACTATCCAATTGGCTCCAAGTAAACACATCATTAGCTGCGTTAATGGTAACATCTTGTAGGGCAGGCACATTTAATGTGGTGCCCATGGCAATTGCTGTGGCTGGATCGCCTGTGACAACTGCTGAGGGTGCTGCGGATCCAATAACGTTCAAATATAACAATACTTGTGCGTTACTGTTTCCTGGACTGGGATTTGCGTAGGCCATAATTTATTCCTTTAATTGGTTAACGTTCTTTTGAACTTGAATACAAAAGTGGTTAATAAGTTGTCGCCTTGGTAAGCTCTAGTAACTTGAACAGTTCTTTGCTGATACATTTCTGTGCCAGTGGTTGTTCTTGCTCCTTTGACTACTTCGACTAAACTGTCATAACCTGTGGGTAGTTGTTTTGCGTCATTCATCAAGTAAACACGCACAGTGATAACTTCATCAACAAAACCTCGTGAGTCAAATGTATCAACCTGACTGGTTTGCTCTGTGTCACTAACATCAACATAAATGGTCTTTTTGTTGTGTTGGTATAAAGGGCCCACACTGTCTTCCCAAGGCAATTTATCACTGACTGTGAAACCAGTGAATGTCTGTGCTTGGAGGTAGGTTAATATAGTTGATCTCATCTAATTCTCTTGATAACTTGATTGCCTTCTAGTCTTTCAACACGTTCAACTGTGCTGTCATCATTAATATCATACCAATCACCTGCACGAATGATTTCATCAAATAAACTGTTGTAACGTGCTTGATAGAAACCTATTTTGGCACGTTCAGCATTGTCTTCTTTGCTGAAATCTGCAATTCTTGGTAGAATATATTGCCAGAGCGCATACTGCACACATAAATCCGTAAAGTCATTATGACGTTTAAGAATTAGATTGGCATCAACTGCGGGAAGATTTACATCTCCCTGAAAATTGGCATTGGGAAAACAATGAATGTAAAGTTCCCTCCACCAATCAGTTAATCTAATCTGTGTGAGTATACGCTCTGTGCTGCGAACTAAAAAGCCATCAATCACTGAGCTGGTTAGGCCTTCGTTGGATTCAAACAATCTTTGATCCATGTTTACCACATCTGCATAAGCTGCAAATGCACGAACTGTGTTGTTGACGTAGACGAAGGCCATAACTTTACTCCTAATTACTCAATGGTTGAATCAAATTGGCCATATACGCCAGCAGCATTGTAAAGAATGCCATGACCGTAAATTGCACTACCAACAATATCATAACCACGTAAAGCAGCCTGACGCTGAGTTTCAATCTTAATGTCCTGCATTACTGCTAGACCAAATGCATCACGATGGAAAATTACGCAATTGTAATCACCAGTGGTGCCAGTGTTGTTTACCAAACTGCTTTGATAAACTGGAACACCGCCCAATGTGCCCATAAAGCCATCACGCAATGCATCATTACCAATCATACTTGCTGGAGCAGCAAATGTGCTGGTTAATGTGCTGGCCACGTCATAAGCTACGTTTGGATGCATGACGATTGCACAGTCCATAGCTGTGTCATAACCTTGACTACGCAATTTGGCAATAGCTTGGAAAACCAATGCTGGAGTAGCTGTGGTTGAGGCACTGCCAACGCCTGCACTAAGACTTGACACATTGCTGAATAGATCACTGTCAATCTTACGAGCAATTGCTTCACCAAACAAACGGCCAATGTCAGCAACCACATTTGTGGCACTGGCCATCATGGCCAAATCACTGATTGTGGCTGTTAGACCAACTTCACTGACTGTTAATACTGCACTGTCAGTGGTCACTTGTGTGGCAGTTGGAGCAGTTGCTTCTGTTAGAGCAGCAGCAGTTACTTTTGGATAAATTGGAACTGTCACTGTCTTACCCTGTCCTGGGTTTAATGTGTAATTACGAACTAGTCCACGCATAATTGAACGCTCGCTAGCTACGAATAATGCCTCAGCGACAATACTTGGTAGTAAGTCATTAAGGCTGGTGGTATTGGTCAATCCTGTTGCCATGATAGGCTCCTTTAATTAGTTAATGTAATCCTAAACTTTTTCTGTGTTCCTTATACAAGGCTCTGTGCTCTGGATTACGCATGTCTAATTTGCTTACATCTAGAGTGCTGGGCTGTGCATTGCGAACACTGCTCTTGGTGTGAGTTGTTGATGCTCCAGCAGTGACAAAATGTGGATTGGATGTGAGGAATTCCTGGACCAGGTCTTCAACTCCCATGGCTTCTCCATTATCTTTATATCGAACATGGCCTTGTGCATCTCGAACTTCTACTTCGTTTTCTGCTGTGAGACCCACATAAGGACTGACCAATGACTTGACCTGCTCAGCATTAACTGCCTTAAACTTGGCTGCTGCTGCTAATAAAGGTGTGTTCAATTTGTATTCCCTAATGATCTGATCTCTCTTGCTGATCTCTTGGTCTTTTTTGGCAGCTAATTCCTGTAGAGTCTTTTCAAACTCTCCCCTCTTGATCTGCTGTTCCTGCTGACGCTTATTGGCTTCTTCACGAAGTTGTCTAAGCTCATCTGGATCACCTAGGTCTTGATAGGGCTTGAGAAGTTTCTTCTCTAATGAACCTTTCATACGGGCCATCATTGCATCTACTTCTGTTTGTGTGTAGGTCTTTACTGCTTCCTGACTGTTATCTACGGTGTTGTCAGTCACCTCACCAATGTTTTGTTCGCTCATTGTAGCTCGCCTCTCCTTTAAGAGTATTGTTGGGTGGAAGCAATGGCCAAGGCATAGAGCCAATGACCACCGTCCATAATTCTATTTATAAAGAATTGACAAAAACAGCTAATTTTAGCCTATATACTTAAATATTCAAAAGGAATCACTATGAATACTGAACAAGACATGTCAGCACAGGCCATTGCAGCCAATATTGATTATTATACTGAATTGTATACCAAACATACAGAACTGGCTGAACAATATAATAAAGAACTTTGGTATTGGATCTATAAGATGCGGGATCTACGCATATTACCCAACTTGGACCTAAAATAATTTTACCTTCTACGTCTTGGTAATTCTTTTAGGTAAATCTTCATACCATTATTGAAACTTCGACTATACTTGCTGGGTGTGGTGCCACCTGACTTGGCATAGTTCCATCCAGCACGATGTCCACCACACCGGCCTTTACATAAGCTGCCCTTGAATATGGGCTTGGATGCCATTATTTCTTAACAGGACGAGTGCCCTTGTTCTTTTTAGTTCTCATGCCACGCTCTGGTAAGGGATTGTTATCTACATAAAACATGGAGCAGTCCTTTATTTCTTTTTGGTAAACTTGGCTTTCATTGACTTAGGAGCACTCTCACGAGCCGATGTCAATGCCATGGCCACTGCCTGTGCTTGACTATGTCCTTTTTTGATTTCTGTCTTAATATTTTGGCTAATGGTTTTAGCTCCGTATCCTTTCTTTAATGGCATGTTAAACTCCTTGTGTTTGATTAGGTTCCATGGTATAGCCTTGGGCTAAAGCTTGATCATGTTGCACACTGTCTTCTACATAGACTATGTTATTGGTCGTAGGATTAGTCATAACGTGAGCACTGTCAATTTCATCTTCTTGAATTAGATCCATTAACTTTTGGTCAATGAGTCTTAATGCTTCAGGTCCTGTGGCAGCACGTCGAGCAATCTCTAATTTCTTATATTCATCTTCTTCATCAATTATACTGAAGTTGTCTGGATAGGAAATCTCTCCATCCCAAGTCATACCCATATATGCTGCAAACAACTGCCATATCTGTTCTTCTGCCAATTCCAAATTACGAGCCTTTTCACTAAGCTTGGCATTGAGCATTTGGAATTCTACCTGTCGACTAATACCACTCATAACTCTAGCATCAGTGCCACGCATTGCACCCAAACAGCTTAGTTTGTCAATGGTGTCTTGTGCATGTTTGATTGATTTGTAAAGACTGTCCACTGATGCTCCATTATATTCTAATAGATAAGGTTTAAGTCCTGGGTCCATGTTTTCAGGTATGGTAATAATTGAGCCTGCTCCAGTGCCAGCATTTGTTTCTGGTGTCTTAACTAGGCTTGGGTGTGCATCTAATCTTTGACTTTGTTCTACTTCTGATGTCATGTTATAGATAAACTTACATAGGTCAGCAATGTCACCTAAGTCACTGATGCCTATGCCTTTTACAGCACTGCGAGTATTATAGATACAGACTGCTGGAATTGATCCTAGTTGATTTTCTTCAGTGTTTAACATGGCCATTTTGCCCACTTGACTGTCTAACTGTTCTGTTAAGATACGATCTGGATACCATGTTTTAATAGTAATGCTGTTGCCTGTGATGTCCTCCACATACTTTAGCATGTTCAATTCATAATAACCACTATCTGTTCTCTTATAGTGCCAATCCAACACACTTAGGGGAGTTATTAGGCTCAAATAAGGTCTGATTCCCAAAGTGATTTCATCTTGTCTAGTGGCTGCTCCCAAATTGGGTTTGCTCACTATGACCCATGCATGTCCATACACACTGGCCCAAGTAGTCACATCACGCATGAAAGCATTTAGATTGCGTCCTTCCATGTCTGCGTCTTCTAAGAAGCTGGCTGTTTCTGCATATGGATCTAAACTAGCCAAATGACGTTCTGGATCTTGTCTAAAAAGAAAACTGGTATAAATGCCTACTACACTACGACAATGATTTTCATAGGGAGTTGATGCCAATCTAGCACCATACTCTCTGTCTGTTTCTAATTGATAACGAACTAGATGACTGCCTCTGCGATAGTCATCACCACCTAGATAACTTTCAAGATAGTATTGCCAACTTTCTTTAAGATCATTATAGCTAGTATTAACACTAACTGTTCTAGCCAGTTGCTCCATTAAAATAGTCATTGAACTCATTGCGTATCCTTAAATGTTGTGTGCCCAACGCTGCGGGGCTTCTGATGGTAGGTCTCTCTTAATTGGGTATAAGTAATCCACGCAATAACTTAGTGCATCAAACATGTGGTCATACTCGCCTTTGTCTGGAATCGATGTGCCATCTTTATAACAATACTTCTCCAAACTTTCTATACAGTATTTAAGTTTAGGATCAAAAAACAGCTTGGCAACGCCCTGATTATTCATCAAACGACTGTTCAATGCATTAATCCTGTCCCTGATCGGATTATGCGCTCTAGGCGCTCTAACTTCAAATCCAGCGTTTCTGAGAATCGTGTGATCAGTAGTCTGACTTCCTGCACTTGTTCTGCGACTTGCTCCACTTGGATCTGGATAACAGATGATTTTGCTTCTAGGGAATCTAGTCTGGAGTTCAACTGCGACGTCGTTGGTGTTTGAGTTGCGGAGGTGGATTTCATCGATGGCATATAATGCGTCCTTTTGCTGTATTAATATGACTGCACACATGGGATCCACGTTAAAGTCCATGCCCACATGTATTACCCTAGTATCTAAAATGTCTAACTTTAGTATATGTATCTGCCTTAGGAATGCATAGGCAATACGCCCACTGAATGTTTCAAATGTGGCTTCATATTCCTGTCTAAATGTTCTTGCATCCAAGTCCTGCTTGGCACTGTCAATCTCTTCAAGCGGAACACGTCCACCCTCCAATGTGGTATATTGAAAACTGGCCCAACGTGCGTCAGTGGTGCTTCTATCCCATAGGTCTTTGAACCAGTTATTGCCTTTGGGAGTGCCTAGGAATAAGGCGTGTCCATTGGTATCACTTAGAGTGGGTCTGATAACTTCAAACCAAGCTTCAGGATCTATGTCTGCACATTCATCAAATATGACAAAGTTTAGGCCTACTCCTCTGAGACTGTCATAGTTGTCAGCACCTTTTAAGGCTATTTCACTGCCATTGACTAATCTTATGCTGAGATCACTTTCATTAATGCGTTTGACCCAATTAATCTCTATGAGTTTCTTTTTCAGTGATTGCCAAAGGATCTGTTTGGCCATACGATAACTGGGAGCAATATACCAAACACGTTGTTCAGGTCTGCTGGCGAATTTGGCTATTTGATTGCGTGCCAGAAATGTCTTGCCGAATCTACGCCCACAGGCAGCGACTCTAAATCTCGCTGTGTTCTGTGCTATCTGTCGCTGTGGAGTGCTCAGTGCCATCGTCATCATCCTTATAGGGAAGAACCTTATTGGCATCTGTGTTAACTGGATTATCTGTTTGACCCAATATGTTCTTGCCCAACCATATGAGCATGACAGCATTGCCTTTTAGAGCAAGATCAATCTGTGCTCTACGTAGGCTAATTTTAACTTCTGCACGCCCTTTTGCCATCTGGTCCTTGAAGTTGTATCTCAAGGTATCTTCATTAATGCCCACAAACTCTGCAATTTCTCTATCTGTGGCACTGAGTGCGGCCAACTTTTCAATGTCTAAGGGATCTATGACCTTTTTGTCTCTGCCCACTGGTATGCCCATAAAGGTTCCTTCAGTCATTTCTTTGGGCTTGGGTCCAGTCTTTGCACGAACGGGGCCACTGTCTATGATATTATCTTCCATAGTGTATTTATAGCACTCATAAAAAAAGCCCCATTTTTCAGGGGCTTTTGGATAGTTATTAATATTAATAGTTATTAATATTAATGTATTCAATTATTTCTTCAAACCAATATTCTACTGCGACAAATTCCATATCATTACTTAAATCTATGCCATAATCATCGCAAACTATTTCAAAAACATAATTGGGTTCAAAATTACTTAACAATAAAAAGGACGCATATTTTTGAAAATCTAATTTTGTTATCTGCATTTGGTTGGTTGTCCTCTACGTTGTTCAGCTATACGACATATGCTTTCATATCTAGGAATAATCTCCACATTGGCTGGACTCCAAGCCCTTTCTGGATCACGTCTTGTCATTACCATATTATGGCTGGCTCTACCTCTTAAATGCCAACTACCTGCCCATGCATCAAAGTAATCTTCAAGTGACAATTCCCATTCTTCCTTTCTGAATCGAGCCTGTGCTTTGGCCTTATTATAAGCAAAGTGTTGTTCACGTAATATGGGATCTTGAAAGTGCCATCTATATGGTCTATCTGCATGCATGGCGTGATCTTCTGGATAGTGACTATCTTTGTATTTGTGAACACGTCCAAAACTGGCATGAGGTGCAGCTATGCCTGCTGCCTTATATTGGTTTCTGATTCGTCCTCTTTGATCTCTTGTAGATGCCATGTATTCTTCGTATGTGGGTAGTTGTGCCATTATGTTATTCCTTTGTGATTAATTAAGAGGTCTAACTCTGTTAGCCCTAAGTTTTATATCTAATTCGCTTTCGCTCAGCTCAAACTCATTAGATATAAACTTTAGTTGATTTCTTTTTTCTTTCACGTGATAATTTTTAATTTGTTTTAAGAACTCATTCACAAGAGCCAAAGCGACGGCTATATAAAAGTGCAAATAAAAAAATTCACAAGTTTTACCATAACCGCCGCCTATCACGTTGTGTTCTCGATCAGTTTTCACCGTCGCACTAAGTGACTACAAAAGGATTCTAGGGGAGACTGATGCGTTGAAACTCCCAACTTCAGTAATACATTGGTTTGCTGTTACTGAAATAATCCCACGGCCAACCTATTTTCTTGAACATAACTTTGTAGTGCCTGTTCTCTAGGTTCGGGGTCATTAGCCGCGATATTACAACCCGAGTTTTCATCCTTTGAAGAGTGACATATCTCTGTGTTTCTTAAACACTTTGTGCCTTTTTTAGTTGCCTATGTGCCTTGAATATTTTACGATTAATTTTAGTGCCTATGTTCATCACAGTATAACAGGTTCTTTCTGTAATATCACGACGTTTGGCTGATTTAGTTTGCCTTAGAAAATTGTTTAATGTGTGTGCCTGATTTTGTTCCAATAATTTACCGTGGTGTTTTAATAAATTGGTAGCAATCATTTCTGCTTGAACTAACCATTTTGGTTCTACACTAAAGTTTTCTGGTTTTAATCCGTTGGTTTTAAGCCAATAATCTGTATGTGAATCTTTCATAGTAATATTTATTAAAATGTTAAAAAATCATTAAATTAAGCCTAATTCTTTTGGCGAGATCCAATTTATTGGTTTTGTATATTTTGCTGCAATTTGATCTCTTTCCTTCCAAATAGTAACCAAATCTTTTAGCATGTCATTTCGACTTGATGTAACTAAAATTGGAAAAGGTTTTGAATCTGCATTAATCAAATCCTCGCCTTTTTTACTTCTTTTCAAATTACGCAAGAGATATCCTGCTGTGGGATCATTTATAATACCTGCCCAATTTGGGTAATTTCTATTATTGGGATCCACATATGTGCGATACATGAATCTATCTTTGGTGCCAATTAGGTCAATTTGCCAAATATCATTGCCATACTTGCTGGGTCTTGATTTGACCTCATATACTACATAGGTTTGTGCCATTTTTACTCTCCTTTATCTATGCTAAAGTATTTATACTAATTGAAAAAAGAAGGGAGAAAACGTTCAATAATCTCCCCTCATACTACGAGAAATATCTGCATGTCATCTCTTAACAGCCCATCTGTTAAGTGTAGTTAGTATAAACGTTATGTAACTTTAAGTCAAGATTATTTGAATAAAAAAATCCCCCTAAGGGCACTAACCTAGGGGGACCAACTAGCGCAGCTCAATGCCTAGTTCAACCAAGAGTGGAATTTGGGCGGTCGCTGGGGAGAACAGCGTCTTGGTTGACGGTGGAAAGAGAAGACCACCGCATGTTTATTTATTTTCCTGTATGAAAATATGTCGATAAAATTGATTCAGTTCGTGTAATGTGGTATATTCTTTGGTTATGGGGTTTTGGTATTGACCGCATACCTTACATAATTTGATCCAACTGCCAACATCTTGTCTATATTGAAGTTGAACAATCTGATCAGTAACTATTTTACCACAGTCCATGTCACAGAGTCTTGGTGTGCTATGAATGCGTTTGACCTGTTGTGGATAATCAGTTTGACCTTTGGTATCCAATTTGCCTTCGTCTAAGTTAGTTACTTCTGCTAAGTCTTTGAGTCTTTTATTGAATTCTTTTGGCTTCACATCAATCCTTTCTAACCCAATTTTGTGTGCTTTCATCCCATTCATGTGCAAATCCATCTTGGGGATATGACTGAGGTGCATGCCAAAGACCTGTATGACCATCTAAGTCCCAACTGGGATAGGGTCTAGGGGGAATGAATGCATCTAGTAATTCATCATAGTGATATCCAATACCAGCATAGTTCTTTCTCAGAGGTGTGCCACCTAAATTATGAACATTGCCACGAGTATTGTAGCTGGTCTGTATCCAACGTTCACTTTCTGGTCTAGTTTTGATATAATCTTCATCAGCCACAATTACTTCTGTGACCATGTTATTTTCTATTCTAGCATAATGCGCCATCTTTTAATCCTTAAAATGTTATACTACCACTAGAACCAGTCCACTTGTAGGTTCTGTAGCCACCGCTGACTGTGTATGTGGGGCTGCCTGTGGTGCTGGCTGCTGCTGTGTATGAATCTGCATAACTGACAATGACCACACCACTACCACCATTACCACCTACGCTGGCGTTATTACCATAACCACTACCACCACCACCGCCTGTATTAGCTCCACCTGCTCCACCTGCACTACTTGTGCCAGCATTGCCTCCATTGGAACCGGCTGCGCCCTGTGTGGCTCCACCACTGCTGCCACCACCACCACCACCTGCACCTCCTGCACCTCCATTGCCCACATTGCTGCCAAATATACCAGTAGCACCACCACCACCACCTGCATAATAAGTGGCTGTGCCTGTAATTGAACTTGATACACCTATACCACCAGCACCAGCATTGGGATGACTACTGCCACCACCAACGCCACCTGCTCCACCACCACCACTACCTGGATATGGTTCAACAAGTGCATCATTGCTAAATCCACCTCTATAACCCTGACCACTTACGCCAGTTCCATATGTTCTATTGGCATCTGAAGTGGAGGCATATTGTTGTCCACCACCTGATCCACCATTCTGATCACCTGCTGTGGCTGTATATCCACCAGCACCACCACCATAGGCAGTTAGGCCAAATCCTGTGGTATTGTTGCCTTTTCCTGAGTAATATGCTCCATTGCTTGCTGCTCCAGTGCCACCAGCACCTATACTAAAGCTATAAGTTGTTCCTGATGACACATTGGTTGTGCCTACTAATAGGCCACCAGCACCACCGCCTCCACCAACTGATCCACCACCACCACCTGCCACGATCAAGTAGCTAACTGATGTGGGAGCACCAGCAATTGTGACCAATGCATTATTGTTCACATAGCGCCAAGCTGGTGTGGTTGTTTCATAGTAGGCCAATTGATAGCTAACTGCTGTGCCTGCTGCATTGTCAACATCGCTGTCACTGACACTGACCACTCTACCACCTGCACCTGTGGGCAATGCTGATTTGCTGTAAACACCAAAATTCATTGATGTGGTCACTGTGACCTTATTAAATGTCACATCATTGGTAGTGTTTAGACTTTGGTCATAACTGCTACCTCCACCACTGGTGCCTTGTATACCTTGCACACCTTGTGTGCCTGTGCCAGTAATACCTTGAGTGCCTTGATTACCAGTTAGGCCTTGTCGTCCTTGGATTCCTTGACTGCCTTGAGTGCCTGTAGTGCCTTGAGTGCCAATTGATCCTTGGACTCCTTGAATGCCTTGATTGCCCTGTAGGCCTGTTGTGCCCTGCGAGCCTGTTGAGCCTTGAGTGCCTTGAATACCTTGATTGCCATTGCCGCTAACTCCTTGAACACCTTGAACTCCTTGACTGCCTGTGTTGGCCACGCCCTGTATACCTTGACGTCCTTGTATACCTTGGCTACCGCTATTGACCAAACTTAAGAATAAATTATGATTATTTGAAAAATTAGTTGTGCCCCCACCGCCACTGGAGGTCAAACTAACTGGGAATGTCCAATAACTATTACTTGCTCCAGCATTGGTATTAGTTGGAGTGCCTGTGACTTGCCAATTTTGATAATTGCTGCTGGCATTTCTATCTTGTATGACAAATGTATCACCGTTATTGATCAAGGCCAAATAGATATCTATGTCAGTGACTGTATTAGTGGTCAAATGGCTTATGCTAATTGATGTGGCATTGATTTGTGTGGCTGTGTTCCAAATAATACTGCCATCAGTGGGATATCCTGAAGTGATAGCAGTATTGGCTTGATAATAAAATAAACTTGAACTGGACCCACCAACGCCTTGAACACCTTGACTACCAGTTAGGCCTTGAATACCTTGAACTCCTTGAATACCTTGATTGCCATTACCACCAACACCTTGAATGCCTTGATTGCCAGTTAGGCCTTGAATACCTTGAACTCCTTGAATACCTTGACTACCCGATCCAGTCAGTCCTTGGATTCCTTGGATTCCTTGTGAGCCCTGTGATCCTGTAATTCCTTGAGTGCCTTGGCTGCCAATTGATCCCTGGATTCCTTGGCTGCCTTGAGTGCCCTGTAAGCCTGTCGAGCCCGTTGTGCCTGTTGTGCCTTGAGCACCTTGACTACCTTGACTGCCATTTGAACCTCCTTGACCTTGAACACCTTGAACACCTTGGCCACCAGTTACACCTTGAATGCCTTGTTGTCCCTGTATACCCTGTCGTCCTTGAACACCTTGACTACCGGTTGTTCCTTGACTACCTTGGGCACCTAGAAGATTCCAATCTGTGCTGATACCTGGAGGATCATTACCAAATGGAGGATTTCGTGCACCTATGGGAAACACGCACACCCATGATTGACTGTCATAAGTGACCCAATCACCTTGTGCATAAGCACTATTAGCGTTCCAATATCCTTGGCTTACAAACCCTAAACCTTGTATGCCTTGGATGCCTTGAGTGCCTTGTTGACTAATACCCTGTATGCCTTGAATACCAAAGTTTCCTTGGATACCCTGTGTGCCTTGACTACCAGTAGTCCCTTGAACGCCTTGTTGTCCTTGTATACCCTGAACACCTTGACGACCTTGTATGCCTTGACTACCTTGTATACCTTGTGAGCCCTGTATACCCTGCACATTGGCATTGGTTCCTTGTATGCCTTGAATACCTTGACTACCTTGACTACCTTGTTGACTAAGACCTTGTATGCCCTGAATGCCTTGACTACCTTGGGTGCCCTGAACACCTTGCTGTCCTTGTATGCCTTGACTACCTTGAATACCTTGCTGCCCAGTTGAGCCTTGCACACCTTGAACGCCTTGACTACCTTGGATACCTTGACCACCTTGGATACCTTGAACACCTTGCTGTCCTTGTATGCCCTGAACGCCTTGTTGTCCAGTTGAGCCCTGAACACCTTGCACACCCTGAACGCCTTGCTGTCCTTGAATGCCTTGGATGCCCTGTATGCCCTGACTGCCAGTAGTTCCTTGAATGCCTTGACGACCTTGTATGCCTTGACTACCTTGGATGCCCTGTAAACCCTGTAAGCCTTGAATACCTTGTGGGCCTTGAATAGCCACACCCTGTATACCTTGTATACCCTGACCACCTTGTAGACTAGCAGCACTGCTCCAATCATAATCATAATCATAACCACTGACCTTGGCCAAGATTTGACCCGTTGTGCCTCCATCTGGCACTGCTGCTTGTTGCAAACTGGTAAAGTTGGCATCGCCTTCTGCCCAAGTTAAGGCAGCGCCTTTGTCAGCTCTGGTTATGATCGTAGGCTTGTTGCTCATCCTAGCTCCTTATGTGCGAACACGTTTATTGTAATTCAATGGTAAAATTGCCTGCGGCTATTTGAAAAGCATCGCCTGTGGTAATAGTTCTAGCAGTGACTAGTGGTCCATGA
>Ga0209299_1001141_pt1 | contig 14849 bp, 9 predicted proteins | sample S_140806_MF_Meta_FD_187326 | JGI IMG/M metagenome (GOLD analysis project Ga0209299, IMG submission 187326) | Freshwater microbial communities from Lake Simoncouche, Canada to study carbon cycling - S_140806_MF_MetaG (SPAdes) (version 2) | ecosystem: Environmental > Aquatic > Freshwater > Lake ...
GCACGAGGGTGGATTGCTGCCGGGTGTTGTTCCAGCGCACGTTGATGATGCCCTCGTTGGCGAGGTTTTTCTCCTTCTTCTTGGCCGCACCGGCCACGGGAGGAGTGATCTCCTTATCGATCTTCGCCACCTGCGAGGAGGTGATGCTCATGAAGAAGATGAGGAGAACGAGTAGGACGTCGATCATCGGAGCGATTTGAAACTCCGGTTCGCCCCCTTCCATATTGCCGCCGCCGCCGCCCATAGTGGTATGAAGTTAAAGGTGAGATGTAAAAAGTGAGAAGTCTGACCGGGAGGGAGACGCGGGAGTGCCGCGTCTCCTTGGGGTGAGCTAGAAATTACGCAGCCACGGCAGCCGGAGCGGCCTCGCCACCCGCGACCCAGTTTGGCACGGCGGCATAGAATTCTTCTTCGCCGACGTGGGCACCTTTGAGGTGTTCGTAAGGCATCTTGCGGAAGAGAGCCTGCAAGCACTCCTGGAGGCCGCCCATGCCGCCCTGGAGACGGTTACGGAGGAAGTAGAACACAAGGAAGGCCGGCACGGCGATCACGAGACCGGTGGCGGTAGCGACGAGCACCTCACCGATGTGGCCGGAGAGGGCACCCACGTCCGAAGCGCCAGATTTACCCAGCTCAGCGAAAGCGCCTTTCATACCAGCCACCGTGCCGATGAGACCGATCATCGGGGTACACACACCGATAACGGAGAGGTAGTTGATGCGGGTCTGGATGGAGGCGTTCACCTTGTTGATTTCGGCAAACATGGCGGTTTCCACGGCTTCTTCGCCGTCACCCGCGAAGCTGAGGCAGACGCGGCTCACATCGCAGAAGGAGGAATTGTTGTTCTTCGCAAACTGGTAAGCACCGACGTAATCACCGCTGCGGAAGAGGTCTTGCATTTGAGCCACATGGGCTGGAGGAGCGAGCTTCTTCACGCCGGTGCGGCCCCAAGTATCGACCGTGAGCCAGACCATGGCGACGGAGCAGATAAGGAGGGGATACATCACCCAACCGCCCTGGATAAAGAGCGTGATAAGGGAATCACCCTGCGGATGAGCATGGGCATCAGCGGCGGCAGCGGCTTCCTGAGCGGAAGCGAAGCCAGTGAGAACACCCAGCGCCAATACGAGCAACGGAGCGGCAGGGACGAGACGGGAACGGAGGAGGCGTGTCATGTTTGAGTAACGAGGTGGAGGGTTATGATGGGGGGGGTGTGAGAAAATGTGGAGTTATTTTTTTGGCTCTACGGCAGTTTTTGCAGGCTCGGCGGCTTCTTTGGGCTTCTCAGCGCCTGCGGTGGACTTTTCATCCTTCTTGCCGTCCTTGCTTTCATCCTTCGTCTGCTTCGAGGGATCTTCGTTCTTCATGCCAGCGATGGAGGCTTTTTCCTTCGTGGCACGCTCGGCGATGAGAGAGCCGGGATAGGAGGCGATGAGACGGGTGAAAAAGGAGCCTGCGTCCTCAAAACGGCCCATCTTCACGAGCATGAGGGCAGCCTGTAGCTCGGCCTCTGGCACACGCTGCATCTGCGTGCCGTAGAAAACGGGGATGCGCAGGTAGGCGAGCAGGGCCTTTTCCCATTCCTTCTTCTTCACATGCACATCAGCGATGATGTTCCAGAGGGCGGCACCGACGGCGGAATCATCCGTCTCCTTCAAAATGCTCTCCGCCTCGGCCACGATGGTCAGATAATCGGAGGAGGTCTGACGGTCGATATCGAGCTGGATGATGCGCAGGCGCATCTTTTGAGCATCCGTGAGCTTCAAATTACGAGCGGAGGGCATAAGCTTGATGACATCATCAAATTTTCCGCCGGCGTTCAGCGCTTCGATGTAGGCGAAGTAGATATCGACATACCAGTTCCCTTCGACGTCCTTGAAGTTCTCGAAGAAGTCCTTCCCTTTTTTCAGCACGTTGATGGCGTCTTCGGTTTTGCCTTTGGCGAGAAGGTCCTGCGAGTCCGTGAGCTCGGCGGGGTAGGGCCATTCGAGGGAATCGATGTTCTGCCGCATGATTTCACTCTTGGCGGTGGCCTCGCCGATCTTGATGGTGCGGATGATTTTCTCTCCTTCGAGGGAGAATTCGTTCGAGAAGACCTTGCTGCCGTCTTTCAAGACGATGGCCTGGGCACGGGCGAAACCGGCGGAGGCGAGCAGAAGGCCGCAAACAGCGAAAAACAGGGAAACGGAGCGCATGACGGTCAAAAGTGAGGCTTCAGTGGCGGTTTAGAGCGTGGCGATGAGGCGTTGGGCTTCCTTGGTCTCCGGCTTTTCTTTGAGATCGGCCCGGTTGATCATCTCTTGGAGCGTATTGCGAGCCTCCTCTTTCTTGCCGAGGGCGATAAAGGACTTGGCAGAGCCGAGGTAGGCCTTGGCCATCTCGTCCTTCCAGCGCTGGTGGGCGATGAAGACACGCTGGTAGTAGGCGATGGCGGCTTCGTGCTTGTTTTGAGCGGCCTCAATGTCGCCGAGCATGCGCAGGGCGTTCGCAGTGGGTTCGCCGCGCCATTCTTTTGTCTGGGCGATCTGTTCGTAGAGCTTTTTGGCGTCGTCGTATTTCTTCAGCTTCGCGGAGGCCTTGGCGACACCTTGGGAGGACTGGAGGATATAGGCGCTGCCTTGGTATTCGCTGGCAGCTTTGAAGAGTTCCAGCGCTTTGTCGTAGTTGTTCTTTTCGAACTCGATCTCGGCGAGGCCCACGGGAGCGCCATCCGAGTATTCGGTGTTCTTGAACACATCACGGAGGCGGACGTAGCAGGCGGTCGCCTTGTCGAGATCGCCCTTGGTACGGGCATTGTCACCCACGATGGCGAGGAGCATCGGGCTGAGGTCTTCGGCCTTGGCCACCTCGACGAGGATGTTGAAGAACTTGCTCGTCTTGTCTGGCAGCTTCATCGCCTTTGCCAGCCAGGTCTTGGCAAACAGGATGCGCATGGCGGCGGTGCCGTTGTTGAGTTCTTTCGGAGGCGTGAGCAACTCTTCGAGCTTCTTTTCCACCTCTTCAAAGGTCTGCTCATACTCCGGCACCTTCGGTGCGGCAGGGGCGGGGGCGGCTTCAGCTGGTTTTACATTCGGATCAGGCGCGGGAGCCGGGGCGGCGCGACGGCGTTTCGGCGTCACCACGTTCACGAGCTGCTGGATAAGGCCTTCAACCTGCTGGTTGGCGGCGTTGGAGATGCGCTGCTTGATGTGCTCGGAGAGGAGCTTTTGGGCTTCCTCAGGCTTCTGATCCTTGATGTGGGAGCGGCTGATCCAAAGGATGGCTTTGAGGGAGAGCTCTTCGTTGTCCTTTTTCGTGTTGTAGTAACGCTGCCACATGCCGGCGAGCTTCTTCCACTCGTTCTGGCCCACATAGAGGTCCGTGAGCTGATCCATGACGTAGTTTTGCACGTCGTCGGTCTTTGCTTTGTCCACGGCGGCCTCGAACTGCTTCGTGGCGTTCTCGTAATCGGCCTTCTGGTTGTAAATATCGCCAAGGAGGGCATGTACCTGGCCCACGTTTTGATCGTTCGGATGCTCCTCGGTGATCTTGGTAAGCATTTCCTGCGCCTTGTCCTTCTTACCTTCCTGGAAGGTGATGAAAGCGAGGCGGTATTTGGCATCGCAGAGGTAGTTTCCTTTGGGATTCTCCTTGATGTAGGTCTCCAGAGCTTTGACCACGTTCTTGTAATCGTTCTGGTAGAAGTAACTCAGGGCGATGCGGTAGAGGCACTCGTCCTTGTAAACGCTGTCCTTGTTCGCTGCCATGAGGGCATCGAAGGCGGCGCGGCCCTGCTCAAAGCGCTGCAATTCAAACAACACGATGCCGCTGAGGTAACGGAGACGCTCTTGGTCCGCCTTGGGGAAGCCGGAGGCCTTGTTGAAGGCGCGTTCGGCTTCTTCGAGCTGGCCGTTTTGATAGGCGAGCATGCCGTACATCTCGGAAATCTGGCCCAGCTCGCTGCTGTCCGGGAAGTTCTCGATGAATTTCTCGCAAAGCGCCCGCGCCTCTGGAATGCGCTTCAGGGCGGCATTCACCATAATGAGGCCGTACATGCAGCGATCACGCTGGGGGAAGTCTTTGAACTCATCGACGATGGTGGTGAAGGCTAGGATGGACTGCCACATGCGACTGGCGTCTCCGGCGGCACCTTCCGCAGGCGGCTGACCCATCTCAAAATAGCAGCGGCCGAGGCGGTAGTAGAGCGAGGCATCGTAATCCGTGCGCTTTTCGATCTCCGCCAGGATTTCCTGCCCAGCCTTAAGCTTCGCTTCGAGTTCAGCTTTTTGATCGCCTTTGGACACTTTGAGCTTCGCTTCGATCTTCGCGATCTGCTCCCTCTGGATGCGGGAGATCTCGCTCTTGCGGCGGACGAGCTGGTAGGCGTTCAGGGCATCCTGGAAGGCCTTTTTCTCCATCATCTGGTCGCCCAGTTGGAGGTAGATGTTGTTCATCTGGGCGATGTTGTCGCCGCCGGAGGCAAAGTTCCGCACTTTGTCCATGAGGGCACTGGCTTCGTCGAGCTTGCCACCGGCCACATAGAGCTGGGAGGCCATCATGGCCGCCTGGATGGATTCCGGGCTGCGTACGCCATCGGCGAGCACGGCGGAGAGGATTTGGAGGGCGTCCTCCGTCTTGTTTTCCGCCTTGTAATGATCCGCGATGATCAGGCCAGCCTCGGCTTTCTTCTCGGGAGACTTGCCCACGACTTCTTTGAGCACGGCCACCCCTTTTTCTCCCTCTTTGGACTTCAAATAGGCACGGCCCAAGGCCATGCGCACATCCGTGATGCTGCCACCTTCGGGGAACTCCTTCACATAGAGTTCGAGGGACTCGATGGCCTTCGCGAAGTCCTCCAGGTTGAAGAAGCAGGCACCCTTGGCGTAGAGGATGCCTTCGAAAGGCTTGTTGTTCAGGTTCTTCTCCGCCTGAGCGATCTTGGAGAGAGCTTCCTGATACTTGGCCTCGGTGAAGAGCTTCACCGCCTCATTCATGAGTGCTTCCGTTTCCTGAGCGATGTTCAGAGCACCGCCAGCAGCAGGAGCACCAGGGGCTGCCGGAGGGGCTCCAGGAGCAGCGGGTGGCTGACTAGGAGCGGCTGGCGGGGTCGTGGGTGCCTGTCCCATGACAGAGACACAGGCGGCGAGGGAGGCGAGCGTGACGCGAAGGGGAAGCTTCATGCGATTCAGACGATTACCGGTGCGGGAAAACTAATGGAAAGGGAGGACGTGACGGTTTTTTTGAAAAACGGGACGGCGAGACTAGCAGCCACCCCTCTTTTGTCACGAATTAATGCAGGACGCAAAAACGCCCACAGTTAGAACTGCGGGCGTTTATTTCAAAATTCGCGGCTTCGAAGCCAAGATTCACTCATTTCGCCGGACCAGCGGGCTTGGTGATCATGGGGAAATCATCCGTGCGGAAGGGCGTGACGGGCAGGCCCTCCTTGCTGAAGAGATTGCACACCGGATTGTCGCTCCAGGCATAGCGGACGGCGACGGGCTTGGCGACGCCGGGGGCGGTGACTTCGATCTTGTCGGCTCCGAGGAGCTTGCCGGTGGCCCAGACCCATTTCTTGTCTTCACCGCAGACGGCAAGGCCCTTCACTTCCTGCACGTCGAAGGTGTAAAGATTGCTGCCAAAGGTATCGAGGGTGACGATGGCTTTGTTGCCTTGGATCTCGACACTCTTGTACTCGGGGCTGCGGAAGGGAATTTTGACGCCGTAGTCTTTCGCCAAAGCGAGACGCACGAGGCGGTCGGAAACGTCGCGCTTGTTGCGGGGGTGGATGTCGCGGCCTTCGCCGATGTCGATGATGATGGCCTGGCCGCCGTTCTTGATGGTGTTTTGCGTCTTCGTCTGGCTTTCACGCAGCTCGGCCCAGTCGCTATCGCCGGGAAGAGGCTGCTCGGGTTTGAAGTCGGCGAGCTGCACCCAGTAGAAGGGGAAATCGCCCTGCTTCCACTCGTCACGCCAATGCTGAATCATGAGGGGGAAGAGGTAGCCGTATTCATAGGCACGGGAGGCATTGCTCTCGCCCTGATACCAGATCGCCCCCTTGATGCCGTAGCCAATGGTGGGGAGCAAAACGCCGTTGTAGATGTTCGCGGGGCGGCTGTTGCCGGAAAGCTGCTGCTGCGGGCTTTGCGGGGCACGCTCGCGGAATTCGGCCTTCTTCGCCTTGGCCTCGTCGGCACGCTTTTTCCAAGCGGCGAGGGCGGTTTCGTATTTCGTCTTCGCGGCGTCGCTGGTGAGGTCTTTTTCACGAACGGCCCAGCCGTCCATGAGGGTTTTGAAGCGGGCATCCTTCTCCAGGATATCGCGGCGCACCCAGGCCTCCGCCGCACTGCCGCCCCAAGCGTTGTCGATGAGACCCACGGGCACATCGAGCGTTTGATGAAGCGTGCGGCCAAAGAAGAAGCCGACCGCGCTGAATTCTCCCGCATTGGCCGGCGAGCACTCCGCCCAAGCACCCTTGAAATCGTCCTGCGGCTCCTGCGTACCGACCTGCGGCACAGAGATGAGGCGGATGTTGGGGTGTTTCGCCGTGGCGATCTCCAAATCGGCGTCATACGACTGGGAAAGGCTCCACTGCATGTTCGACTGGCCGGAGCAGACCCAAACCTCGCCGACGAGGATGTTTTTGAGCTCCACCTTGTTCGTGCCCTTGATGTTCATCGTCGCCGGTTTGGCGTTCGCGGGCACGGGATCGAGTTTGACGGTCCATTTGCCCTTCGCATCAGCCTCGCCGGTCTTCGTCTGGCCGGCAAAGGTCACCGTCACCTTCGTGCCGGGCGTGTCCCAGCCCCAGATCGGGTTCGTTTGCTTCTGCTGAAGCACCATGTTGTCGCCAATGATGGCGGGGAGTTTGATTTCCGCGTGCGCGGCAGCCGCGAACGCGAGGAGGGAGAGGATCGAGAGACGTTTCATGAGGTCAGAGAGGGCGCAAAGAACGCCCCTAGCCGACGCTTCATTTCAAGAAGCCCGCGAACGCCTCCAGAGTTGGAGTCATGGAGTGCTGGAGGATTGGAATCCATGACTCCACCACTCCAAAACTCCATCCCCCTTCCCCGCTCACGCATCCCTCGTTGCCACCGGCACACGCAGCGCGGGCAGATCGATCATGATGTTTGGGCTGCGCATCAAAGTCTCGCCGACGAGCAAAGCATCCGCGCCGGCCTCGGCGAGGCGAATGGCATCCGCCACCGTCTTGATGCCGCTCTCGGCCACCAGCACGACATCGTCTGGCACTTCCTCGGCGAGCTTTTCAGTGGTGCCGAGATCGACCGTGAAATGCTTCAAGTTGCGATTGTTCACGCCGATGATGCGGGCGTCGGTCGCCAGGGCACGTTCGAGCTCTGGCAGGTCGTGCACCTCGACGAGCGCATCGAGCTGGAAGGTACTCGCCACCTCCAGCAGGTGCTCCAGCGTTGGCTGGTCCAATGCGGCCACGATGAGCAGGATGGCATCCGCTCCGGCCACCACGGCCTCAAAGATCTGCGCCTCATGAATGATGAAATCCTTCCGCAAGCACGGGATGTCCACCTGCTCGCGAATGAGCGTGAGATACTCCAGGCGGCCCTGGAAATACTTTTCATCGGTGAGCACCGAGAGAGCATTCGCGCCCGCTTTTTCATAACCACGGGCAATCGTGAGCGGATCAAAGTCCGCCGCGATGGTGCCAGCGGAAGGCGAGGCACGCTTCACCTCGGCGATCATGCTCAGGCGGGTGGGATTGGCACGCAGGGCATCGTAAAACGAGCGCACGTCATCCCGCAGTGCGGCGGCGGCGCGGAGCTTCTCCGCACGGGGCAGGAGGCGCTGCACTTCGAGATGCTTTTGGGCGATGATTTCGTCCAGTTTGTTCATGAGGGACGCCACAGTGCGGGCGAACCGCCTCCGTGCAACCCGTCTTCACCTCCTCGCCGGAGGTTTTTCTGGCTCTTCACTCCTCCGCAGGCAGGTGGCCGATCACACGCGGCTTTCCCGCGCCTTCCCACACCTGCATCGCCGGGCCTTGTTCGTCCGGCGCGATGTAAAACAACCTCGGCTTCCCGTTCACCCCCGACGCGCAAAAGCCTTCCAGCCGGTCCGAGCCAAGGGCGGCGGTGCTTCATGCCGCGCCGAAGCCGATCCTCGCCACGACTGTCAAACTCTCCTTACTCATACTTCAACTGAGCCGTCGCTGAGCAGGCTTTGTCAGCGGTGACGCGGAGCCAGCGAGCTTGCACGGCGGGTTCAAAGGTGAGGCTGGTGGATTCGCCGGGGGAGATTTCGCGATGCTGGTAGGTCACCCATAGGCCGGTGCCGGTGAGATCGAGTTCGATGTGGAAGCTCACAGGTTCGTTTTGATCATGGCTGAGCGTCAATGTGCGCTGGTCATACGCCCACATCAGATACGGATCGCTCTTTTGATCGGCTTTGACCTTCGTGGCCTTCCAAGGGCCGCCTTCGCCGCGAGGTTTACCGAGTTTCCAGAGGTCGTCGATGGCTCCGGCCCACAGGGCGGCTTTGCCGTCGTCGCTGCGGAGGATGTGGTCGCTGGCTTTGGCGTCCGGAGAGATGCCACTCATCAAAAAGAGGCCGCGATAACCGCCGAAGTCGGTGACACGCAGATTGTGCGAGCAGATGGGGCGGATCTTCGCGAAGCCATCGGCATTTTCGGCGGGCAGTTCGAAGAAGGCGCCGCAGGCGCTGAGCATGTCCCGCTCGGTGGCGACCTCGCGGCACACACGCAGCTCGCCGGCGTTCGTGACGGCGTCGTAGGCTTTGGAAGCACGCGGCAAGCGCCAGCGACGGCCACGGTCATCGACGACGAGCACGCTGGCTTCATCCAGCGTGATGACGTTCTTCGGAATGGCGACGGCTTTTTCGACAAAGGCCTTCGCTTTGGCATCTTCGACGCGTTTGAGGGCCAAATCGGCTCCCAGCTCGTAGTAGCCGTCTTTCGTCGCCAAACTCAGCGTGCGCTTGTTTTCGCCGCGAGGCCGGAAAAGGCCAGTTTGAGCGTTTTCATCGCCAATTCGGGCGATGCCGTCGAACATCGCATCGGGCTGGGTGCCGCGTTCATCGCCGTTCGTGAGCGTGACGAAGACGCTGAAGTCCTTCGAGTCAGCCCCAGCCTCGGTTCGCAGCCAGTCATCGTCACTCATGATGTCCGTGCGCGCGGATTCGCCGGTGGCGTGATTGATGACCCAGAGGCTGCGGTGCTTCCATCCTGCGACGAGAAATAGATCAGCCTTCTGCCCCTTCTTCACGCTCTCATGCAGCCACACCGCGCCGCTGGCATGCGCAGGGCCGAGCTTGTCAGGCGTGTCGGGGCTGGTGAACCACACATTGCTCTGCGACTGACCGACGCTGTCGATTTTGCCCTTAACGCTGCGCTTATTGAGGAACTCCGACTTCGCGGAGTCATCGCAGCCGAAGACGAGGCGGTCGTTCCAGCGGGTGAAGTCGCCGATCACCTTCATGTAAGCGCTGCGGGCGCGGATGCCGTTCGTGTTTGCGGCAGAGAAGGTCTTCGGGAAGCTCCAAAAGGCACCGTGCATGGTCATGAGCAGGTTCTCTTCGCCGATGTCGCGGATGCGCGGCCATTCGGTGTTCCAGCCGTGGGCACCGTCGTAGCTGTGGCTGACCTTGGGCAAGCGGAAGGATTTCCAAGTGGGGCGGGCACTCTTGCCCGCCGAAGTGTCACTGCGGGCAGGAGTGCCCGCATCACTGTCCAGCAGCATGAGGATCAGCGATTTCGCATCCCAGCCGATGCTCCACACGGGGGCGTTGGGATCGCCACCGTGAATGCCGCCGGGGCCGGTAACCTCGGTGAATTGATGGCGCCGCACGAGTTGCCAATCGCCGCTGCCGTTCCATTCACCGAGCGCCCCGCTGGGCGTGGTGGGATCGGTGAGCACGCGCTTGTCGCGGTCGCCGTTGTTGGCGTAGATGACGCGGCCTTGGGAGGTGTAGAGGCCTTTGCCGTGGTAGCCGGGCAGTTGGGAATCGAGCTTGGAGAGCGGGGTTTCGACTTTGAAGCCCTTTTTGACGCCATTGCCGTCGCGGATGAAGTTTTTCACCGCGAGCGTCTTCACATCGACCTCGTAGAGGCCTTCTTCCATCGTGGCGTAGTAGATTTTGCCGGCGGGATCGCTGAGGTGCCGCGCATTGCCGGTGAGGCGACCCGGCATGATGCTCGGTGGGATCACGCGCACGCCGCGCTGCGCATCGATGACATACGGCCCAATGAAAAGCTGCTGCGACTCGCCATGGATCATGCGGTTCGCCGGCGTGCCGCCGACGCTTTCCGGTCGCACAATTTGAGTCAGGTCCGGCGTGATCTCGTAGAGCTTGTCGCTCGAACCGAACGGCAGATGCGGCCCATAGGTGATGACCCACAGCCGGTCCGCCCACGGCACCACCGCGCCCGTGCCGCACTCGCCCTCATTGTTGAACATGGCGAGCGAGGGGTAGATGCCGCTGATCCTGCGCGGCTCCTGGGCCAGAGCATTGACCACGGAACACACGAAATACACGGAAAGCAGAAGGTTGGGCTTCATCTGGTGAGCAAAGCGAAGGCGGATGGGTGAGCAAATGCCGGTTGTTATGTCAGGACGAAATCGCTTACACTTTCCCCCCTTTTAAAAAACTCTCTTCTGCCTCTGTGCTTCTCCGTGCCCTCTGTGGTGAAACACAGCGGGGTCAACCACAGAGGGCACGGAGAAGCACAGAGATTTCATCCATAGCTCACATGCCGCGACCACCTGAATTCACCGCCGATGCCTGGCGCAGCCTGCGCTGCGAGTGGCTGTGGGTGTATCGCGGGGCGGTGCCGGTGTGCGGGGTGTGGTCGGCAGAGATTCCGGTGCCGGCGGGCGTGTTTTTTGTGGAGCAGGGCAGCGGACGGATTCGTGCGGATGGCCAGGAGTTCGTGGTCAAGCGTGGCGAGGCCTTTTTCTCCGCGCCGGGGCCTCGCAAGCACTGGTTTGAGCCGGGGACGCGGCTGCTCTCGGTCGGGTTTCGATGCCTGTGGCCGGATGAGCGACCGGTTTTCCGCACGGGGCTGAATTTCGCCGCGAAGTCGGCCAAACTGCGCACCGCGACGCTCGAACTCTTTCGCCGCGTGCATCGCGGGCGCAAAGCGGTGACGTTTCGCGAGGCGGTGAAGCCGGTGGCAGAGGCGCTCGCCGGGTGGTCGGCGCGAGAGGCCGCGTTTTTGGAATGGTTCGCGGTTTGGAGCGCGGTGCTGCATGAAAACGGCATCGAGCCGGAGCCGCGTGTGGCTGCGAAAGGTCGGCGCGGCCGAGTGGAGCAGCTCAGCGCCTGGCTCGATACGCGCCCGCTGGATGAGACGACGCCAACGCTGCCGCCGAACTTCGGCCTGGGCCTGCGCCGGGCGGATCAACTGCTCCAGCAGCAGCTTGGCACCAGCCTGCGCGGCTATTTGGAGCGTCGGCGGCTGGATGCAGCTCGCGAGCGTGTGCTCGCAGCAAGCAGCACGCTCAAAGAGATCGCCTTTGAGCTAGGCTTTCGGCATGCCTCGCACTTCACGGCGTGGTTTCGGCGGCAGGTGGGCGTGTCGCCTTCGGTGCATCGAGCGGGCGGTTTGGAGGCGGCGTGATCGTCTTGAGCCTTTGACCTCGGTCAAATCACGCTTACCACAAGCGCCCGCCTTTCCGCCCCATGCTCTCTGTTTCCAACGTCAGTAAAACCTACGCCGGCCGCACCCTCTTCAGCCAGGTGTCGTTTCATATCAATCGAGGCGAAAAGATCGGCCTCATCGGCCCGAATGGCGCGGGCAAATCGACGCTCTTCTCGCTGCTGCTTCAAGAATCGACGCCAGATGATGGCCGCGTGATGATGGAGCGCGGCATCACCTTCGGCTTCCTGCCGCAAGAGAGTGCGCCGGTGGATGACGTGACGGTTTTGGAGCTGGCGACGGGGCATGTCGATGAGCATCAACGCTGGGAAGTGGAGCCCAAGGCGAAGCGCATCCTCAACGGCCTGGCGTTTCGTGAATCGGACTTCGAGCGGAATGCCCGCACGCTCAGCGGTGGCTGGGTGATGCGTGCGCACCTGGCCCGCCTGCTCGTGCAGGAGCCGGAAATGCTGCTGCTGGATGAGCCGACGAACCACCTCGACCTCGAATCGCTCATCTGGTTCCAAAATTACCTCCAGGGCTATCCGGGTGCCATTTTGATGATCTCGCATGACCGCGAGTTCCTAATGCGCTGGTGTGATAGCATGCTCGAGATCGCCCACAGCAAGATCACGCGCTACACCGGCAACTACGACGACTACCTCCGCGAAAAGGCCGCCCGCATGGAACAGCTCCAGGGCGCTTACGAGAACCAGCAACGTGAACTCGCGAAGATGCAGGCCTGGGTGGATAAATTCAAAGCCAAGGCCAACTTTGCCTCCCGCGCCCAGGACAAGGCGAAGATGATTGACCGCATCGAGAAGATCGACGCGCCCATGGCGGATGCCAAGACGGTCAAATTCCGCTTCCCCCAGCCACCGCGCAGCGGCCAGCGTGTCATCCGCATGACCGGCATCGACTTCGCCTATGGCGAAACGCCCGTTTACAACGGCCTCGACCTCGAAATGGAGCGCGGACAGCGCACCGTGCTCGTCGGCCCGAACGGCGCGGGCAAATCGACGCTCCTCAAACTCCTCGCGGGCGCTTTGAACCCGCAGGCGGGCAACCGCGAGCTCGGTCACAACGTCAAGCTCGGCTACTTCGCCCAGTATCGCGGTGATGTGCTCAACATGCGCCACACCGTGCTGCAATCCGCCATGGATCTGCCGAGTCGCCCTGGCGAAAACCTTTGCCGCACCCTGCTCGGCTCCTTCCTGTTTCATGGCGACGATGTCTTCAAGCCCGTCGGCGTGCTCAGCGGCGGTGAAAAGAGCCGCCTCGTGCTCGTGCGCCTGCTGCTCGATCCGCCGAACTTCCTCCTCATGGACGAGCCCACGACGCATCTCGACATGGGCAGCATCGACGCCCTCATCGGCGCTCTCGATCAATACGAAGGCACGCTCGTTTTCATCAGCCATGACGTGCATTTCATCCGCCAGATGGCCAAGCAGGTCCTGCACGTCAGCGCCGGCGTGATCACGCCCTACGCCGGGGATTACCAATACTACCTGGACAAATCCAAGGCCGGCAGCGCCCGCGAAGCCCTCACCGCCACGCTGCACAACGCCCAGCCCACCACCTTCACCGCCCCCGCCGTCCGCGAACCGCCGAAGACCAAAGAGCAAAAACGCCTCGAAGCCGAAGCCCGCAACGCCCGCAGCAAAGGCAAAAAAGACGCCGAACAACGCGTCACCAAGATCGAAGCCGAACTGGCCGCCCTCGACAAACGCAAACACGAGATCGTCGAGCTCCTCCAGGACGAAGCCACCTACGCCGATGCCGTCCAATTCCGCGCCCTGAGTGCCGAACTCGAAGCCGTCGATCCCAAAGTCGCCAAACTGACAACCGAGTGGGAGAAAGCGGCCGAAGAGGTGGAGAAGCTGGCGGTGGTGTGATCAATCCTGGTTGCCGAACCGAAGTAGAAGGCGCTCAAAGTTCAGTTCACTGACATTTGCCAAGCCAAAAAGGCAACTTGAAGGTCAAAGTTGATTTTCTGATTGTGAAAATGTCGTTTTGACCGACTTCGTTGACATTCATTCAGTATGCCGAATCGCACCACAGGCCAGGAAGTCACCGTCGCCACAGCGGGGGAGTCTTTTCGTGCCTACGTTCCCGCTCCTTTGCCTCCCGAGCCGGATTTGGTCTGGGATCAAGAACTGCGGCACCTAGCCGAGCAGGCAGCGATGGCTGTCGGCAGGCTGGACGGCATCTCCGCGCTGCTCCCTCAGCCAGATATTTTTCTGTACGCATATGTGCGGAAGGAAGCCGTCGTTTCATCGCAGATCGAAGGCACGCAATCGTCCCTGTCTGATCTGCTGTTGTACGAGCAGGCCGCGGCACCTGGCGTGCCGGTGGATGACGTGCAGGAGGTTTCGAATTATGTCGCCGCGCTCAACCATGGTCTAAAGCGTCTCCGCGAGGGCTTTCCGCTGTCGTTGCGGCTTATTCAGGAAATCCATGCCATCCTCATGTCCGGCGTGCGCGGGGGGATGAAGTCGCCCGGCGAATTTCGCCGCAGTCAGAACTGGATCGGCGGCAGCCGGCCCGGTACAGCACGATTTGTCCCGCCTCCGCCGGACGAGCTCATGAATTGCCTCGGTGCGCTGGAAAAATTCATGCACGATGATCCGGTGGCCACGCCCGCCTTGATCAAGGCGGCGCTGGTTCATGTGCAGTTTGAGACGATCCACCCCTTTCTCGATGGCAACGGCCGCCTAGGCCGCCTGCTCATCACCTTCCTGCTGTGCGCGGAGGGTGTTTTGAACGAGCCGCTTCTCTACCTCAGCCTTTATTTCAAAGAGAACCGTTCTGAATACTACGACCATCTGCAAAGCGTGCGTCGCACGGGTGACTGGGAAGGCTGGATGCGTTTCTTCCTCCGGGGAGTGAAGCAGACGGCTGATCAGGCCGTCAGCTCCGCGCGTCGCTTGCGCGATTTATTTGCTGCGGATTTGGAAAAGATCACTGCGGTAGGACGTGCTGCGGCAAACATCATCCGCATCCATCAACAGTTGCAGCTTCAACCCGTAACCAGCGTCAACACCATCGCGGCGAAGCTCGACATGGCGGTGAACACCGCCCGCAGTGCTCTCACACAAATGCAGACCCTCGGCATCGTCCGCGAGATCACGGGCGGCAAATACGGCCGTCTTTATGCCTACGACGCCTATCTCACGATCCTCAGCGAGGGCACGGAGCCGCTGCGTCGGTAGCTGGCAGCCTCACTCGGTCACGCCCCGCG
>Ga0209299_1001142_pt1 | contig 14848 bp, 26 predicted proteins | sample S_140806_MF_Meta_FD_187326 | JGI IMG/M metagenome (GOLD analysis project Ga0209299, IMG submission 187326) | Freshwater microbial communities from Lake Simoncouche, Canada to study carbon cycling - S_140806_MF_MetaG (SPAdes) (version 2) | ecosystem: Environmental > Aquatic > Freshwater > Lake ...
GCATTGACCAGAATGTCGCAGAAGCCTTATCGCGTAGCGTCTTAAACCCTAGCTTTAACCAACAACAACAACTGCTGATGGGTATAACACCAGTTATGCAAGAATTGCAGCGTAGAGCACTAGGCGAATCAACCAGACGCGCAGGTTACTCAACATCTGCTGGCGCTGCACCTGCTACTTTATTGGGTGAGTAAATGGCTGACTACATTGGCGCTACACCGCAGAACCCTTTGCTTGGTTTGCTCTATGGTGGCTACGATTATTTAAGGTCACCACAACGCACCCAGCAGATGCAGGGTCTGGCTAGTCTGCTTGAGTCAACTGGCATACCTAAAACCATTGAGCGTATGTCTTACGGTGAACCGTTGACGAACATAGGTCAAGCCAATGTGCCATTGCTAAAGCCAGAGACTGCTGAAGCAATGATGACGGTTGCGCCTATGGCTGGTCCTGTTGCAAGGGCTACCGCAAAAGGTGTGCAAAGAGCTGGTGGTCTGCTTGGGCAAGAGATGGTGGACAGACTTACAACTGGTAGGTCTATGTTGCCTAGTTTATTGGCTGAACCTCAAGCAGCGATGTTTGCTAGATTGCCAGATACTCCAACTTTTACCGATCCTAGAGTTGGCAAAAGATTTGATACTGAATATGTTGGAAATCTTGTAGACAGAACACCATTAAATATTGAAGATTACGAAGGATATAGTTTATTAACATTCCCCTCCGATATAACCAGTAGGGGTCAAAAGGTTAAAGGATTTAGCGATATTGTTTTGGACAGACCAACAATTACTGAGGGTGGATTTTCATTTCCAAGAGATAAGAAAAATATTGAAGATATGAGGGGCTATGCATCAATGCTTGCTGCTGCTCAAAGACAAAACAATAGAGTTATCAGAGCAATAGAAGAAAACAAAGCGCTTGGTGGAAGAGAGAAGGTACTTGTAGGTCCACACACAATGGCATATGGCGCTGAAGATTTTTCAACAATGCCAACTGATGCATTGATTTCTTTATTTCAAACCGTTGGCGCAAAACCAGAAATCATTAGCGAAATAAATAGAAGAATAAGAGACGCAACAATTAAAGGAGAAAAGGGTAAGTTTTCAGAGTTTGTTGGTCTTGGCGATTCTGGACTTAGAGAGCAATTATTTACTGGCGCAGGATTGACTAAAGGAAGCGCTGGTGATTTAAGAAAACTCTTCACAGAAAAGATGGGTTCTGTTTATGGAGAGAAAGCGTTTGACTATAACTATCCAGATTTAAGAAGATCGCTTCTTGATACTAACCTAGTAGATGTGCCTAAATATCATATGGGTGAAACATTCTATGAAGCTATGCCATTCCAAGGATTATTGTCTGGAGCGCACAGCACCTACTCACACGGTATGGGTGGCGTGTATAGAGGCACAACTAAATCTTTGCCAGTTAAAGATGTATTTGGTCAAAAATATGCAGATATTTATAACCAAACAAAAGAAAGTCCTAAAGTTGCTAATCAATTAGCGCTTGGTAGAAATTTAGATTTAGACCAATTAGCAATGGGAGCGTTGAGTTCTGGAGAATCCAATACTGGATTATTTCTTGATGAGAAAACAATTAAGAGATTAAAAAAGATGATGAAAGACTGATGCGACTTGCGTATTGATCTAATGCTTTTTTTACATCATTGATCAAAGCAATCTGCTCATACTCATCAAGTTTAAAAAACTCATCTGACCCTGCAATATCAATATCAGGGTCTTGTCCATTACCGATTTCAATTACAAGTTTCATTTATATATCCCCCTAAAAATTAAACACGACTTCTCAGCGCAATAAGTTCCAGCACATTAGGATCATTTTCTTGACCACTTGCTGGTGAGTACAGCGCTCGGTATCTTTCCTCTGCTTGCGGTCTTGGCTCACACAAGTAGTAAACCGCAAGAGACTTGCGTGCAAAGTCTTCTGGGCATTGCACAGGTCGTGAGAGTCCATGTAGTGAGTTTGTTGTGTCAAACAAAACAGCACGATTGAATTTAGGCATCACTTCTTTTACGAGGTTGGATGTCTCGCTCCACATTCCTAAGTGACCGCCAAAGTCTTTGTGCCAGTCTGGTGTCAGATACACGATTAGATTTAACCGTCTCTCAAGCAAGAGCTTGGGGTGTATGGAGTAGTCGAGATGTGGGTTTAACTTTCCCCCAGAGATGTGTCTGTGCATACCAGCGCCATGCAGACCAGCGTCAGCGTAGAGCGTGCAGCCAGTCAGGTGCTCAATTTGTTGTACAAAGTCAGGGGACACAAGGTGCTGCATTGCTTTGTAGATGCTGGCTGGGAAAGCACCCCAATGATTCATGGTTGACTTGTGCTCAAGTGCGTTGTTGTAATGCACCCAAAAATCTTTTACTGTGTCAAAGTCTTGAGATATTTGCAGAGCGAGTTGATCTGGAAAGAAGTCATCGATCACTAAGTGCTTGAATGGGTGCTCGGACTGCCAAGCGAATGTGTGTGTCTTCATATCTCACCAAAAAATGCTGCCGTCAACGGGTCGCGCTTGACCTTACGCTTGAGCTGTCTTTGCTTGGCTAGTCTTCTTTCCTTGGTGTCGGCATCTTCTTTGGATCGGTGCTTACGCAACCGTGAGCTGCTGCTTACAGGCTCTGGCTTATCTGCATCCACTCCAATCCCGAAGCGATAAACAGCAGACCATTGCGTCACACTCGTCTTACGCCACGACTGGATGTGGACATTGCCTTCTGCTCTGAGTTTTTGAATCATGTCTCTGCTAGACCTGAGCGTGCAATGGAGAAGGTCAGCCAGCTCGACGGCTGTGTAACCCTTCTGAGTGATAAGGTTGACCAGTTTAGGTACTCTGGTTGACTTCATTTGTCCTTGTCCAGACTCATGTATAGAACCGCAAAGATGACTGCCACGCCTATGCAAGCGCCAGTAAACAGCAAAACAAATAAGGTCAAGATACTGTGTAGTGCGTCAATCATAGTTAAGCCCTTTCAGTTTTAACTCAATATTCTTGGCGGTCTGCTCGATGTCGCAACCCCCTTTGCCGTAGGCAATACACTTGTGTATCTGCTCGTCGGTGAGGGATACCCACGCTCTTTTGTAGGTCTGGATGTCGTCGTCCTCATCAACCCTGCGGTGAGGGACTGAGATGCCTATGTGTCGTGTCATGCCGTCTTCTCCTCAATGACTCTGGCTTTGCGTGACTTTATCTCAAGAACAACCATGTCGAGTGCCTTCTCTAGTTGCGCTATGGTGGTGATGTCGAGCTGTGCGTCGTGCAGTTCCATGCCGTAGTTGATCGCTGTCAGCTCTGCTGCCTTCGCCACAAACCTGTCTTGACGATTGATACCGCGACGAGACAACTCCAGCAATGCGTCCTGTCCTTCTTTGATCTCGTCGGTGTACTCATGCCCAATGCCAAGCCTTGAGAGGGCTTCGGAGACATTGAGTGCAGAGATGATGGAGTCGAGGTCGTAACGCTTTGCCTGACCCGTCCTGAGCGCTTCTAGGGCAGAGTGGTTCTTTATCTTTAGATCGAGAACCGCGCTGCCAGTCGTGGACACAAGTCTAAAACCGTTGAGCACATAGGTGGTGGCATCAAGACGCACGCCCTTGGGTTTGTATTTACTTCTTTTTCGCATTGCGTTGTTTTAACCTTGGGCAGTTTATGCAGAACACTTTTTCCTTGGACTGACACACGCCAAGGGTCTCGCACTTAGTGCGTAGCGTTACCCACGGTGGCGGTGTCACCCATCTGGTTTTGACTTCTGTCATTGCTGAGACGCAATCATTTGCATCTCTAACTCTTTGACGCGCTCGGTCAATTCTTTGACAGTCAGCTCTGCGATCTCCAGCTCGTTGCCGTGAGTGCGTTGTGCCATCTTCATACCGCTATCGTATCCAAGCATTGCACCTTTGTGCATTGCGTCTCTGGCTAATTTTGCGACATCTTGTGGCGACATGATTCTGGCTTGACCTTCGGTCTTTAAGATGTATTGCAAGACCATCTCTTCGATTTTCTTTTGTACTGACATATTAAAGTCCCATCGTAAGTATTGCTGCAATCAGACCGACAGATACGCCAGCCAAGAAGATGAAGACGCAATCCACTAAAGAGATTCTGCTGTCTTCGTAAGGACCGTCAACCTCAAAGTTTTCGGTGTAGTTTTGATGTTTCATGTTGTGCTTTCAGAGTTAAACATTACAAGGGCTTCTTCGCAGATGTGATCCACGATGGACTGCATAAGAATGTGGGCGATGTCAATGTCACCGCAAAAGGCATTGACAAGGTTCATGCACGCAGGGAAGTCTGGCGCTTCCCCGTGGTTTAGTTCTGCGGGTTCATACTCCAAGTTGCAAGTGAGTTCTACACCTTCCACTTCGCAGTTAAATTTGTATAGGGTTTCGGTCATGCTGTCACCTCTTTCTTTGCATCGATGCGTGTGAAAAAATCTGCTTGTTTGCTTGCTGCGCACTTCGCGCATTGATACTGATCTGCCTTGAACTCAGACCAGTTACCTGACATCGGTGTGCGCAGTATGTTTCTACCGCAAGCAGTTCTGGATGTCATGCCAGAACCGTATTTGTTTAAGTGCATTACTCTCATTTCGTTGTCCTTAAAAGATGGGGCTTTCGCCCCGTTGTTGATTAAGCTGCGTTTCTATCTGCGTATGCGCGTTTAGCTTCTGTGCCTTGATCAACATAAGCGTTAGAACCGTAAGCTGGATCAACTTCAAACCAGCAAGAAGAAGTTAAAGACTTACCAGATGCCAATGCTGCGTTAACTTTAGCAACTAGATCAGCAACGATAGTTTTTGCATCTTCACGAATATCAACGAAATTTGTTTCGCCAGTCTCTTCGCACTCAACTACTTCTACGCCAGCAAAAGATTTCTCGTGACGAAAACGACGACCTGCTTCGTTTTCAATAATTACATAATATTTTTCACCGATGTAAGGGTGACCGTCGCATGAATAACCTGCTTGATAAAGATCAGATACTGAGAATGCTGTGTAAGTTGCGTTTGTCATTTCGTTTACTCCGTTGTGTTGTTGATGTCCTGATCATACATTAATTGACTACATTATCAAGCCCCTACTATTTAGTCAACTATTACACCAATACAATAGACCTCGACAGGGTGTAGTTTCCCTGTCTGCTGTGCCTTATGTCTCCGCAAGAGGTGCAGTTGCCTTACAGGGGTGAGCGTCAAACCTCACCCCTTTTTTTGTTTGTTGTTGACTTTATCAATTTTGAGTTAACATTGTAGGCATGAACTACCTAACTGAAATAATTGAACGCGCTGAGAAAGCGGGTTTCAAGATGGCTGATATATGCAGAGAGGCTGGCATTGATCAGGCTCAAATGTCACGCTGGATGGCAGGGCATACCGTACCCCTGATCACCTCAATAGAGAAGCTCAGAACTGCCACAGATCGTTTGATCATTGGTCGTATCAAGTCGCTTGAGGTCAAGAATGATTAGGGTGATGGGCGTGGATGTCGGGGCGCTTGGTGCGTTTTCACTTTATGTTGACGGCAAGTTTGAGCAGGTCGTCGATATGCCCATCGTGGAGGTGCTTAGAGGTGGCAAGAACAAGCGCCAAGTCTCTGCGCAGGGCGTAGCAAGCATTGTCAAGGTCTTCGCTCCTACGCACGCATTCGTAGAACGCACAGGCGCAATGCCAAACCAAGGAACTGCCAGTATGTATGCTTTTGGGAGAGCTGCTGGAATTATTGAAGGCGCACTTGCGTCTTTCTCAGTACCGATCACCTACATCAATCCCTTGGTGTGGCAGAAGGCTACGGGTTGCGCAAAGGGTAAGGACGCTATACGCCACAGGTGCATGGAATTGCACCCAGAGAATCAGCACTTGTTTAGTCGTGTCAAGGACTCTGGTCGGGCAGACGCAACCATGATCGCTTACTTTGGGAGTCAGGCTAAATGACACAAGATGAAATCATTGAACTGGCTAAAAAATATTGTTCTAACTATAAATTTGAAAATGGTGATTTGTATGAATGCTATGAATTTTCAAAAGAAGACCTTATAGCTTTTGTCAAATCGGTGGAAGAGGAAATTAAACCGAGAGCAAAACAATGATCGACGAAGAACGCAACGCAATGCGCGAGCACATTGTCTGGCTCACTAAGGAGCTGGAGGAAACCAGAACCAAGCTCAAGGTAAGAGACGAGTTGCTATCTGAGTTACTTAACCCTGACGAGCTGGGTCATGCAGTCACTAACGAGGTGCGTGGACGCATCTACACACTTTTGCACTTACAGGAAAAAGAATAATGATCAAACTACGCCCATCGGCAGCTACACGCTGGCTCTCTTGTCCTGCATCTGTGAGGCTTTGTGCAGACATACCTTACCAGCCAGCAGGAGAAGCTGCGCAGATTGGTACTGCGATACACGAGGTGGCTGAGACTGCATTCTTGACTAACTCAAGTGTCTATGACTGGGTGGGTAAGACGGTCAAGGACATTCTTATCACCGAGCAGAACGCTGACTTTGCAGCAGCTCATGTGAACCACATCAGGGACTTGGAGTTAAGACTTGGCACTCTCAAGGTTGAGCAGTATGTAACCGTGTACAAGGACAAGGACATCGAGTTGGGCGGTACTGCCGATGTGGTGGCATGGAACGACGAGAAATCAACCCTAGTCATTGCAGACTTGAAGACTGGCAGAGGATATGTGGACGCTGACTCAGACCAGATGAAGATATATGCCATCGGTGCAATGCGTCACGCAAAGATTGAATTCAGCAACATTGAGCTGTCGATCATTCAACCGCATCACGGTGAACCTAGAACGCACAAGATCACATTCAAGGAATTAAACGACTGGGCAGCGAACAGATTAACTCCAGCGATTCAAGCAATCAAGAAGGGCGACACCGATCCCACACCGACAGAAGACGGTTGCCAATGGTGTCCAGCAAAGGCGATCTGTCCTGCGCAGCGTAAGGGGTTCGAGGTCATTGCTGCCACACCAAACCTTGCTGTGATGAGTAAGGAAGAGATGAAGTCTGTGGTGGTGACGCTCACACCAGAGCAGATCGCTGACTTGCTAGAACGCGCACCACTTGTGGAGAAGTTTATTGACGCTGTGAGAGACCATGCAGTCAAGCGCATCGAGGCAGGTGAAGTGATCAAGGGCTGGCAGATGCAGCCCAAGCGTGCGTATCGCAAGTGGATTGACGAACATGACGCAAAGAATCAATTACATGACGCTGGTATCCCTGCGGATCAGTTGGTCTCTAGCGAACTAATTAGTCCATCTGAAGCAGCCAAGTTACTTCCCAAAGAATCAAAAGACTTAATTGACAAGTTAACACGCAAGGAGTCTAGTGGTCTCACTCTTGCGCGTGATTACTCTTTAGGTCAATAATCCATTCCCCCAAACCGTTGCCTTGTGCAACATAAACTCGAAAGGCTCAAATGCTTAATCTATCTAGTTCTTCTGGCGGTGGTAACTACATCCGCTTCATGCCATCTGCTAACGCATGGCTCAACTCAAACAAGGAGGAATTCACTCCAAAGAAAATGGTTGTGGATACTGACTCGTTGCAGACTGGTTGGATGCACCTCGGAGAAGGTGTCCGCGACTGGCAACCAGACGCAAGTCTTGGAAAGAAAGGTGCTCAACCGTCACCTGATCACAAGCGCGGTTTCTCCATCAAGTTCTATAACAAGGAGATGGGACTCGCTGAGTGGAGTGCCAACGGTACAGGTCCAAACATGGGACTTGAGAAACTGTGGAAAGCAATCGAAGCAGGTCAAGCAGCCAACGCTGGCAAATTACCCGTGATTGAGTACAAAGGCTCGACGCTAGAGAAGATCGGAAAAGGCACGACTCGCATTCCTAACTTTGATGTGGTGTCTTGGATCGAGAGACCTGCTGGCATGGACGCGGTGGACGACGGTACGCAAGCATTTGATAGCGACGGCAAGATCAGTATGGCAGCACCAGCTCCAGCACCAAAAGCAGCGCCTAAGACTGCAATGGCTCAAGCCGTCGAAGACGACGAGATGTTTTAACTTTTAGGAGAGACGGGGCTGGCTGAAAGGTCAGTCCCGTTTTTTTTCCTCTATGGAAAACACACAAGAATTTTGGATGCTGCTACTGATTGCGTTGGCTCAACGGGTCTACGAACTGGAGCAGAGATTAGAAGAATTGGAGAGACATGAATGAGTTGGCATTATTTGCGGGGGGGGGGGGGGGAATCCTTGCAGGACATTTGTTGGGGTGGCGTACCGTGTGTGCCGTTGAAATCGAAGATTACCCACGCAGAGTTCTATTGCAACGGCAAGCTGATGGACTCTTACCTCGATTCCCTATCTGGGACGACATCACCACATTCGACGGCAAACCTTGGCGGGGAAAGGTCGATGTCGTCAGCGGTGGATTTCCCTGTCAGGACATCAGCGTTGCAGGAAGAGGCGCAGGACTCGATGGGGAACGATCAGGACTCTGGGGAGAAATGTCACGGGTCATTCGCGAAGTACAGCCCAGATACGCATTCATTGAGAACTCACCAGCACTCACTCTTCGAGGACTCGACAGAGTGTTGTGTGATCTTGCCCAGATGGGGTTTGATGCGCAATGGGGAGTGCTGGGACACGACGACTTCGGTGGGCAACATAGAAGGGAAAGAATCTGGATTGTTGCCGACTCCTCCAAAAAACCTTTTCAATCATTGGTCGAGCGCAAAGGCAAAGTATTTCAACGGTGGACTACGCAAGAGCGGTGTCAAGGTTGGATCGACTTTGTGGTGGGAGATGACGAAAGAACATCTCCATCTTGGCGGGTTAGAGGACAGAAAGACAATACCAGACCCATCATGTGGAGAAGTAGTGATGGGATGGTTAATGGGTTGGACAGAATTGCAGCCGTTGGAAATGGACAAGTTCCAAGAGTGGCAGCGGCAGCATGGCAATTACTAACAAAATAAATATGAAAGAAAACTAGATGCAAGCCGAACAAATAGCGCAAGCGCTTGGCAACGCAAGACGAGTGAACGGGCAATGGATGGCGAGCTGTCCTGTAAGCTCACACGGGCAAGGTAACGGGGACAAGAATCCAAGTTTATGCGTATCAGAGACAGACGAAGGCAAGCCGTTGTTTAAGTGCTTTAGTGGGTGCAGTCAGGAGTCGGTCTTCAATGCGGTGAAGGACTACGGTCTGCTCGATGACTTACCGAACCCGACTGACTTCCTCACCCAGATCAAGCCGTTACCGAAACCGCAAGAACCTGTCTTAGAACAGGAGTGGCACTACACCGACGAGGATGGGGTTGTCCAGCACATCAAGCAGAGATACAAGACCTTTGACTCAAAGGGAAAGACATACAAGCAGTACCGCGTGGACGAGAACGGTAGACGGCACGCGAGTATGACGGGTGCGAACATAGTCCCGTACAACTTGCCAGAGGTGGACTTTGCACGCAAGACTGGCAGAACTGTATTCCTTTGCGAAGGCGAGAAGGCTGCCGACGCTCTCAAGTCTTTAGGTGTGGTGGCAACCTGTACGCATAACGGTGCAAGCAGCTTCCCCGAAGATGTCGTCAAGCACTTAGTTGGACTCACCATTGCGATAGTGCCTGACAACGATGCAGTTGGCTGGGAGTACGCAAGAAAAGCAGTTGCAGCCCTCAAGTCGGTTACAAAAAGTATCCGAGTGGTTGACCTCCAGTTAGACGAGATCAAGGAAGATGCATACGAGTTTGTGCATAAGTATGGCGGTGACAAGGACAGGCTGGTTGACTACACAAAAGCCACGCAAGCAGTCATAAGTGAGATGGATGTAACGACTCCTGCAAGATTAAATAATTCTGCTGAGACACCAGTAATGGAAGAGTTGGAGCTGCCACAAGTACCACTTCAACGCGAAGGATTCAAGCTCGAAGCGTGGGACGACATACAGGACGAACCAGTCGAGTGGCTAGTGCAAGGCGTTATCCCGCAGAAGTCATTTGTGGCTTTGTATGCACCGCCAGCAAGTTTCAAGTCTTTTATTGCCTTGGACATTGCGGAGTGCATCGCAACGGGAAGAGCATTCCTTGGCAACCAGATCACTAGGCAAGGTGCAGTCCTGTATATCGCAGGTGAAGGACATGGCGGTATCGGGTCAAGGATCAAGGCTTTGAAGACGCATCACAAGACACCAGTTGGAGCGCCAGTCTATTTCCTGAGACGGCAGGTCAATCTCAGATCAAGTAAGACAGACCTGCAAGACCTAGTGGCAGCCATTGACGACCTCAAAGCAATCCACGACATCAACTTCGAGCTGATCATCATCGACACCTTGGCTAGAGCGTTTGGCGGTGGTAACGAGAACGCAAGTGAGGATATGGGTGCATTCATTACGGCTGCTGGCGCGATCCAAGGCAAGTATGAGTGCTCCTTATTGGTGGTGCATCACGCTGGTAAGGACGCAACCAAAGGACTCAGGGGTCACAGCTCACTACTCGGAGCAGTAGACACAGAGCTGGAGATTATCCGCATAGAAGGCGCTCAACCGCCAAAAGGAATACTCCACATCAGCAAGCAAAAGGACGGGGAAGACGGGCAGAGGATCGGATTCAAGATGGTCGAGGTCACGACTGGATCAAGTGGAATCGTGGACTTTGAAGGTGCATCCAGTCTGGCGGTTGAACCAGATGAGGAGATGGATACAGATCGTCCTAACCAAGCAATTCCTCCAAATAGGACAGGCGCTGGATTGAATCAACGGCTTGCGTTGTCCTGTCTGCACGACGCAATTAAGAAGTTTGGCGAGATGCAGGTGGTCGATGGGATGCGCAATAAGTGCATAAAGATTGATCAATGGAGGGACGAATTCAAGAAACGCATGGGCAGCGATGTCATGCCAGCAACGCTAAATAAGGCTTGGTATCGCGTCAAAGCCGATCTTGCTGATTTACAAAAAGTAATCATTTATGGTGAATTGTGCTGGGCGGTATATGCGGACGATGATGGCGCAAAATCATCTAATTCGGTGGTTGTGCAGATCAAGAAATGAGTGTGGACAAATGGACATATCAAGGACAAATGGATGGACAACCAAAAATCCATTTGTCTATGCCAAAACGATGGACAGATGGGGTGTGTGTGTATGTAATACACACCACCTGTCCATTGTGGCAATGCGTCCGATTTGGTTATTTTTAAAAAATGGAGTTGTCTATGGTTAAGAAGAGTTTGAAGAAAGTTGTTGGTGGTCTAAAACAGCCAGATTTCCCTATGAATACTTTTGAGGTATTTATGAATTCGAGGTTGATTGAGCTGTCTGTGGTGAAGCGTGAGCACGAAAAGCGTTGGGGCATCAATCGGTTGATAGAGTTGGTGGACTCTGAGTTTCGGATCAAGGTGTGGCGACAGGCTGAACGAGTCTTTGAGGCTTCGGTGTCCAGAGATGAGGTGAAACTAGATCGAGCTGTCGGTGGGATGGTCAAGGCTTATGCAGCGCTGGAGACTTGGGCGGTCGAGAACGGTGTGCCTGAGATGCCAGCGATAGTTGCAGTTGAGCATGAGATGCAAGATGGGTCGGTGATGGTGGTCGTTGGTACACATCACGACGCGACGCTTTACCAGCAGTTCAGACCTGATGTCCAGAACAGACACATCTGGACGATGGAGGAGCTGGAGTTGATCATGGAGTCACCAGTCATCAAGGACACGATGAAAGTCAAGGCGTTGATGCCGTGTGCAGCACTTGTCAGGTTGGACAAGGACGCGAAGGAGTTTCCACTTGGCGGTGCGACGGGCTTTGATGATGTCAAGTCGGACGAGCTGGAGGCTTCGTCGTTGCCAAAGGTGTTCGACACCAGCAAGATGCGTAAAAATACGGCTAACAGGGCTTTAGAGGAGATTTAGATGGCTGGAAACAAAAAGAAGATTCACGACATTGCGTTGCTCAACACGCTGCCGATTGAGCAGATCACCAATATGTTTGAGGCGGGAATGAGCGAGACGAGGATATGTGTGGCGCTCGGTGTCAGCAAGAAGGCGCTGACCGAATGGATGGACTCACCAGCGCAAGAAGGCTTCTTGTCTCGCGTGCGTGCGCGAGCAGCCGATCATATCGTAGGTCAGATGATTGAGATCGCAGACGATACAGACATCGAGGAGGTCAACAAGGCGCGTCTGCGCGTCCAGACGAGGCAATGGGTGGCAGAGCGCTGGAATCCTGCCTCATACGCCCAAAACAAGATGCCAAGCGTGCAAGTGAACCTGTCTGGGATGCGACTGGACGCATTGCGACGCATTGAGGTGGTCGAGGACATATCCACAGAAAACAGCGCCAAGTTGTCCTAGTTGTCCACAGTTGCGTGGAAAGTGGCAAAGTTATGCACAAAACACCTGTCAAACCTGTGGATAACCACAAAATAACTTTACATAATGGACATAGTATAAAGTAGGTGTAGATATTAGTATTCGTTTCTGCTTGTTTTCTGCTGACTGATTCGGGTTTACCCCCCCCTTCGATCTGCGCGACGGGTGGCGCTGAAACTGCACCCCGACAATTACCGACCTAACACCCCCCCCACTACCCCTCCCCATAGCACCACTCACCCACAAAAAAAATAAAAAAAATCAAGGCACAATTCCCACATGACGACAGAATCAACTCCGACAGAAAAAGAGAAAAGCAAACTACACCCACAGGTCAAGGAGACGCTAGACCGCATCCACGACAAGCGACAAGACGAACTCGCCCACAATCCCTTTGTTGCGTTCACCATACGCTACAAGAACAACCCCACGCTCTTCGTGAAGGAAGTCTTAAAAGCCAACCCCGACACTTGGCAAGAAACCTTTTTAACCCACATCGCCAAGGGCAACCGCAGAATAAGCGTCAGGTCAGGGCATGGCGTGGGAAAGTCCACAGCAGCGAGCTGGGCGATCATCTGGTACTTACTGCTCAGATACCCCGTCAAGGTGGTGGTAACCGCACCAACCAGCAGCCAGCTATACGACGCACTCTTTGCGGAACTAAAGCGCTGGGTGAAGGAGCTGCCTGAGACCTTGAGGGATATGCTCGAAGTCAAGCAGGACAGGATCGAGGTCAAGGAGGCAGCGACAGAGGCTTTCGTGTCCGCAAGGACATCGAGGGCAGAGCAGCCCGAAGCCCTGCAAGGTGTCCACTCAGAGAATGTGATGCTTGTAGCTGACGAGGCATCGGGCATCCCAGAGGCTGTTTTTGAGGCTGCTGCTGGCTCGATGTCTGGACACAATGCCGTCACCCTTCTGCTGGGCAACCCTGTACGCTCTAGCGGATTCTTCTACGACACGCAGAACCGACTTGCGAATGACTGGGTGACGATGAAGGTGAGCTGCAAAGACTCGCCAAGGGTCAGCGATGCCTACATCGAAGAGATGAAGGCGCGGTACGGGGAAGAGTCCAACGCATACCGAATAAGGGTACTGGGTGAGTTTCCAAGGTCTGACGACGACACCATTATCCCGATGGAGTTGCTGGAGCTGGCAAAGCACCGCGATGTCGAGACATCTCAGCACGCAAAACTTATATGGGGTCTGGATGTTGCACGCTTTGGTGGGGACAGGTCTGCACTCTCCAAACGCCAAGGCAACGCATTGATCGAACCCACAAAGATTTGGAAAAACCTTGATTTGATGCAGTTAACTGGCGCAGTAGTCGCAGAGTGGGAGGCATTACCGCCAAGCCAGAGACCGCATGAGATCATGGTGGACTCGATTGGACTTGGTGCTGGCGTAGTAGACCGTCTCAGAGAACTCGGTCTTCCAGCTCGTGGCATCAATGTGTCCGAGTCTCCAGCGATGGGGACAACTTACAGGAATCTGAGGGCAGAGCTTTGGTACAAGGCAAAGGCATGGTTCGAGGCGCGTGACTGCCGTATCCCCAATGACGAGGAGCTGGTGGCTGAACTGGCGACGGTGAGGTACTTCTTTAGCAGCGCGGGGAAAATGCAGGTCGAGGGCAAGGACGACATCAGAAAGCGTGGCTTGAAGTCCCCCGACAAGGCAGACAGCTTTGTGTTGACCTTTGCGTCTGACGCAGCCGTCTCGATGTTTGGTGCGAATACGAGTCAGAAGTGGTCGCAACCGTTGAAAAGAAACCTGTCAAGGGTTGCATAATTCGGGTATCCCAATCAAGGAGTATTTGACATGATGAAGAAGACAAAGACAGAGAAGAAAATCTCTAAGGTTTACAACGAATTCAAGGCAGGTAAGCTGCACTCAGGCAAAGGCGGTCCAGTCGTCAAGAGCAAGGCTCAAGGTTTGGCGATTGCGTTGTCTTCTGCTGGCGTGAAGCCTAAGAAGGGAATGAAATAATGGCAACCTCATACCCCAAGAGCTTACAAGGCGCGATGGACAAGATGATGTCCGACAGCGACACCAGCGAGTGTCCAGCGCCAACGCAAGACATCACCCTTAACTTAAAGAACCGCGCCAAGGCGATAACGGCTGCGAAGTACGGTCCTGAGAACCCAGCGCTACCTAACACGCCATTCTGGGCAAAGAAGGCAGATGCATGGGATGTGACTGTGGACGATGCCAAACAATCCCTTTGCGGAAACTGCGCAGCGTTCAATGTCTCAGACAAGATCAAGCAATGTATTGCTGACGGCATCGGCAACGAGGCTGACCCGTGGGGAACTATCAAACTCGCTGACCTTGGATATTGCGAGATATTCGACTTCAAGTGCGCAGCCAGTAGAACTTGCGATGCTTGGGTCGTGGGTGGTCCTAATACTGGCGAAGCCAAGGACGAGGACATGGAAGAAGGCGAAGACTACGAGGAGAAATCATGAAAACTGGACTTTATCAAAATATTAACGCGAAGCAAAAACGCAT
>Ga0209299_1001145_pt1 | contig 14821 bp, 12 predicted proteins | sample S_140806_MF_Meta_FD_187326 | JGI IMG/M metagenome (GOLD analysis project Ga0209299, IMG submission 187326) | Freshwater microbial communities from Lake Simoncouche, Canada to study carbon cycling - S_140806_MF_MetaG (SPAdes) (version 2) | ecosystem: Environmental > Aquatic > Freshwater > Lake ...
ACCAGGTCCCCTTCCCTGTCCTCGCCGAGCTCCCCCGCGGTCACCAGGTCCCCTTCCCTGTCCTCGCCGAGCTCCCCCGCGGTCACCAGGTCCCCTTCCCTGCCCCACACCTTGAGGCACACGACCCGCACGGCCGCCCCGTACGTTCCGAGCGCCACCCTGTGCATCCTGCGCGCGTACTCCACCTCGTGCTTGGCGAACCTCTCGCGCCCCCCGTGGAACAGGCACACCAGGCAGCACGCGCCGTCCAGCTCGCACACGATGTCCACGCTCCATATGCGCCTCCTCTTGAGGTCCACCAGCCCCCGCCTGAACGCGTACGGGCCCACCGACTCCGCCTGCCTGTCGAACCACCCCTCGACCGCGCCTACGATCCGGGCCCAGCCCTCCGCCCCGCTGCGCCTGTCCCTCTGCACCCGCCCCCGGTTAAACCCCGCCCTGAACCTCTCCAGCCGCACCGCGGGCGCGTTGGCCGACCAGCGCGCCTCCTCCTCCGCCGCCCTCGCCATCAGGGGGTGCATCAGGAGCGACGCGGTGGAGATATGAGTGGTTCCCTGCGATGCTGTGGAGATCCGAGTGGTTCCCTGCGATGCTGTGGAGATCCGAGTGGTTCCCTGCGACGCGGTGGAGATCCGTGTGGGGCCCTGCATGCTCGGCGAGCCCCGCCCCGGCTCGATTTTAATAGCCCTCACCCCGTGACCCCCCGTATGATATTAAAGCCGCCGCGCGTCGGGGCCGGCGACCATGCCAGGGGCGGAGCTCCACTTTCTGGTCAAGACGGACCTCGTCTTGGGCGGCAGGATGCACACCCCCTCCGAGGTGCGCGTCGACGCCGACGGGGGTCTCTCGCAGCTCGCAGACCTCCAGCCCGGCGCCGTGTCTGGCTTCTTCCTCGCGGCCTGGCTCGGCTCCGGCAGCAAGCAGTTCAGCCTGTGCCCCATTGGCCCCGACGGCGTTTCCGAGGTCCGCGTCTCGGTGGCCGAAGGGGACGTCGACACCCTCAAGCTCGCAGTCACCTTCAACATGGTGGCGCCCAAGGGCACCCGCAACTGCCACCTCGCGTCGTCCTTCATCCCCATCTCGGACCTCTCCGATTTCCTGTCCTCCCCCAACCCCAAGTGCCCTGCCTCGGGCGCCCAGGTCGGCTCCAGGGCCCGCCTGGCGCTCAGCCCTGGCCCCGCCGCCAGCAAGCCCCCCGTGTTCTCCACGGACCTGGCCTGCTTCGGCATGTCGGACAACTTCACCCGAAACTCCGCCGTGCTCCGCTTCGTCGACGCCGGCTCCAACCTCGCCGCGCTGGGCAGGCTCAGGCTCAGGCCTTCCGCCCTCCGCAGCCTTGACCGCACCAACAACGCGGTCTTCCAGCTCGGAAAGGGGCTCAAGGAGCAGATCTCCCGCTTCGCCGTGAGCCCCCTCAACGCCGGCCCGCAGTACATGGAGGCCTTCACCTACGGCCAGATGCAGGGCCTCATGACCCACTACTCCCTGCTCGGCCACGCCTTTTCGTGCATGCCCACCCCCGTGGACCTCCCCTGGGTCATGTACAACGCCTACCAGACCGTCCAGAGCACGGGGCTCACGCCCCGGGCCCTCTCCGCCATGTCGGACACCGACCTCGTCACGCGATTCGGCATCCCCTTGATCTCCCGCCACACCTCCTGCGCCCTGTCCACCATCTACTGCACGGACTACACGGTCAACGCCGTGGGCCAGACCTGCAAGCTAAGGGAGACCGAGGACATCGCCCAGACCTACTCCTGCCTCAGCCTCCTCACCCAGCCAGGCCTCGCATTCGCCAAGCCGTACGTGCCCGCCCCCGCGAGGCTCACAACATCCCAGGAGTGCGTCGCGGGCCTCACGGAGGCCCAGCGCTTCCGCAGGAAAAACGGCCTGAGCCAGCGGAAGTCCATCGCTGGCATCGTGGACGACTGCGAGAACGAGACCCTGGGCATCCTGATGCAGGCCGACGGCATCCGCAAGGTATACTCCGTGACACTCCTGGGGTCTTGCCCCTCGACGCCCGACTCCGTCGAGGCACTCGCGCGCAGGCTCGCCCCGCTCATGTCACGGTGCGCGGCGCAGACCAACCCCCACCTCTTCGCCAAGCTCACACAGGCCCACCACGACGCCCTCGCCCCGGTCATCGTCCGGCTCGGGCGCCTGCTCCACACGGGCGCCTGGTCCAATTGCCTCGCCGTGGTGTCCGCAAAGGGCGCCTCCTACGACGCCCAGAACCCAGCGGCAGCCGCGTCCAGCCTCAGCGGCCACGGCACCGTCATCTCCCGCGTCAAGGACCACGCAAACGGAGGGACCTGCCTGCACTGCCCGATAGAGGGCACGACCTACCTGTCCGTCAGCCGAGAACCGCCCCCGGGCCTCGCCGCCTCCTTCACGATCCGCCTCGTGGACGGGACCTGCAAGGTCTTCGACCACGCGGAGCTCGCCACCGTCATCGCCCAGAACGTCCACGAGTACGTCGGCATGAGCTGCGACTGCTGCATGCTCTCCCACATCCGGTCAGACTACGGCGACGACACCTCCAAGTGCCCCTTCTACGTCTCCGCATTCTACACGGGGCTCTCCGAGGGGTCCCAGGGGTCCCTCGGGTGCGTCCCCCTCGACACCTCCCCGCCCGCAAGCTTCGGCGCGGGGTCCAGGCCCCTGTTCGGCGCACCGGTCATCGGCCTCTCCAGGCCATCCACGGTCGCCGTCCCGGTCACCGCAGAGATGCTGGGGCAGTCCGCGGACGACCACCGCGAGGTCCTGGGCCTCATCCGCGCCCAGGTCTCCGAGGCGTGGAGCCCGGAGGTCGACCCCAAGACCGTCGCCACCATCGCTTCCTTCTGGCAGCCGTGCGAGGCCCCGGACCACCCGGGCGTCTGCTTCGGCAACCCCGCGGACGCAGCCAGGTGCATACGCAGCGAAAACACCTGGGCGTTTGACAGGCCGGAGCACACCGCCATGGCAGTCCAGCTCTACCGCGAGCTCGCCGAGACGTTCAACGCATTGCAGGCCAAGGACCCGGCGTCCGACGGGTCCCGCGCACACGCCTTCGGGCAGTTCCTGTCCGCCACCCTGCGCATCATCCTGCCCATCCCCCGCGCCGGCCAGCAAAACCAGCAGAAGCCCCTGTCCCTGTCCTGCATGAGGAACCTTCGCGCCGCGGCCGCAACCATCGGCGTCGCCAAGCTCGCGGCATGCCCGCTCAAGGCCGCCGGCATCTCCGCACGGGCCAAGGTCCCCTCCGAGGCGCACTTTTACATGTGCGACAGGGGGAGCGGGCCAGTGCACGCGCACAGGGCGAAGCTGGCGTGAATTAAAAAAAATGGTTCCATACTCCCTGGTAGGGCCAAGCCCCTGCCTACCCCCCCAGCATCATGCCTGTCTCAAGCAAACGCCGCCGCCCCAGCCGCCTCCACACCGAGCGCAGCATCCCGCGCGCCACGTTCAACCGCCTCGTGCGCGAGATCACGGACGACCTCGACCGCGACTACATCAAGTGGAGCGCGGAGGCGCTGCAGGGGCTGCAGGAGGAGTCCGAGCTCTACGTGAAGGAGCACTTTGAGCGCGCCGCCACCCTCTCGGACCGCTTCAACCACCGCACGGTCGGCCTCAAGCACTTCAACGACGGGCGCGCGGTGTCGCTCGCCGAAGAGCAGGAAGCCGAAGAGTAAACACGCATTTACGCACGCACACCCTACGCACGCCCCCCGTCTCTCGCACGCACACCCTACGCACGCCCCCCGTCTCTCGCGCGCACCCACCTTGCTCGGGTAGGAGTTGACGATCCGCACGTCCGACACCCCGTCCGGCCCCTGCAGCACCAGCTCCTCCATGTTGCACCGCACCTCCTTGTACGGCGGCATCTTGAGCCCCTCGTAGATGATGGCCAGAAACTTCTGCACGTTCCGCAGCAGCTTCTGGCTGATCCGCTTGCACGTCGAGTAGATCGAGATCTCAACCCCGCGCGCGCTGTAGAGAAGCGCGGCCGCGAACATGCTCACGGAGATGGTCTTGCCGAACCTGAAAAAAAACGCGTTCCAACCATGCTGGTAAGCGGGGAAACCTCCGAAACAGCAAAAAAAACAGATGTGCTCTATGCCCGTCCCAGTCCCCGCCGAGGCGGTCTGCATGCTTCCCCCGTCCATGTGGCCCGTATACTGGGAGATGTTCCCGGACGGCAGGCAGGAGCTCCCCGCCACCGTCCCGGCCCCGCTGTGGAAGGCGCAGATGCAGCGTCTAGGGGTCGACAAAGCAGGGCCTGCCCCGCCCATCCTCAAGTCCTACTGGGGGAAGATCTCGTCCGGGCCTGCCCTCACGGACAGGTCCAGCAAGAAGCGAAAGGCCCCGGGAGACGACAAGCCCGAACCCCGCGGCCCGCCCATGGGGCCATCCCCGCCCGTCCCCAAGGCCTTCTGGGACCGCTACTTCCAGCTGTTCCCCCGCGGCCACTGCTCCACGGGGGCATACGAACCCCTGGACGGCAAGCCAGCCTACGACGAGTACGTCGCGCTGGTCCCCAGGTACATGTTCAGGCGGGGAAACCTCTGCGTTCGCGTAAACGGCGACCAGGAGGCCCCCATCTACAGGGCGTCCACGGGCTGCGACGCGTTCGACGCAAGGGGGAATTGGCTGGGGCCGGGATAGGACTGACCTCCTCGGCGTCGATATCAGTATCTCCTGCGATAAATTGTCCCATCCATTGAGGTCGAGTATGGCCTGGTGCGCCCGCGCGAACGCCCCCTGCGGCTCGAACTTGAAGAACACGCGCGCGCAAGCCCTTATGAAGTTCTCGTGGAACATCCGCTGGTGGAACGACCGCTGCCACCCCTGCCGGTCCATGGCATCAAGCGCGTCCCTGCACTGCTGCATCCTCGCGAACCCGTCCCGGGCCCGCGCCCCGGACCTGCTCCGAAGGAACCGCTGCAGCGCGTTCCGGCTCATCCGCGTCTCCGCCTGCAGCCGCAGTTTTTCCTCCAAGAGTTGGTCGTAGGCCTCGTAAAGGCCAGCGTACGAGTACGCGCCGTCGCTGCACTCGCCGCCGTCGCTTTCCATGTTCATCATACAACCTTGCCGCGGCGTGGGTTATATACCAGCCATCTCCAAAATGGCAAATGTCAGATCGTATTTAAACCGACGCCGGGCGCGGGGTCACCTTTAAAACCTGAGTGCTAAAAAGACTTGCATTGATTGAATCGTTTGCTAACAACATGGACGGCGAGGACGACTCGCTCTACGACAAAGTCAAAACCCGCGAGGAGCGCGAGAAGGTCGAGCGATTGTCCCCGACCTTCAAGCGAAGGAAATACAGAAGGAGGCCCAAACCCGACGATGTACCGGTTTGTCGCACCAAACCTGCTCGCAAAACAGCCCCACAGGGCGCCGACGATTTTCAATACAGCGACAGCGAATATGATTCGGATAGCGACAGCAGCGTGGACACGAGGAATTTGGACGCGGCTGCCTTGGCGGCGCGCGGATTCGGTCAGGGCCCGGCCGCACAGGCACAGGCCGCTCCGCCCCCTGCTGCCCAGGCACAGGCCCCGCTCCCTCGGGCCATACACGAGGATCTCCGGGCGGCCAACCAAAGGGTTTCGGAAGCCGACCATGCCTTCCGCGTGGCCAGGCGAATCCAAACACAGCGCCGAGAGGCTGCCTTGCAAGCACACGAAGACTTCGGAGCAGCACTCATGAACGAGCATCCTGACCTCGTCGTCGTGAAGCCCGAGCCCGGCAGCGGCGATGGGGGCTGCGGGGGTGCCAATCCCACCCGCGCGGCCGAAATCGCCCGACAAAGGCGCCAAGAGGCTGCCCGACGAGCCAGCGAGACAGCCGAAGCCGCGGCCCAGGCTATCCAAGACTTTGAACTCGCCAAGGCCGATCGAGACACTGCCCGCGTCGCGTACGAAGCCCTGACGGACAGGCTGGCCGCCGCGCACAGCGTCGACGTGAAGCCCGAGCCGGGAGTCGGAGGATGTGCGCGCACGGCCGAGGAATCCGACGACGACGCCGCCCGCAATGGCGAGTCCGTCGCCAGCGCCAAGGCACGGGACATGCGCCGACGCGGCGGAGGCGGAGGCGGCAGCGGAGGCGGAGGCGGCAGCGGAGGCGGATGGGGCAGCGGAGGAGGCGACGGCGGCTGCGGCGGCTGCGGCGGCTGCGGCGGCGACTGAACTCACGCATCTTCCTCGCCCCCCCTCGCCATGGGCATGAGCAGGTCGTCGCGCCACGCGCCGTACATGGCCGCGAGGCACAGCGACGCCGAGCACACCCAGAACAGCCTGCAGTTTGCCACTGTCTGCATGCTGGGGCCCCTGTCCCACGCGTGACCCACCCCCAAAAAATAATCCATGACCACCAGTAAAAACACAATCACCATCCTGTTGGAGTACTGCTGCGGCACGCTGTAGACCGCGATCCCCACGCCCGCCATATACCCCAGGATGTTTGCGTTGGCCGCCGTCATCGCGCCCGCTCCCGCTCCCGCCCCGGCTCCGTTTCCGCCACCCCCCGCGCTCTGATACCCGCCCGCGCAACGCTCGTCCGCCGACCTGCACAGCTGCGAAAGGAAGTGCACCATCAGGTACGCGGCCGCAAACGCCGCGAACCCGTCCACGGGGCTGCACGCCGCCAGCACCGCGATCGCGTGCGCCCCGGCCGCCACAAACCAGAACATGGCGTCCCACAGCCCGGCCTGCGCCACCGCCTCCGCCCCGTAGGTCGAATCGTCAGACAGCAGGCCCCCGTCCATCAGCGTGTGCGTGCTCGACACAAACGCAGCCGCCGCCGCGGAAACCGCCAGGCACGGCAGAGGCAGCATCAGCCGCACGGACTCGGTGCTCCCGCACGCGTGCGTCAGCGTGCCGTTGGCCACGCACGGCCTGTACACAAAAACCTGCACGCTCGCCAGGGGGAAGTACCACACCACCCCGAACATGATGGCCAGCTGCGAGATCCCCAGCCCGTACGCCACGCCCCCTGGGGTCGGGCACATTTCCTTCCTTGCCCGTAGATCGACGGTTATATATCTGGCGCAGCGCGAGGGCGTTATTTAACATGCCTATGGAGTTGCACAGCAAAATGTCAGTGATAAACATCAGCGACGAGGAGACAACTGGGGTCGCGCCATTCCTGGGCCGGGCCGCGCCGAGGCCAGCGCAGTCGGCCAACATCCTCCCGTGGGAGTCCAGGGCATTCCCGCGCGAGGAGCGCCAGGGCTTCGCCAGGTGGCAGCAGGACAGGGAAAGCCGCGCCGCCGACAAGGAACCCCGCCCCCGGGAAGACGTGGTCGTGGCCCCGTTCGGCAGGGTCCCGGCCCTCCCTGGGGTCGACGTGCCCCCCCCGCCGCCATTCGCAAGGCCGGGCGGCGACGAGAGGCGCGTGGTGGTCACGGTGGACGACCCGGACGCGGACCCCAGCCTCTGGGACACGCCGCCCTCCATGTTTGTGCAGCCCAGGCAGAAGCCCAGGCGGCGGCCAAAGCCGTCCGCGATCCCCCGCGAGGTCACCGACGTCGACGCCCTGCCCGACGCAGACGAGTTCGCACCCGTGCCCAGGCCACGCCGCCGCGCCCAGTCGCGCGCCGCGGCCTCCGCTGAAAACGCACAGGACGCGCCACCGCGCCGCCTGGGCCGCAGCATCTACGACGCGGTGCAGACCCACGGCCACTTCGGCATGGTCGACACGGGGGACTCCGACGGGGGGGTCCGCCGCCTCCTCGTCCACGTCCCGAAGCGGTCCAGGGGATACGTCCTCGACATACACCCGGGCGAGGTCATACAGGCCAACAGCGGGAGGGGCAGGCCGGTCGGGGGCAGGCTCGACGTCCAGTACGTCACCAGGCACCAGTACTTCGCGCCGGGGAGGGCAGTGACCTCCTGCGCGATCGGGGTCCCGGACTGGCAGTGGCAGAGGTTCATGTGAGCGGGGCCGGGTGGGCTCGGGGTAGCCACAAATCAATTCAAATCGATTTGTGATTTGTAAAAAAGAAATTCCATCTTCCCTGGTAGGAGCGCCCAAGCGGATGTGTGGAGACTACTAACAATGCCGGCGCTTCCGATCAAGGCGAATGCTGCGAATTTCGAGTATCACGTGTGCTGGCTGCCTGGGATGGCCATGGTGAAGTTGAGTGTGAAGTGGGAGTTCAAGGAGATTGCGGACGCGGACGCGCTGGAGCTGATGAGTGGGCAGATCGACAGATTTGCGAGGCACTCATCGGAGTGCTGCCTGAGGGAGATTGCCGAGTGCAGCATTCAGCGCAAGGTGTTGCCTGGTGGCGATTCCAAGCGATCGCCGATGCGCATGGGGATGGGGGATAACGCTGCGGATATGACGCTGCATGTCGCCGGCGTGAGCATGCAGGACGCGTTGGGGACTGGGAGCGAGCTGGAGATTGTGGACGTGGACAAGATTGAAATGACCTTGCGGGGCAGCATGTGGAAGCTGATCCATTCCTAAGGACTGTAACATTTATTTTGTCCGGTTGGGACCCCAATAGCTGATTTTTACCTCCTTGGTGGACGGCTGCGAGAGGATGGTCAACTCCTACACGGATGCAGACCGTGACCTGATGGTCTCGGCCATCCACGCAGTGTGCCAGCAGTAATAAACTCTCCATTGTATCCCCTGTGTGAATTGCGCGCGAGTCTCGCTGAGCGGGCAGGTCGCTGACCTCCTGCGTCATCGGCGTCCCGGGCTGGCAGTGGCAGAGGTTCGCGTAGGCGGGCCGGGTGGGCTCGGGGTAGCCACAAATCAATTCAAATCGGTTTGTGGCGGCTACCCGTTTTATAAGCCCCCCGCCCTGCCCCAGACCCATCCAAACACAGAGCTCAGGCACCCCCATGGCTTCAGCACAGACCAAGACTATCACATTTGAGGACATCGTCCAGGGCCGCGACTCCACAGTGAGGGTCACGAACGACGGGTTGATCTATGCTGTGGATCTTGTTGTAGCTATCACAGACCAAGAGCGACATCACGCGGCCAAAACCCTCAGGAATCTTCAGGATGATTTATTTTCCTCCGAGAAGTTCGTTGATCGCCAACTGTCATCCAGGTAATCCCCAAACCCCCTTGAGAATTCCCAATAGGACATTTTTTTCCCCTTGGGAATTCCCAACAAGTCAAAATTTCCCCTTGGGAATTCCCAACAAGTCAAAATTTCCCCTTGGGAATTCCCAACAAGTCAAAATTTCCCCTTGGGAATTCCCAACAAGTCAAAATTTCCCCTTGGGAATTCCCAAAAACTAATTTTTAGTTATCAATAGATCCCTAATATTGTTTTTGGTTTACTCCAGGGGTGGTTATGCTACCAAGCTCCTGACCTTCCAGCACGCCATCGAGCTGGTCATGGTCCTCCCCGGCAAGGTCGCCAAGGAGACCAGGACCCAGTTCGCCAACGTCATCCGGCGGTACATGGCCGGCGACGCGACCCTCGTGCCGGAGATCCAGGCCAACGCCCAGTCCGCCTCGCCCGTCGCGGAGATGGCCAGGGCCTCCCTCCCTGCCCAGGACCCCTTCGAGCTCGAGACCAGGAAGCGCAAGCTCGAGGTGGAGGACGTCGCCATCAAGCGGATGCGGATCGAGGTCAAGGCCGAGGAGATGCAGCTGGTCAGGGACTTCACCTCCATGATGGCCACACTCAACCCCAAGTGGATGACCCTCGACACCAGGCTCCGCATTCGCACCGAGGACTGGCTCAAGAACATCGTCTTCGAGTCAGGCCAGCTCTCCATCGCCAACGGGCCGTCCTCGTCATCCTCGCCCCCTCCCAAGTCCATCTGCGTGAGCGATGTCGCGAGGCAGATGGGCAAGGGAACACTAAACCACGGGCAGCTGTCCCTGGCCGGCGCCAAGATGGCCAAGGCATACCGCGAACTCCGCGGCCAGGAGCCACCTAAGCGCGTGCAGTGGGTGGACGGATGCGAGAGGATGGTCAACTCCTATACGGAGTCGGATCGTGACCTCATGGTCGCTGCCATCCACGCTGTGTGCTAGTCGTAATAAACTTTTCATCATATCCCCCTGTGTCAACTGCGCGCGAGTCTCGACCAGTATTTAAGCCCCCCATGACCCCCCTGGCGATTCATGGCAACCCCCGACGCGGCTTCCGTCAAGCCGCCCCAGGAGCTCACGTCCATCCTCAGCCAGGTTCAGTCCCTCCAGACCGACCGGGAGAGGCTCATGCGCGAGCTCGAGGACGCCAGGTCCAAGATGGACAAGCTGCAGGTGCTGTGCGACGCCCCTCCCGCGTACCTCTCCCTGCTCTGCCTCTTCCTTTCCGCCGCCTGCCTCGCCCTGACCATACGCCTTTTCTTGCGCCGCAGGAGGGAAAAAGAGAAGAGATGAAGAAGGTTTTCGACAGCGTCATCGCAAAGTGGCTCCAGGACAGCGTCGCGGACGAGGACGCCCGCAAGCAGTTCTCAGACGGCATGGAGCGGCTCATCAAGGAGACCAAGGCGGACAACGGGGTGTGGACCGTCGCGTGCGCGGCGTCCCAGATGCACGCGTCCAAGCTCGAGGAGATCGAGCGCCTGCGCACCGAGTGCGACACGCTCAAGGCCGGTGGAGGAGGGGGGGCCTTCAGGGACGAGGCCTCGCGAAAGAGGGGGAGGGACGAGCCGGCGGGGCAGGGGGGTGGCTCGGACGACATCTGGGCCACCTTCCAGTTTGACAGCTCCAAGGTTTAAGAGCACGCAATCAATTTTTTTTTCGTTTTAATAAATTCAAACTTCAAACCAAGCGCTGGATCGTGGGCTGGCTGTTGATCTTGTAACCCTTGCCCGCCCGAAGCGACGCGCACCCGATGAAGTCCGGCCCGTGGTGCCCGCTCCCCTTCACGTCGTCGATCAGGCCCCCCTCCGAGCTCAGCACCCGCATCGTCCCCTGGAACGCCAGCGCCTCCGAGGACGCCTCGTTCTCCGACGCAGCAAGCCCCGCGTTCTTGCGGATCGTGTGCAGGTCGTGGAAGTTTGGCATCTTCTGCTGGTACGGCTTGTACCCGTTCTCGTACAGGTCGTTGTTGAACACCCGGAACTGCTGCGCCTCCACCACGTGGATGTTGTCGAAGTCCGCCCGCACCTGCACGCTCGCCGGCCCCAGCTGGTCGTAAAACACAATCGGAGACGGCCAGTTGGCCTTGAAGTGGTCCCTGTACGTCGCAGTGTACCGCCCCCCCTTGCGCCGCGCGTCCGCGTGGTTGAACGCCATCACCATCATAGACGGCCCGCGGTACGGCCGCGTCACGTCGTTGGTCTTCTCCACAAACGACTGGCACGAGTTGTTGTTGAACGTGTCGTCCCGCTGGTCGTCCCAGTCCACAGACGTGTCGTCCTTGCCCCCGACGTACCCGTCGTACGCCACGTCCCACAGCCGCACCAGGTTCCGCTCGTTGATCACGATCGCCCGCTCGTTGTACTTGTACGACATGCCCCAGATGCCGTGCATCGAGTCGTCGTAGCAGCTTAATTCCGTCTGGCCCCAGAACGTGCTGCCCAGAGACTCCCCGCCCTGCCCCAGGATGATCCCCAGCATGTGGTGCTCGATGTTCGGCCGCACGATCACAACCTCCACGTGCTCCGTCGCAGCGCTCACCCGCGCCTCGGCGAGCGCCGCCCCGCTCAGCCCCCCCATGCTGCCGACCGAGTACCCGTACACCCCGCTGGACTGCACGGGCGCGGACATCACGCCCACCCCAAACTGCTGGTGCGGGTAGTTGTTCTGCGGGTGCAGGAACAGGTTCACGGGCTGCGGCCAGTTGCCCCCCACGACCTGGTACACGTCCTGCAGCTCCACCTCCATGTCCGCCCACAGCCGCCACGCCAGCATCCGGTAGAAGTTCAGGGCAGCGTCCAGGTCGGCCGCCGAGGTCGCGCACATGCCCAAAGGCACCTCCAGGTTGATCGCCACGGCACGCGGGAAGGCAGCATCCGCGTCGATATCGGCGACCAATTGTCGTGTCACGGTCAGCTCGTTCTGGAATTCGGGTATGGCGCGGATCCTCACGGCCCAGTCCTGCGTGTTGCGCGTGGAAAAGACCTCCTCGGCGCTGTTGGTCGTGCGCGGCCAGAGCCAGTAGGATGCATGCCTTTCTGTTTGTTCCGCCCTTGACGCACTGGTAAAATCAACCACGCCCCGGACATTTACGTTGTTTGCCGTGAGTGCCCCCACAATGGCCCCATGCAGCAGCCCCGTCAGCGCAGAGCGCGTGAGCGGGGGGTTTGCTGCCGCTCCCCCGGCCACCATGGCCGCCTTGGCCGCGGTCAGGGCTGTCGCGGTGGCGTTCAGCAGATTCTGGTGCGAGCTAGGGTTGGACACGATGTCGTACAGGAATGTGGACAGGTGGATCGAAGGATCCACTTGTACATTATCAGCGTTGCTGCGCATTGTCAGCTCAATCACGAGCTCCCGCGTCACAAGCATGTTATACCCAAGCAAGTCCCCGATGTTGGTAAACGGAAGGCCCCCTTCCTTGAAGTGGTTCGGGCAGTTGAACGCGCCACGGTCGCGGAGGTACTGGTCCAGGTGTTGGTGACCTCGTCGTACCGCATCTTCCGCTATGTACAGCGCAGTGGCGAAGGTGTTGCCCTCCCGCCCCCAGTTTCCCCTTACGACCCCTTTGGGGACGCCGTATCGGTTGAAGTTGCGGACGGTCATGTCGAATCTCAGCTGTTCTTCAGCTGCGCTCGCTGGCTGGGTCATTGCAGGCGCAACGCCAGCCGCAGGTATAATATTTGCAAAGACATTGGCCCAACGTGCTTCTACTTGCCGCGTTGTAGCCTCTGTTGCCTGCCTGGCCCTTGCTGCATCAGTTTGATGCTTGATCGGGATAAAGTGCTCCGGGAAGTTGAATGAATCATACATTGGGGCCCCATTTGCAATGTCCACGATAAAGGACTTGACATCCCTAGGATAGAGCGCCACCGACTGGATCTGGATCTTGCCCAGGCGTTGTTCATTGAGCCCCCACGCTGTCCTGTCCCATCCAGCCATGGCATTTTGAATAAACTGCGGGTACGCAAGTATATTGCCGTTGATGTCGTCGTATATGTTCCCCTTGGAAAAGTCCATCGCCCCTGGCACGTACACCACCCTGTTGTCCACAAACTGCACGTTGTAGAAGAACTCCCTCGCCAGCGTCTTCGTGAAGATCTGCCTGTACAGCTCCGTCAGGTGCCCCTCCAGGGAGGCGTCCACTGCCTCCACCGGCATGTGCCTGCCCAGGGCGGGCGCCCTGCCCACCCCCATGTCATCCGCGCCGGAGCCCAACCTCGCCACCTGGCCCCCGTGCCCCTCGTCCGACCCCATCGCGCCCGCGTCCCCGCCCATGAACATGTTCACGACCCCCTTCATCTTCTCCTCGTTGTTGTACCCGGGCTTCGACGAGTCCATCACCGCGCCGCCCGCGCTGCACTCCGCCTTCTTCAGCAGGTCGTGGAACGTAAACGTCGACCACGTGTCCCGCTCCTCGTTGTACAGCTGGAACAGCCGCTTGTGGTTGTCCCTGTGCGGCAGGATCCGGTAGTACTCCGCGACCCGCACCCGCCTCCGCAGCATGTCCCTCGGCGGCGTCCCCGTCTCCATCGAGAACGCCTTGGTGTGCACGATCCCGATCCCCCTGTACGACGGCATCACGGGGCCTGCCTTGAGCCTCTTCGGGCCCTCGGGCCCCTGCGTCACGTAGTTTGTCGCATCCGGGGTCATGGTCAGCTGAAACGTCAGCTTGGAGTTGCACAGCATGAAGTCCGGCATCGGCGCGCCCCACGTCCTGAGCTGCGCCTTGGCCTCCTCGATCAAGATATCCAATGCATTCTGGTTCTTCTGCACGAACCCGAACATCTCCACAAACTCCCTGCAGATCTGCGTCGAGGACTTGTCGTTTGTCATGTACCTCTCGCTCATGGTCTTCTGGTACGACGGCGCCAGGACCAGGGCCACGTGCACGTCCAGGTCGTTGGTCAGCTGGATCGACCCGATCAATTGGTTCAGCTGGTTCTTGAAGTTCACCCGCCCGGCCTCGGTCATCATGAAATTGTGCTCAAGCACGATCGCCATGCCCTGCCGGATCGTGTACCCGGCGTACGACCGCTTGCTCTGCTGCAGGGTCCGCGCAGCAGACTCGTACGGCACCCGCGACGCCAGGCCCTCGTCGAAGCTCCACACGTTCCACTTGATCTTGCCGTCCACATTCGTAATGTACTTGTACGGCAAAATCCGGCTCGTGAACGGGGAATTCGTAGCATCCGTGATCAGCCCGTCGATCCGGTCCGTCAGGTACTGGTTGGGGCCCTTCAGAATGTCCGGCAGGTGCCACCTCCCGTGCCTCTTGAACCTCTGCAGGTCCTGCTTGATGTCCCGCGCCGACGGGCCGAAGATGTTCTCGTACGCCTCGAGCGTCGGCTCCACGCTCTGCGACGTGTACGTGCCCCCCCCGTGCCGGCCCGGGTCGGCATCAGGCATGTACGACGGGCCCGCGTCACGGTGGTTCGCCTGTGTGTCGCCGACCTGCATGCTCGCCTATTTGCGGGCGGGCGCGGGCGCGATCTTTATATACTGCCCAGAGTGTATTCATTCATTCTCAGGCTCAGGCGGGCGCGCCGCAGCGGCCGCGTCACGGCCCGCCTTTACACCCACCCCAATCACACCGCAGCCACCCGCGTGCGCCCTTGACACCCACCCCAATCACACCGCAGCCACCCGCGTGCGCCCGTCACACCCACCCCAATCACACCGCAGCCACCCGCGGTATCTCGTACACCACCTTGAGCCGCGCGATGTACTGGTACGGCGTCGTCACAAACTGCCGCAGGTGGTGCTCCTTTTC
>Ga0209299_1001147_pt1 | contig 14806 bp, 13 predicted proteins | sample S_140806_MF_Meta_FD_187326 | JGI IMG/M metagenome (GOLD analysis project Ga0209299, IMG submission 187326) | Freshwater microbial communities from Lake Simoncouche, Canada to study carbon cycling - S_140806_MF_MetaG (SPAdes) (version 2) | ecosystem: Environmental > Aquatic > Freshwater > Lake ...
ATTAAAGCCACGGATCAAGATTAAGTTGATAGAAAATGCAACTAAACCAAAACTGAGCGCTGCCAATACATAACCGATATATCTGGCATCTTCTAGCGGAATACCAATAAATAGAACCGAAGTAATAAGTGGACCAAATAATAAAAAGGCAACTGCGCTAGGAATAGTGATGACTCCAACAAGTCTGATTGCGCGAATTAACTGTTCACGAACTTCCTCAGTTTTTTTCTCTAAGGCAAGACGTGAAATGTGAGGCAAGATCGCTGTGATGATTGAGATGGTAACGATTGAATACGGTAACAACATTACGTAGTAAGCAAAGGTGTAAGGGGTGTATCCGACACCGCGCGCTATTCCCTCTTGCGCACTTCGCACCGCAGCACTTGTTGCAACGTTCACCGTGACTAAATAACCAAGTTGTGAGATTAAAACATAAATAAGCGTCCAGCCCGCTAAACCAAATGATTTACCAAGACCTTTCACGCCCCACTGTGGGCGTAGTTTGATCCCTAGCCTTTTAATTACTGGAACCAAAACTAAAGCTTGGACAACTACGCTGAGCGTGGTTCCCCATCCCAAAATCTGCACTTGAATATTTGAGATGTTATCGATACTCACTGATGGTGAGAAAACAAGAAAAGCACCAAATAAGGCTATTCCCACAATGTTATTTGCAATAGGCGCCCACATTAGCGGCGCAAAAGAGCCGCGGGCATTGGCTACTTGGCCCAGCATGGTGAAGAGGCCTAAGAAGAAGATCTGCGGCAAGCAGTAGCGAGTAAAAGCAATTGCAATCTCTTTTTCAACTTCAAAGCCAGTAGTGAAAAACTCTGGTGCATATAAGCGAACAAGAGCTGGTGCAAAATACATTCCCACAGCAACTAATGCAAATAAAATAATAGAAATTGTTGTAATTAAACGCGATGCAAAACCATCGCCACCATCTTCGTGATCAAAAGATCTTACTAACTGGGGAATGAATATCGCGGTGAGTGCACCACCCACGAGTAAGTTATACAAAATATTAGGCATAGTGTTTGCCACGTTGTAGGTATCAGCAAGCAACGCTGTACCTAGAACTGCAACAATTAAGATGCCACGGATAAATCCAGTAATACGAGAAATAATCGTGCCAAGGGCCATGATTCCAGAGGCACGAAATAGCTCATTAGATTTCATCGTTGCGCCCCTTTCTCACTCGGCGAACACTTTGGGCAACAGCTGCTAGCAAGAGCAAGATGGCAGCCCCCGTGGTAAACCATGTCACACGTTTATCAATAACTGTTGAATTAATCTGCAAAATAGATGCCGGCACCACATCCACACTTGTGGCATCGGTGATCTGGGCGAAAATTGTGGTCTCCCCTGGGGCAACGACATCAAGAGTGAGCTCTAACTGCTTCTTAGAGTTTGCTGGCACAACTACACCAGCGAAGTTCTCAACGACTACCCGCGTATTCATTGGGGTCATTTCTATGTTCACCATGACGTCAACTGAAAACTCATTAATTATTGTCACCGGCAGTTTTGCCGAATCAGTTGTCACTTGATACTTACCAGGGTTAATTCGCAGTCTGCGTACTTGGGTATCAACAGCAGTTTTGGCGCTATAAGAGAAATAGTTTCGAGAATCTTTGTCTAGTGATGGTGATAAAAGCCGACCTAGCTGGGCTCGCAACAACATTAAATCAGCATCCTCAACAGCGCGCGATAAACGTGTCAGTGCTTTTCGGCTATCGCTGTAATTCTTTTTCAATAATGGGCTGAGTTTAGATTTACCTGTGCTCCAGCCACCCTCGGGTTCACTGCGCACAATTCGCCCTAATGCAATCTGCAGTTGAGATTTTCCAAAGGCGTAATACATCTTTAATTCACTAGGAGCTAAAGATTTAGCTAAATTAATATCAGGATTTCCATAAGCAAGTGCAATTACTTCATTACCTTTAGAAACTTTCTGCAGCTGACTTAACCAGTTAGAAGCAATCTGTGAACCAATAGGTGTTGCTTCTGTTGCTAATTTATATTTACCGGTCATCACAGTAACCTCATCAATAAGAGCTGGATCAATCACCCAAACCTTTGAGCGAGACACAGGAACAAAAACCAATTGGCCCAATTTGCCTGATGGTGTTAACTCTTGTGCTAGATCATCATTTCTAAATTCGCCAGTGAAAGTTTGGTGCGCCGCACTAACAATGCGAATAATTGTTGCGTCAGCTTGAACTGGTGAGATTGGTGCAAATAAAAAAAGGGCTGTGAGTAGAGTTCCAATGATCTTTCTCATGAACCCAACTCACCGCTTCTAGCGATTAACTTTTTTTCATCAGGATATGCCAGGCGGTCAACAATCTCTGCTAATGGAAACCATGAAACTTCATCAACTTCAGTGATTTGCGGAGTTAATTCCCCACTGACTTCAGTAAAGATGAAGTGATGAACAGTTTTGTGGATTCTCTTTCCGCCGGCCATGAACCAAAAATCAATCACACCTAAAGATTTAGTAATAGAGGATGTAATTCCAGTTTCTTCGGCAACCTCGCGGATTGCAGCTTGCTCTGGCGTTTCACCTTCTTCTATATGTCCTTTCGGTAATGACCACAGCACGCGCTTGCCACTTGTGTCTTTATGATCAATACGTCCAATAAGAAGGCCTTGCGTGCCAGTTGAATCAATTACCAAGCCGCCAGCGCTGACTTCATCCACGCGTTTGGCATAGGGACGTTTGTTTTTTGGGTGAGGAGTTTTTTCAGGGTTACTTGAACTCTGTGTTTGGGGGCCGCGGTTAGCGGGGCGCTTACGCTTCCGCTTCTTTTTCGTACCTTCGCTGCCCGCACCAGGTGCCGGGATCATGGAGCAAGGGTACTGCTCTAACCTTACTTATTGTGAGTAACGCATTAGGAGCCGCGGGCGAGTTAGCCATTCGCTCACTTATTGAACGAGCCCCACTGGCTAGTTCACTAGCGCAATCCTTTAAAGCCAAAGGCTTTACTTTGGCATTGGTTGGCGGACCCGTGCGCGATGCGCTCTTAGGCAGACTCGGAAATGATTTAGATTTCACAACGAATGCGTTGCCACAAGAAACAAAAAAGATTTTAAATGAGTGGGCCGAAAATGTTTGGGACACAGGCATTGCATTTGGAACAGTTGCAGGCAAACGTGGTGACACAACCGTTGAAGTAACTACATACCGCAGCGAACATTACGATGCCAATTCACGCAAACCGACTGTTGAATATGGCAAAAGTATTAATGGTGATTTATCGCGCCGCGATTTTACTGTTAATGCAATGGCGTTGGAGTTAACTACTGATAAACCAGAGTTCATTGATCCATTTAATGGTTTAAAAGATTTAGCTGAAAAGACTCTGCGCACACCGGGTCTTCCTAATGATTCATTTAATGATGATCCACTGCGCATGATGCGTGCTGCACGTTTTGCTAGCCAATTAGATTTTGAAATAGAGCCAGCTGTTCTAACAACTATTAAAGAGTTAGCACATCGCATCTCTATTATTTCAGCAGAGCGCGTACGCGATGAATTTACAAAGATTCTTATGTCTAATAATCCTCGAAAAGGAATCACACTATTAGTTGACACGGGATTGGCCGATTTAGTCCTGCCAGAAATTCCTAAGCTGCGCCTTGAAGTCGATGAACACCATCACCATAAGGATGTCTATGAGCATTCAATTACAGTGCTAGAACAAGCTATTGAACATGAAGATCGTTTAGGCGGTCCTAACCTTGTTATTCGTCTGGCTGCACTTTTGCATGACATTGGAAAACCAAAGACACGTGCCTTCATTGAAGGCGGCGGGGTTTCATTTCATCACCACGAAGTAGTGGGTGCTCGTCTTGCAAAGAAGCGCTTATCTGAACTTCGCTTTGATGGTGACACTGTTGAGGCCGTTGAACTACTCACTACGTTGCACCTGCGCTTTCACGGCTATGGGGATGGAGAATGGACTGATTCTGCTGTGCGCAGATATGTGCGAGATGCCGGTGATTTATTGACTCATTTGCATGTCTTGACTCGCGCTGATTGCACCACTCGAAATAAAACTAAGGCTGCGCGCTTAGCTTCCGTCTATGACTCACTAGAAGCACGCATTGAAGTATTAATGGAACAGGAAGAGCTTTCTAAGATTCGTCCAGATCTAGATGGTGAACAAGTAATGGAGATATTGAGTTTAAAACCATCACGAGATGTTGGCGCTGCGATGGATTTCCTCATGGAACTGCGCCTTGAACAAGGACAAATTGGTGAAGAGAAGGCAACCCAAGCGCTACTTAACTGGTGGAAAGACCGAACCGCGAAGTAAGCGCACTCCCACTAAGAAGTAAGCCGCGCTCACACAGAGTGGAACTGTTGCACCCAAGCCAGAAACAGGGAGCAAGAGCGCTGCAATTAAACCACCTGAAACAATTGCACCGTTGACCACAACGTCATACACCGCAAAGACACGGCCACGGTAGTAATCATCAATCTTAGATTGCACTAGTGCATCACTAGTGACTTTTAAGTTTTGACCAAAGAATGAACACAGGAATGCAGTGAGTATTAAGGTGAGTTGAGTTTGAGTTGCAGCTAAAATTAGTGGGCAGGCAGCACTTGCCAGAATTGCTAAACGAATCCAACGATGGCGCCCCACTCTTGAAACTCCATACGGGGCTAGAAAAGCGCCAAGAAAGACGCCAATTCCAGCAAATGAAAGTGCAAAACCAAAACCTTTTAAACCCTGCTCAGGAAAATTAGGATCGTTAAACGAGTTTCGCTCCAGCAACAGCGCAGTAAGTGTGAGCGCAGTTAATCCCCCGCGGTGCACAGCTGTTGCCAAGATCGCGCGCGCAGAATCAGAGTTAACACGCAAGAATTTGAAACCTTCCCGCATTTCAATAACGCCTTGCATGAGACTGGCCTGCTCCTTCTCATGTTCAAGCGGACCAATCTCAAATTTGCCTAACCGGCTACTCAAAAGGGCAGCAGCTAAATAACCAGCGCTAGCCATAAGGATTAAGAGTGCATCAGCATGATTGGCAATAGCTAGTGAATCAGTAAGAGCTCGCACTCCCACACCAATACCGCCACCGATAACAACAAGAACTGATCCTCCGGTAACAGCGGTTGCATTTGCAGTAATAAGTGATTTTGCATCAATGAGCAGTGGTAATCCAGCAGAAAGGGCGGCAAGGATTAAACGGTTGATTCCAAATGCAATAAGGACAACGGCTGTTAAGGCAACACCAGTTGTTCCGCTAAAAATAAAGAGAGCGACAAGTAATAAGTTGGCACTTCGAGCAAGGTTTGCAAAAAAAAGTGCGCGTTGGCGGGAAACACGATCCAGAATTGTTCCAACAAAAGGGCCAACGATTGAATATGGCAACAAGACAACGGCAAAGCCAAGTGCGGCGTTTAATGCATTGGCTTGGCGTTCAGGAGAGAAAAGAACAAAAGAAGCTAAAGCGCTTTGAAAGACACCATCGGTGGCCTGACCTGTCCAACGGATTGCAAGCAAGCGGGAGAACCTAGGATGCCTGAGTAAACCAAGGAAACTCATAATGAAGAGCGTACTGGCTTAATTAGGTTTATTCTTAACCCCCATGAGATCTCAACGTTCGTTCATCGATTATTCACTCGACAAGCGCGCCACTTTAATGGCCCTCTTCCGTGGTGTTGTTGATGCGTGCGACGCTGACCCTTACTTGATGCGGGCAGCAAAGTGGCATGGGGAGAAAGTTGGGCGCAACTGCCCGGTATGTAAGAAGAATGAACTTGTTGAACTTCGTTACGCATTTGGTGAACAGCTAGGTCAGTACTCAGGTCGCATTAAGAATGTTAAAGAGTTAACTGAGATGGAGAGTGAGTTTGGAGAGTTTCGCGTCTATCTCGTTGAGGTGTGCCGCGGATGTTCTTGGAATCACCTGTGTGCCTCATTCATTTTAGGTGATGGCCGCGAACGTAAGGCTCCCCGCAAGGTACGCACCTTGGAGGACGAGGATTACGCCACAAGGTAGCCTTAAGTAATGCGTAAGTTCCTGATCAGATCAGCTGTCTTTCTAGGCGGCTTTGGCTTCATTGCCGGATCTGTTCTTTTCGCTCTCGCCTATTTCACTGTAGATATTCCAGATCCAAATGCTTATGTGAATTCACAGTCAACGATTATTCAATACTCAAACGGCGAAGAAATCGGCCGCGTAGGAACGCAGAACCGCCAAATTATTCCGCTAGCAAAGATTCCACTCAATGTTCGCCATGCAGTTCTGGCAGCAGAAGATCGTGGTTTTTATTCCAACCGCGCCTTCTCTGTTACTGGAATTCTGCGCGCAGTTGTTAATAACTTAAAAGGTGGTTCACTGCAGGGTGGTTCAACCATCACACAGCAATACGCTAAAACCGCTTTTTTAACACCAAGTCGAACGATTCAAAGAAAAATCAAAGAGTTAGTCATCTCTATCAAGTTAGAGAACCAACTCTCTAAAGATCAAATCTTTGAAAGTTACTTAAATACTATTTACTTCGGCCGCGGCTCATACGGTGTGATGACAGCATCCCAGCAGTATTTCAACCGCAACGTTGATCAATTAACAAATGCCCAAGCTGCGGTCATTGCATCTATTTTGCGCTCTCCTGGTTTATACGACCCAGCATTTAAAAAAGGAAATGATGAGCGTTTGCAAGCACGCTTCGAATACGTCAAGCAAGGAATGATTGAGGCTGGTTGGCTAGATAAAGACGCTGCTGCAAAGATGAAGTTCCCACCAGTTGCACCGCGTTCAACTTCTGGTCAACTCAGTGGACCTAAAGGTCACATTATTGAAGCTGTAACTAAAGAACTATCTAAATTAGGTTTTAGCCAAGATCAACTTCTCGTTGGTGGTCTTGTTATTAAAACAACGTTAGATCAAAAAGCCCAGCAATCTGCCGTTGACGCAGTCAATAAGTTCTATCCATCAAAGGCGCCAGAGAATTTACATATTGGCCTAGTTGCAATTAGGCCTGGAACTGGTGAAATCGTTGCTCTTTATGGTGGCCGGGATTACTTACAGCGCCAATTAAGTGATGCGACACAATCTATCGCTCTGGCTGGTTCAACATTTAAACCCTTTGCAATAGTTGCAGCCCTCGAACAAGGGATTCCATTAACCTCGATGTGGAACGGTGATTCACCTCAAGTCTTTGATGATGCAGGAAAGCCTTATGTGGTTTCTAATTATGGCGAAGAAGGTTGGGGCCAAGTTGATTTGCTCTATGCAACTAAACACTCAGTTAACACTGTTTTTGTTCCACTAGGAATTAAAGTTGGTCCAGCTGCAGTAGTTGATGTGGCACGACGGGCAGGTATCCCAGAGGCAACTGCGATGATGCCAACACCATCTGTTGTTCTAGGCGTGGCAAGTCCTCACGTTATTGATGTTGCAAATGCTTATGCCACCTTTGCTGCTCAAGGAGTTAAATCAAAACCATATTTAGTTGCCCAAGTTATTGGATCTAATAAGGGTGTTCTGTATGAAGCAAAGCAAGAAACACAGGAAGTATTTAGTAAAGAAGTGATGGCTGATTTAACTTACGCGCTTAAGGGAACCATTACTGGTGGTACGGGCGCAGCAGCACTTGCGTTGGGTCGTCCAGCTGCAGGCAAGACCGGAACATCTCAGTCCAACGCCTCTGCCTGGTTTAGTGCCTACACCCCACAGCTAGCAGCATCAGTTGCCCTTTTCCGCGATAGCGCATCTGAATCTCTCAATGGAATTGGTGGATTGACCTCTGTAACAGGTGGAACTTTCCCAGCCAGAATTTGGACAGCTTTTATGAAGGGTGCACTTAAGGATGAACCAGTGATGGAGTTCCCCGCACCTTCAAATATTGGTGGACTTGATCCAGTTGTTATTACTTCGGGTGGAAAGCAAACCCGCAAACCATAATGGCAATGCGCACGCGGGCATTACTAGCGTTAGCTATTTTTGCAGCGCTGCTCTCTTTTACTAAGTTCTCACACTGTGAAGGCACCAACTGGGCCACACCAGATCAATATATTCACGCCTGTTATAGCGATCTTCCCTCTCTTTTTGGTGAAAGAGGAATGGCCGATAACACCTGGCCTTATGCAAGTGATACCAACGCTGTTGAATATCCAGTACTAACTGGATTAGTTATGTATGCAACTTCTTTTGTTGCTCACTCACCTATTTCTTACTTTAACTTTAACGCCCTTTTACTTGCACTCCTCTTCATTTTTGTAATCTTTATAGTCAGAAAAATCAAACCAGAGTTCACCTACTTAGTTCCAGTTGCACCAGCCATGGCTGCATCCCTCTACATCAACTGGGATCTATGGGCTATTGCCACCATGATGCTAGCAATTTACTGGTTTGATCGAAAAGCTTATTTATATAGCTCCATTGCGATTGCAGTTTCAATTTCAACTAAGTTCTTACCGGTATTCCTACTTCTTCCTATCATCTTTATTCTTTGGCGCTCTAACCAAATACGAGAGATGTTTAAATACGCTGTGACAACTGTTGCTATCTGGTTGGCAATTAATCTTCCCTTTGCACTCACAACTCCCACAGGGTGGTGGCGTTTCTACAAACTTAACTTGGAGCGCGAAGCCGACTGGGGTTCGTTGTGGTTGGCCTTTAGCCAACTAGGTTTAGGCCTAGTGAATTTGAATTACTTGGCAGTTCTCTTATTACTCATTGGATTAACTGCCTTTGTCATATTCCTCTTTGAAGTAAAGAACACGCCAACCCTTGCCTCTGTTGCATTTATTGTTTTAGCTATCGTGATGATTGCTAGCAAGGTGTATTCACCGCAGTATGTTTTGTGGTTAACGCCGTTGGCAGTAATTGCACTTACACATAAAAAAGATCTGCACGCTTTCTGGATCTGGCAGATCGCTGAAACTATGTATCACGTTGCAATCTGGCAACACCTAGCTCTTTTCACTGGCGCCGCTTTTGGTCTGCAAGAGGGCGGCTATGCCACCATCACGCTTATCCGTATCGCAGCCACCGTTTATCTGGTCTGGACGCTCATAAAGCGGGCTTTGGCGGCCCGAAATACACAGGGATCCCTCTTCGATTTACTCTTTGAGGCCTCTAAGCCTTACCCTTGACCTCCTTGAACCGGCCCCCTGGGTTGGATTAAGGAAAGTATTAACCCTCCTGTCACGGAAATACCGTGGCCGTCTTAGTCCAGAGGAGGTCGGGTTAACGCATGCGTCACTATGAACTTATGGTCATTCTTGATCCAGAACTTGAAGAACGCACAGTCACACCAAGCCTAGAAACATATCTCAAGATCATCAAAGACAGCGGTGGAACCGTCAACAAGCTCGACTTGTGGGGCCGCCGTCGTATGTCTTTTGAAATTGCGAAAAAAGGCGAAGGTATTTATGCAGTCATCGATATGAACTGCGAACCAGCTGCAATCAAAGAGTTGGATCGCCAACTCAATTTGAATGAAGCAATTCTGCGCACCAAAGTAATTCGCCCAGAATAATTAATTAAGCACGGACTCCACGAGTAGAGATGAGGAAATAGTTATGGCAGCAGGAGATACAACAATCACAATGATCGGCAACCTTGTCGATGATCCAGAGCTTCGCTTTACACCCTCGGGTGCAGCGGTTGCAAAGTTTCGTGTAGCTTCAACCCCACGCTATTTAGATAAGCAAACTAATGAATGGAAAGATGGCGAGAGCCTTTTCCTTCAGTGTCAGATCTGGCGTCAAGCAGCTGAAAATGTTGCAGAGTCACTGACAAAAGGAATGCGCGTCATTCTCTCTGGTCGCTTGAAGCAACGTTCTTATGAAACTAAAGAAGGCGAAAAGCGCACTGTCTTTGAGGTAGAAGTTGATGAAGTCGGACCATCACTACGTAACGCAACTGCAAAGGTCACTAAGACCCAACGCGCTGGCGGAACAAGTGGCGGATTCTCTGCACCTGCTGCAGCTGATTCATTTAACGAAGATCCTTGGGCAGCAGCTTCATCTTCACCGGCAGGCGGAGGTTGGGGAGCATCCTCAACAACCGACGAGCCACCGTTCTAAACCAACCTATCCATCCATTCCTAGTTCATAACTAGGGCCCGAAAAGGAGCACCACAATGGGAGCAAGAAATAACAAGACTCTTCGTGAACCGAAGAATAAGGGCGCAAAAGCCGCTGCCTTGAATAAGAAATTTAAGAAGAAGCCATGCAGCTTCTGCCAGCAGAAGGTCACCTATATCGATTACAAAGATATTGCCACCCTTCGTAAGTACATCTCAGATCGCGGCAAAATCCGCGCTCGCCGCGTTACAGGTGCCTGCACACAGCACCAGCGTTCAATCGCAACTGCGGTAAAGAACAGTCGTGAAGTAGCACTACTTCCTTACACATCAACAGCGCGATAAGGGGAACTGACTATGAAACTTATCCTTACTCGTGAAGTTGCAGGCGTTGGTTCTGCAGGAGATGTTGTAACTGTTAAAGATGGCTTCGCACGCAACTACTTGTTGCCGCGCGGAAATGCAATTGCATGGTCACTTGGTGGAGAAAAGCAGATTCAGAGCATTCGCCGTGCGCGTTCAGCTCGTGAAGTCCGCGATATCGACCATGCTAAAGAGATCAAGGCCACCCTTGAGTCAGCAACTGTTGTTGCTAAGGCAAAGGTTGGCGCAAAGGGCGCTCTCTTTGGTTCAGTAACAGATAAAGATGTTGCTGGTGCAATCAAGGCAGCTGTTGGTCTAGATATCGATCGTCACTCAATTAAGACTGCCGGACATATCAAGAAGGTTGGCAACCACGATGTGAAGGTCGCACTTGGCCACAATATCGTTGCAAAGATTACAGTTTCTGTAGTCCCAGAATAAAGTAAATAGTAAGAAGGCCCGTCGCTAATGCGGCGGGCTTTTTTATTTGCTTGTAACAGCCACCAAAGCTTTTTTAAAGTACTCACTCGTAAACTCCGTGCGTGCTAAATCGTATTTAGACATTCCCCACTCCCAGAAATCAAATTCAATCTCACTGACAGAATCTTGAATCGATGCCCAGAGAGTCCATCCATACTTTGCCATCAAGGCCCATAACCACGCACGTGCAACTTTGTCTGGGCGGTGAGATCCGAAATAGGCAGTTACTAACTCTTCTAGAGCTTCAATCGGTAAAAACGCCTCTGCCCACACGTTGCCAATCTCAAAGCAGGCATCGTTATTTCCTGAGTATTCATAGTCAATAAGCCAGATTTTCTTGCCATCATCGATGAAATTGCCTGGCAGCAAATCATTATTACAAGGCACCAAGCCTTCAAATAAAACTTCAAAAGCTTTTTTAATTTGGGCAACCATGGGTACAAAACTCTCATAGCCATCTGGAACTCTAAAGCCCTGTTCTTTTACTATTTTAAAATAATTACTCTGGGTATTAAACATATTGAACTCATGATCAAAAGGCTTAAGCGCGTGCAGTGCGCGAAGACTCGTTGCAATGCGAGGCAAGTTTGCGCCAACATCGGCAGCCCCATATGTTTTGCCACTGATGTAGGAAATAAGAAGCAGGCCTTCACCAGGTATGTAATCCAAAACTTCGGCCCCCACACCACCTTCACCTGCAATCGTGGTGTTTATAAACTCTGAGCCTCTATCGATTGCCAGAAAGTCCGAGGAGTTACTAGAGACGCGGGCAACGTATTTATCGGTGAGAGTTTCAATAAGAAAGTTTCTATTAGTTAAGCCGCCCGAGAGTTCTTTTATGGATGTGCGCTGTGCAAGCAGGGCGAATTTATTGAAACGTTCACCGAACTCTTGCTCAAGGACACTATCGGCAGGCACGCATTCAGGATACATTTCATATGTGGCCGTGTCAGCAGTTCCAACCCGAGCAAAAATCATCATTATTGGTGGTGGCGTGGGTGGAACTTCAGTTGCCTATCATTTAGCCGAGCTGGGCGAAAAAGATGTAATTTTGCTCGATAGAAATGAACTCACCAGCGGCTCCACATTCCACAGCGCAGGCCTTGTGGGTCAACTGCGCGCAGATCCAACACTGACGCTAATGAATATGCACTCGGTTGATCTCTATCGAAAACTGCAACAAACAGAGACACCCCCAAGTTGGCGTGAGTGCGGCAGTATTAAGTTGGCATCAACGCCTGAGCGCATGCAAGAAATCCGCAGACAAATAGGTTGGGCTAAAACATTTGGTTTAGATTTAAAAGAGATTTCTCCAAAAGAGGCGCAAGATCTCTTTCCTCTCATTGATCTAGAGGGCGTTGTTGGAGCCTGTTATATGGCCTCAGATGGCCAAGTGGATCCTTCACAGCTGGCAATGGCATTAGCGGCCGGTGCTCGCAGGCAAGGCGTGCAGATCTTCACACACACCAGAGTTCTTGAGATTAAAACAACTAATGGACGCGTGAGCAGTGTTGTCACCGATAAAGGTGAGATTGAATGCGAAATCGTTGTTAACTGCGGTGGAATGTATGCACCGCAAATAGCACGCATGGTCAATGTTCGTGTGCCAATTGTTCCTATGAGTCACCAATACTTAATTACAGAAAACTTTATGCCACAAGATGCTCCGTTTTTGCCATCACTGCGTGATCCAGACAATCTCATTTACTTTCGCCAAGAAGTATCAGGTTTGCTTATGGGTGGATATGAGCGCACATCAAAGGCCTGGTCTGCTGACTACAACACCATTGATGACATCCCAGCTAATTTTAACAATTCTTTATTGGCAGAGGATTGGGATCGCTTTTCAGATATCGCTGAAGCATCACAAAAGCGTGTGCCTAAGATGGCAGAAGTTGGAATTAAGAGTTTTATTAATGGCCCCGAGGGCTTCACACCAGATAATGAGTTCTGTTTAGGTGAAACTTCCGTTGGTGGTTTCTTTGTTGCTGCAGGATTTTGTGCCCACGGTATTGCAGGAGCAGGTGGAATTGGCAAAGTAGTTGCTGAGTGGGTTGTTGCGGGTGAGCCAACAATGGATCTATGGCATATGGATATCAAACGCTTTGGTGCATCCTATGAATCCCCTGACTTTACGTTAAAGCGCATCACAGAAAACTACGAGCAGTACTACGACATCCACTACCCCAGTGAAGAACGTAAATCCGCAAGACCAAAGTTTGTCTCCCCTGTCTATGAGTGGCACAAAGCGCAGGGCGCAGTCTTTGGTGAGAAATCATCATGGGAGCGCGTCAATTTTTATGCAACCAATATCGGCAACGATGCACTGCGTCCTAAAGACTGGCTAGGAAATCACTGGTCAAATGCTGTTCAGGTAGAACACAATGCAACGCGTAATAACGCTGGTTTATTTGATGAATCTAGCTTCGCTAAAGCCCGCATAAGTGGGGCAAGAGCAGGTGAATTCCTCAACTATGTCTGTGCAAACAATGTGGTGAAAGGTGTTGGCAAAACAACTTACACACAGGCACTTAACTCAAAGGCCGGCATTGAGTCTGACTACACAGTGACACAAACAGCAGACAATGAATTCTTTATTGTCACAGGTACTGCGTTTTCGGTCCATGATTTTGGTTGGTTAGAGAAAATGCGCCGAGAACATTCATTTGATGGTGTTGAGATCACTAATATTACAAAAGATCTTGCCTGCTTTGCGTTGATGGGTCCAAAGTCTAGAACGATCTTGCAATCACTTACCGATGCTGATCTCTCCCATGCAGCTTTCCCTTTTATGAACTCAAAAGAAATTACTGTGGGTGATATTAAAGTGCGCGCCACCAGACTTACATACGTTGGTGAACTTGGTTGGGAACTCTATCTTCCAGTTGCAGATGGCTTAGCGCTCTGGGAAAAGATTATGGCTGCAGGTAAATCACAGGGAATCAAAGCCTGTGGATATAGAGCAATTGAGTCATTGCGACTTGAAAAAGGTTACAGAGCGTGGGCAGGTGAGATAAATACTGAAACTAATCCTTATGAGGCAGGTCTTGGCTTTGCAGTTTCATTAAAGAAAGAGAATTTCCACGGTAAAGCAGCAGCAGTGGCTGCGCAAGCTAACCTAACTCGCAAATTAGTTGCCATTACCTTTGATGACATCACCTGTGTGCCATTTGGATCTGAACCGATTCGTATTGGTGAAAAGATCGTTGGGCGTATTAAATCTGGCGGCCAGGGATACACCATCAAAAAGGCAATTGCTTATGCCTATCTGCCAATTGCTAAGACTGAAGTTGGAACTAAGGTCGACGTTGAGTTCTTTGGCACCTGGCGCAGCGGAGTTATTTGTGCAGAGCCTTTGTTTGATCCAAGCAATGAACGTATTCGTTTATAAATCTCACGATTTAAGATGCCCGAAAATACTTTTGTGCACAGCCCACTGTAAAAAGATGCGCCTCTGACCTGCGCTTTTTCAGATTAGGGGTTACCTCTGCCCACTTACCCACATTTAATCCACCGCTTTGTGCACAGGAAAACACGCTTATCCACCCACTTACCCACAGCTTTATCCCCATCACCCCGTAGCGATTCTCGCGTGTGAGAGGGGGTGGCACCTAAGTTACGCATACAAGGAATTCACTTGTCAGTGGCTAATGGGAGGTTATACGCGTGAGCATCGCAGAACTTCCTAGTAACCGCGCACCGCGCGATAACAATATTTCTTCCATTGGTGCAGATTTTGAACGCACACCACCACAAGATTTGATCGCAGAACAATCTGTTCTCGGCGGAATGCTTTTATCTAAAGATGCAATTGCAGATGTTATTGAAATTATTCGCGATCGCGATTTCTATCGCCCAGCACATGAGTTAATTTACGACGCAGTTATTGATTTGTATGGCCGCGGTGAACCA
>Ga0209299_1001151_pt1 | contig 14780 bp, 25 predicted proteins | sample S_140806_MF_Meta_FD_187326 | JGI IMG/M metagenome (GOLD analysis project Ga0209299, IMG submission 187326) | Freshwater microbial communities from Lake Simoncouche, Canada to study carbon cycling - S_140806_MF_MetaG (SPAdes) (version 2) | ecosystem: Environmental > Aquatic > Freshwater > Lake ...
AATCTCTAAGCGATAATTTTATTTATGGCGAACACTCGAAAACCTATCAAACGCAAAAAGATCAATCGTCGTGTCGTTCGCCAATCTCCTGAACCATTAACAAAGATAGATCAGCATTACACAGCATTGCATGAATGTTATAAAGCAGCTCGTAAAGCAGGATTTACTCCAGAGCACGCATTCTGGTTAATGACCGAGCATAAGACTTTCCCTGATTGGATCGTAGGCGATGGCGGGATTATTCCTTCCATAGATCCAACTGACGATGAGGATGACGATTAAAGCCAATCGTAGGTATTTAATAACACCAGATTTGCAGATTCCACTACACCACCCACAAGCTGTAAAGAACCTTGTTCGCATGAGCAAGCATGAGAAATTTGATTATGTATTAAATGTTGGTGATGAACTTGATATGACTAGCCAATCCCGTTGGGTAAAAAATACAAAGTTAGAATTTGCTGAAACTCTTGATGAGGAAAGAACCATTGCTCAAAACATTCTTTACGATTTAGGCACAACAGATATAATAAGATCAAATCATACGGATCGATTGTTTACAACCTTGCTTAAAGGTGCTCCATCATTACTTGGATTGCCCGAATTGGTTTATGAAAAGTTTATGAATTATTCAGATCTTGGCATTCGCTTCCACAAGAGGGCTTATGAATTTGAAAAGGGCTGGTATCTTGCTCATGGCGATGAAGGGGTTATGTCTAAACACGCTGGTATAACTGCCCTTAATCTGGCTAAAAAGTGGGGTAATAGCGTGGTTTGTGGGCATACCCATAGGCAGGGTGCTACCCGACACCAAACTGGCTTAAATGGGCGTTATTCAACGATTTGGGGCATTGAGGCAGGACACTTAATGGACATGAAAAACAAAGCCTCTTATCTTAAATATGCCTCAGCAGACTGGAATATGGGATTTGTTGTGCTTAGTTTTGGCAAAAAAGGCATGAGCGTAGAGGTAGTTCCGGTCAATCATGATGGATCATTCAGCTACAATAAGCGTTCTTATGGGTCGTAAAACAGACTATATCGAACGCACGATTGATACTCATATCGATGAATTTGAGGATCTTGGCGTTATCTAATCGTTATAAAACACGCCGAAAGTAATTAACCGCCTGTCCTTGCTTTAGGTCATACTTTCTGTATCCACACGAACGCTGTGGGTAAAGGGAGCAACATGACAGTAAAGGACGACATGCTACAACTAGCGTGGATATTTATGGGCTTGGGTATTGGCGCATGGATTATCCACGAAATCAAAGACACCGCATTCCAGAATGGATACTGGAAAGGTAGGGCTCATGGCTGGGATTCGCATCGCAGACTGATGAACACTAAAACAAAGTCTGATGAAGTATTTGACTATGACAAAAACTGAGCAGCTCTTTGATGAGGTCATTACAACGATCCAGCAGCGTGGAAGTGTCTATGGACATCCTTACTATAACCACAAACGAATTGCAGGTCTTTGGTCTGCATATCTCGATTTCCCTATCACACCACACCAAGCTGCATTATGCATGGCACTTGTCAAGGTTTCTCGGCTTAGTGAAACCCCAGATCACGACGACAGTATCAAGGACTTCATTGCCTATGGGTCTGTTTATAAAACAGTGCTCGATGCAGTCAAAGACGAAAACTGGGAGGATTAATAATGGCTTTTAATTTAGAGGATTATGAAACAGTCGAATCAAGATTGGAGAAGTGGCATGGAAAATTTCCTGACAACAGGATCGAAACTGAACTCATCGAGGCATCAAACACTCGATTCATTGTATTTTGTAAATTATTCAAAACGGAGGCAGACGCAAAGCCGTGTGCAACTGGGCTCGCTTTTGAAACAATTTCGGATCGTGGTGTCAATTCAACTTCTGCATTGGAAAATTGCGAAACTTCAGCGATTGGCAGAGCACTTGCAAATGCAGGTTTTGCAGCTAAAGGCAAGAGAGCATCTAAGGAGGAAATGAGCAAGGTGGTTGCACCCTCATCTTTTAAGGAAAAGTTAGAAAGCCGACAAAACATGTATGGCAAGGCAGGGTCAAAGTCAGCACAAATTGAAACAATCCTAAGAGATAGTTTTGAAGCTGATAAACCTAAAGATCCGGTTGCATGGTCTGTTGGTGATGTGGTTGCAGAGATTGGTGCATCAATACCAAATGAGCCACCTGCGTGCCAGCATGGGCATATTCTTAAAGAAGGAATCTCTAAAGGAGGCAAGCCTTACTATGGTTATGTTTGCAAGGCAAAACAATGTGAACCTAAATGGGCAAAACTTACAGCTAACGGAAAATGGTATTTTGAAGGAGGTGAATAAATGGGTGAATTACAAATTATTGACGGCTCTGGTCTAACTGCAACTTTTACAGATAATGGAGTTAAGGTAGAGCCATCAACAACATATTGCGACTTATGCAACGATGACAGATTACTTCATGAGGGCGATCTGCTTCGATGCTATAACTGCCACGCAATCAATCGAATTCCGTATCATGCCTAATTACGAATACGAATGTGATGGCGAGGGGTTGAGTATTGTATTGGATCTTCCAATGAAGCACGAAATCCCTTGTTGTCAAGTATGTGGGGCTAAATTAAGGCGTGTCTATTCAGCAGTTCCTGCAATCTTTAAGGGTAAGGGATGGGCTGGTAAAGGTGGTTAAATTTAAGTGCAATGGCTGCTCGGGCAACACCGAATTTATTTGGCTAGATGGTTATTCCACAGCTCATGGATTTCGTGTCTATCAATGCTTTAAATGCAATTGCATTGGAACAAAGAATCTAGCAGAAGCAACTGACACTCAAGAGCCTGTCATTCGATGCACTAAATGCGGGTCTTGGATGTTCGTAGATCAGGAGTGCCATACATGTGCGCTAATCATGACGAAATAACACACAACATTAATTGGGTTTATCAAAACAAGCTGCGTGAGAAATGGCTACTTGATAACCCAAATGCACAATACATAGGTTGGATGTCGATATGAGTGTTGCCGGATACGATGAAACTTGGATTGATTTAATGGGAGTGCGTATCATGACTTGCCGTCTGACCTGCGGTTATGGTGATGGATTAGGAATCGTATGATACCCTTAAATGCAAATTCGCTTTCAGAGCGAAAGGGCGATCTGCGAAGCAGAAAGATCGCAAGGTTTGGTTTGGTGATATCTCTGTTCATAGCCTTAAACATAGGCTTATTAAAAGATTATTCCGTTGCTTCATTAGATAAAACTAATCATTACAGACAATGGGCTTTCATACAGCTTAATGACTTAGATCAATTCTATTGTTTAGATGAATTAAATTTTAAGGAATCAAGATGGAATCCTAAAGCCAAGAATGGTAGTCATTATGGTATTCCTCAAGGTAGATCCAAATGGTTAGCAACAGTTGATGGATACAAACAGATTGATTGGCAATTAAAATACATTAAGAAGCGATACGATAATCCTTGCAATGCATTACAACATCATAAGATTAAGGGATGGTATTGAGTAAGTCAGCTTTAAGATCAACAGGATCTACAAGGCAATGGAGAAAGATAAGAGAACGCATCCTGCGATCTGGTCAGTTCCTGTGCGTCTATTGTGGGCAAGAGGCTGATACTGTCGATCATGTGATACCTCGTAGGCTGGGTGGAAATGATAGTGATGACAACCTTGTTCCTAGTTGCAAAAAATGTAATTTATCTAAGGGTGGGCGGTTTTTTGTCAGCAAGAGAACACCACCGACCCCCCGTTCCTTTTCTAACCCACAAAACACCTCGATCGCTCACGATCAGACTGAATCGCTTTGATCAATTTACAAACTGGAGAGATCTTAAGTGATCCGACCTATTCAGGATTAGGAGGTGTGCAAACTCCTCGTATTCATTCAAAACTGACTGATTTACCTTCAAAAGGTCAAGACATGATCGATCTTGCTACCGAACTTGGGATCAACCTCATGGAATGGCAACGCTTCGTCTGCATTCATGGGCATAAGGTGCGTGAGGATGGCAGATGGGCTCATTCTGAACTTGGTTTAATTATGGCACGCCAGCAAGGTAAGAGCACTTTGATGATGCTCCGGATCTTGACAGGAATGTTTGTGTGGGGTGAAGGATTGCAACTTGCCTCAGCTCATAGACTTACAACTTCACTTGAAACATTTAGACAGATTGTTGGCTTAATTGAAACGCATCCCAAGTTGGAAAAAGAAGTAAAGAAAATCCGATGGCAACATGGTGCTGAGGAAATTGAATTATTTGGCAATAGGCGGTTCGTTGTAAAGGCTGCTAACAATGCAGCTAGAGGTTTAAGCAAACCTGAAACTATCCACCTTGATGAGTTGCGTGAATATAAAGATGAGGATGCTTGGTCATCAATGCGTTATTCCATGATGGCTGCTAAAAATCCGCAAGTATGGGTTTATTCATCAGCAGGAGATCAACATTCCGTAATCCTAAACAAATTGCGTGAGAGGGCGTTGGCTTCAGCTACAACCAACGATCCGATAGGTTGGTTTGAGTGGAGTGCAGAACCGGATGCTCCGATTTTGCTTCCGTCAGGCGAAATTAATTGGAGTGCATTCGCTCAAGCCAATCCATCATTGGGAATCACAATTCATCCAGATAACTTAAAAGCAGTCATTAATGATCCTCCAGATATTGTGCGAACTGAAGTTTTGGCTCAATGGGTAGATACAATTAATTCAGCGATTGATGCACAAAAGTGGGCATTGTGTCAGACTGATCCGATACCTTTAGATCCTGAGAAAGAAACTTGGTTTGGATTAGATTTAAGTCCAGATCGTAAATTTGGAGCATTGGTTGCAACTCAAAAACTATCAGGCGAAAGATTCAATTTAGTTTTACTCCATACTTGGTCTAATGATTATTCAATAAATGATTTAGCGGTTGCAAACGACATTGCGCCATATGTAAGAAAATATAATGTTCAGACTGTTGCTTACAGCAAAAGAACAGCTCAAGCGGTTGCCAGTCGGCTAGTTCCAGCAGGCATCCCAATTACTGACATGGATGGGGCTATTTATGCAGAAAGTTGTGATCGTTGGCTTGGGGCTATAAACAGCCATCGTTTGCAACATGGTGGGCAAGAGGAATTAACTCAACAAACATTATCGGCTGCTAAATTGCCATACGGAGATGGATCTTGGATTATTGGCAGGAGAGCGAGCAGGGTCGCTGTTTGTGCAGCTGTGGCTAGTAGCCTTGCAACTTATTTTGCGACACAAGTAGAAACGGAAATTGATATTCAAGTCGGATAAATTGCATTTATGGTATATTATGTGCTAATGGGATTATTTGATCGTTTTAACACAAAGCCAATAATTACAGCAACAACCGATGTGGCTGCATCTTATGCGCCTTATAATTTGCAAGCTGCTGTTGGCGGCATATTTTTTGGAACACAATCTGCAACTCGTGAGCAAGCAATGTCAGTTCCTGCTGTTGCAAGAGCAAGAAACATAATTTGTTCAACTGTTGGATCATTGCCGATTGAAACTTATAATCATTTTACAAAAGAGCATATTCGACCAACAAGAGTTTTAATGCAACCAGATGCACGAATTCCTGGATCTGCAACTTATGCTTGGATCGCTGAGGATCTATTATTTCATGGTTTTGCTTATGGTCAGGTTTTAGATAGTTATTCCGACAGCGATGGCGCAAGAGTTCGAGCATGGACAAGAATTTCACCAGATAGAATTACATATCAATTAAATTACAATCAAACGGAAATTTTGTTTTACAAAATTGATGGTGAGGAATTACCTTTACATGGAACTGGCAGTTTAGTCGTATTCAGCGGACTTGACGAAGGTGTATTGAATAGAGCCGGTCGCACAATAAGAGCAGCACAAGAATTAGAAAAAGCAGCTGAGATGTATGCCAAAGAGCCAGTTCCAACAATGGTGCTTAAATCAAATGGCACAAATCTTACTCCAGAGCGAATTACAAGATTGCTAGAAAGTTGGAAAGCAAGCAGAGCAACTAGATCAACTGCATTCCTAAATGCTGATGTTGAATTACAGGCTTTAGGATTTGATCCGGCTAAATTACAATTAAATGAAGCTCGTCAATACCTCGCTTTGGAATGCTCGAGGGCGGTAGGAATTCCTGCAAGTTTTGTATCTGCAGAAACTACATCAATGACTTATTCAAACATGACAGCCGAAAGAAAAGCATTGATTGATTTTTCTTTGCGTCCAGTATTAACTGCAATTGAACAAAGACTTTCAATGGCTGATTTTGTGCCAAATGGTGTTGAGGTCAGATTTGACATTGACGATTTCTTGCGTGGATCTGCATTAGAGCGTGCGCAAGTTTATGAAATCTTAAATCGCATTGGCGCAATGAGCGTTGAGCAAATACAAGAGGAGGAGGACTTGATCCGATGAGTAAAAAATTACAGATCAATTTCCCAATAACACTAACTGCAGCCGATAGTCGGAAACGAACAATTTCTGGCACGATCGTGTCATGGAATGAAAAAGGTATGACAAGTGCTGGCGCAACAGTATTTAAGGAAGGCAGCATTGATTTTTCAAAGCCTGTCAAATTATTACTAGAGCATGATCGCACCCGCCCCATTGGCAAACTAATTGATATTACAGCTGACGATAAAGGCATCCAAGCAACATTTAAGATTGCAGGAACAATTGCTGGAGATGACAGCATCCTTGAAGCAGCCGAAGGATTACGAGATGGATTTAGCGTTGGCGTAGTCGTCGATGATTTTGATGCTAACAAGGGAGTAATGACTGTTAAAGCATCTAGGCTCATGGAAGTCAGCCTTGTTGCTGAACCCGCCATCAATAGCGCACGAGTTGAGGAAATAGCAGCTAGTGAAACACCAGAGAATTCCGAAGCAACCGCTGAGGAGCAAACAAAAACACAGGAGGACAAATTGTCTGACACACAAACAGCTCCTATCGCCACCGAAGCGGTAGAAGCAGCAAAGTCTGAGCCTGTGGCAATTCAAGCAACACAACCAGTTGCTTATACAAAGCCACGCTCACCAATTAACACACAGGCTCGATTCTTAGAGCACTCAATCAAAGCATCACTTGGAAATCGTGATTCTGCTGAATGGGTAGCACACGCAAAGGCTGAGGATGCAAAAATTCTTACAGCAGCTGATGACAGTTTTTCAACTAACCCAGCATTCAAGCCAATTCAATATGTTTCACAGGTAGTTGATACACAAATCGGTGCTCGAGGTGCAATTGATGCAATCGGCACACGCAGACTGCCAAACGCAGGCATGACTGTAAGTTTCCCAAAGATTACAACCTCAGGAAGCGTTGAGGAAAAGGGTGAGGGTGTTGCACCATCCGAAACCGGAATTGTCAGCTCCTATGTGGATGCCACAGTCAAAGCCTATAAGGGTTTGCAACGCTACAGCGTTGAAATTCTTGATAGGGCGGATCCTAGCTTTTATCAGGCGATGCTTGAGAACATGCGTCGAGTTTATGCTCAAGCAACTGAAGCTGCAGTAATTGCAGAACTAACTTCTGGCGGAACAGCAGGAACTGCAACATCTGCTGATCTTGATGGAATTGTTGCATTCGTAAAGACTGAAACACCTGCTGCATATCTTGCAACTGGTGAGTTAGCAACACGCTACATTGCTGGAACTTCACAATGGGGTCTGTTAATTGGAGCGCAAGATTCAAGCAAGCGTCCAGTATTTTCAGCTGTTAATCCACAAAATGCTGCTGGCGCAGTTTCACCATTATCACTTCGTGGAAATGTAATGGGTCTTGACCTATATGTTTCAAACAAAGCAGTATCAACTTCAATTGATGAGAGCGCATTCATTGTTGTTCCATCATCTGTTGCAATCATGGAAAGCCCAGTTCTACAACTTTCAACAAATGTTGTTTCAACTGGCGAAATCGAAACAATGCTTTACGGCTACTTAGCTGTTAAGACACTTGTTGCCGGTGGAGTTCGTCGCTTTAACCTTACCTAATAAGTAAGTAAATTCATGCCTGAGGTTGCTCCCGATCTCAGGCAGTTGCTCTAGGGAGAACCTAAGGAGATGACATGCCAACCATAATTACAGCCTCACAGTTGCGATCTGTGCTTGGTGTGTCATCTGCCTTATATGACGACACTTATCTAAACCAAATTATTGACACAGCAGAAACAGTTATTTTGCCAATGCTTACAACATTCAAAAGTCCAATTCAAGCAACTGAATTGTCAGCCAATGTTGCTACATTTACCACACTAGGAATTCATGAATTTACCGAAGGACAATCAGTTGTCATCACAGGATGCGGAAGCCCTTACAACGGAACAAGAGCTGTGCTGGCAGATAATCTTGGACAATATACCTTTTCGCAATCAATCACTAATGCCGATCTACTCGAAGTTAATGTCATCCCATCCGGAGTTGCTGCCCTTTCTGGCGGATCAACTTATGTTGGAAATGCAGCTGTTCAGTCAGCCGTCTATACAGTTTCAGTCGAAGTTTTCCAAGCAAGACTTGCAGGCGGAGGACAAATCGAAGGAGTAGATTTTACAGCAACACCTTTTCGAATGGGTCGATCACTTTTTAATAAGTGCGTTGGTTTGTTGGGATCTTATATTGATCCTGAAAGCATGTGTCAATAAATGCCTAACCAAACTATTCTTGAGCAAGTTCGCACACCTTTAGCAACTGCGCTTTCAAGCGTTGCAGGAAATGTTTATGGGTTTGTGCCAGAAACAGTCATTCCTCCTGCTGTGGTTGTTGTTCCTGACAGTCCTTATTTAGAATTTGAAACAATTAACAAATCAAACATAAGAGCAAAAGTAAATTTCACAATCTCAGTTGCAGTTGCTTATAATAGCAACCCTGCATCGCTCGACAATATCGAGCAATTGATCGTTAGTGTTCTGGCAGTTATTCCTTCGGGATACATTGTCAGTTCGGTCGAAAGACCAACAGTTCAGCAAGTCGGAGCAAGCACTCTGCTTATTGCAGATGTTCGAGTTTCTACCTATTACACACGCACAATCTAAGGAGAAATAATGGCAACCGTAGTAATTACCGGTCGTGATATTTCGCTGTCTTTCACAGGTGGAACAGACATCGAAGCACAGGCGACTAGTGCAGTATTAACAAAAGTCAATGAGCGTCAGGAATATCAAACACTTGATGGCACAGCTTACAAGACCACGAACATCAGCGGAACATTTGCTTTATCAATGTTAGCCGATTGGGGCAAGGTAAATTCAGTTTGTGAGGCTCTATGGGCTGCTGCTGAATCTGCACCAGACACAGACATTTCAATCACACTTACAGCTGCAACTGGAGCGCAATTTGTGTTCCCAGTAAAACCTGAATTTCCAACAGCGGGTGGAGCAGGAATTGATGCACAAACTGTTGATTTCACTTTCACAGTTTCAGGCGGAGCAGTAGTAGAAACATTTAGTTAAAATCTAACAACGGGAGCAAAATGAAACTACCAATTACAATTGAATATAACTCAGGCGAGCAAGCAACTTATATTGCCCAACCGCCTGAGTGGGCTAAATGGGAAAAGCAGACAGGACACACTATTGGTCAGGCATCCGAAAAGTTGGGCGTTTGGGATCTTATGTTTCTGGCTTATCATGCTCATAAGCGTGAAGTTGCCGGAAGCAAGCCAATCAAACCAATGGATATTTGGATGGAAACTGTAAGTGATGTCATTGTCGGTGATGCAGACCCAAAAGTTATCCAGCAGGAAGCCTAAGCAGATTATTGGTTGAGTTGGCAATTGCCACACAAATACCAATGAGCGAATGGGTTGAAGCAGAGGACATTTTAACAGCGATCGAGATATTGGAGAAACGGAATGGCAAATGAAACCATCGCCTACAATAAATCTGATCTGCGTGATATTTACAAAGCGTTCAAAGCAATGGATGAGCAAGCCACAGAAGAAGCAAGAACTCAGTCTGCTGCTTTGGCGTATTTTGCATCTGAGGAAATTAAACAAGCTGCTAAAACAAGAACAAAGTCTGGCAAGGCAGCGCAAAGAATTGCGGATGGCGTTAGCATCTCCAAGTCAAGCAAAATTGGTGAGTTCAGTTATGGTTTCGCACGCCAAAAGTTTTCAGGTGGGGCTACGACACAAACCTTATGGGGTGGCATGGAGTTTGGATCTAATAAGTTCAAGCAGTTCCCTACATATTCAGGACGGCAGGGCAGAGGTAGTCGTGGATGGTTTATCTATCCGACCCTTCGCAGAATTCAGCCTGAATTAATTAACAAATGGGAAGCAAGTTTTGATCGCATTATTAAGGAATGGGTCTGATGGCTACCGGTAATAGAACATTAAAATTATCAATTCTTGCCGATGTTGATGAATTAAAAAAGAGTTTAGGCGAAGCCAACAAAACAGTAGAAACAAGTGCGGACAAGATTGCTGACTTTGGCAAAAAAGCAGCATTGGCTTTTGCAGCAGTTGGAGCAGCTGTTGGCGCATTTGCTATATCTGCCGTAAAAGCAGCAGCCGAGGATGAGAAGGCTCGCAAAACCCTTGAACAAACTATTCGTCAAAACACTAAAGCAACCGAAGAGCAAATTGCCGGCATTGATAAATACATTGACAGACAATCCATTGCTACTGCCACAACCGATGATGTTTTAAGACCTGCTCTTTCAAGATTAATTCGATCAACTAATGATGTTGCAAAGGCTCAAGAATTATTATCTCTTGCCCAAGAAATATCTACAGCTACTGGCAAGCCATTAGAAACAGTCGCAAATGCTCTTGGTAAAAGTTTTGATGGGCAAAATGCAGCTCTCGGCAAACTAGGTCTTGGCATTGATGCTGCCACCTTAAAATCTATGTCGCATGAGGAAATCATGCAAAGATTAAAAGGAACTTACAAAGGATTTATTGATAATGAAGCCACTAACGCAGAATTTAAGTTTCAGCAATTAACCATTGCTTTAGATCAAACAAAAGAGAAAATTGGTATGGCTTTACTTCCAATCGTTAAGCAATTTGCTGATTATTTGTTGGCAGTAGTTGTGCCAAATGTTCAGGCATTAGCAGCAGGATTAACTGGAGATAAAGGCGTTAATGCAGGAATTACTGAAGCAACCGCTGGTGCTTATAAATTTGGGGAACAACTAAGAACAACAATTGGTTTCTTAGTAAGTATCAAAGAGGAATTGTTAATTCTGGCTGGAATTCTTGCAACTGTTTTTGTCGTGAATAAGATTGCAGCATTTGTTGCAGCCATTGGCACAATAGTTGCAGCTATGAATACTTTGAGAAATGCCGCTGCTGCTGCTGGAATTGCTACCGCTTTTGCAACTGGTGGCGCATCTGTTGGAACTGCTGCTGCTGCTTTAGCTGCTGGTGCTGCTACTTATGGATTAACCCAAATTGCTCCAAGTGGTAATTTGCCAAATGTTCCAACTCAATTCCCACAATCAGCAACTGGCACTCCATTTGGTCAGGCTGGTGGTAATACATATAACATTGCTGTATCTGCAATCGATAGCGAAGGTGCTGCAAGAGCAGTTGCAAAAGTATTAAATGACAGTGCATCTCGATCAGTTCCACAGCTTTACAATAACGGCATCAAAGGCAACTAATGACAGTCTGGACACCTGACTGGAAACTAACTGTTGCAGGAACTCAATATACAAATTTAACAATCAGCGACATAACGCATCAATCGGGTCGAACTGATATTTACACCCAACCAAATCCATCTTACTTGCAATGCACAATTGTGGCTTTGGCTGGTCAAACATTACCATTTGACATAAATGATAGTTTGAGCCTGCAAGTTAAAAACAGTGCAGGAACTTATGTGAATATATTTGGTGGAGATATTGTCGATGTGATTGTTTCTGTTGGCGCAACTGGATCAATTGCAACTGTTATCGAATATACAATTCTTGCAATGGGATCAATTGTCAAATTAGCAAAAGAAATTTGGAATGATAACATTCCTCAAAATGAGGATGGTGAACAAGTTTATCAAATTCTTTCAAGCGTATTGCTTGGGGCTTGGAATGATGTGCCAGCAGCTTCTACTTGGGCAACTTATGATCCAACAGAAACTTGGGCAAACGCTGTTAACATAGGGCTTGGCGAAATTGATCGCCCAGGGCTTTACACAATGCAACATCAACCAAGCACAACAGATACGATTTACAACATTGTTTCAGATATTGCCAATAGCGCATTTGGATATATTTATGAGGACAATGAAGGCAATATTGGTTATGCTGATGCCGACCACAGACAGACTTATTTGCTCGCCAATGGTTATGTGGATTTATCTGCCAATCATGCACTTGGTTCAGGATTACGCACAACCTTAAAGTCGGCAGATATTAGAAATGATATATATATCAACTACGGTACAAATTATGGATCTCAAAAAACTGCAACATCGGCTTCATCAATTACCCTTTATGGATACAAAGCCGAAACGATTAACTCAAGAATTCATTCAGGCGTAGATGCCCAAGAGGTTGCAGATCGATATATTAGCCTTCGAGCCTTTCCACAGCCTGTATTTGATAGCATAACTTTCCCAATTACAAATCCAGAGATTGACAATTCTGATCGAGATAACCTTTTGAACATATTCATGGGCTTACCTTTGAACATTAGAGATCTGCCAGCACAAATCAGTAATGGCGAGTTCTCTGGTTATGTTGAAGGATGGCGTTGGAGCACTCGCTTCAATGAATTATTTCTGACGATCAATCTTTCGCCGGTCAGTTTTAGCCAAGTGGCTATGCGATGGAATTCTGTGCCAATCGGTGAGGCTTGGAACACTTTAAGCCCAACTTTAACATGGGAATACGCTACAATCGTAGCCTGATAATAGGAGAAAAATGGCAACTACTACAAACTATGGCTGGACAACGCCTGACGATACCGCATTGGTTAAAGATGGCGCAGCTGCAATTCGCACGCTGGGTTCATCCGTCGATACGACAACCAAGAACTTAAACCCATCAACAACTCTTGGCGATATTGAATATCGTTCATCAACAGCCAACACAAACACAAGACTTGGAATTGGATCAACTGGACAAGTTTTAACAGTTGCGGGAGGCGTGCCAACTTGGGCAACTTCAGATGATGCAAATGCAATTCAAAATGCTTTATTAACCACAACAGGCGACACAATTTATGCAAGTAGTGCAAGCACACCTGCAAGATTAGGCATTGGAACAACTGGACAAGTTTTAACTGTGGCTGCAGGAATACCAAGCTGGGCAACACCTTCCGCTGCTGGATTTGTTGGCGTTAGATTAACAAAATCCGCCGTACAATCCTGTGCCAATAACACTGGTGTAAAAATACTTTGGGATACCGAAACTTATGATACTGATGCATTTCACAGTACTTCGAGCAATACAAGTCGCATAACTATACCTGCTGGAAAAGCAGGATATTATAGTATTTCTGCGACTGGTGCATTTGCAGCAAATTCAACTGGGCAAAGATATTATGCGTTTTACATAAATAATGTATTTATAACAATTTTTGGCAGAATGAATGGTTATTCTGCTGGGGATACAACCTTATGCGGCACTTTAGTTTATAATTTAGCCGTAGGTGATTACATTGAAGTAGAGGCTTTTCAAAATTCAGGTGTTGGTTTGGATTTTCAAAGTACTACTAATTCACAATTTTCCGCACAATACTTAGGAGCATAATATGGAACTTTGGGAACAAATAATTGAAGCATATCCTGAAATCTTAGCAACTGATTATTTTCCTGATTTGGGAATTTATTTAACTGATGACGGAGATGGTATTGCTTATATTGCTAAATGGGAATACAGCAAACCAATTCCTAAAGGACTTAAATTAGGCAAGCCTAAAGGCTAATGAAGCCTTACCTATCAAAAGCAGCTGTTCAATTACGGGAGCAAATTGATGATTGCTTTCCAGAGCGTTTGCGTAAATCTGATGGGTGGATTGGTGATGCTAGACATAGCACACGAAAAAGCGACCACAATCCAGATGCAACAGGATGCGTGCGAGCAATTGATATTGACGCTCGGCTTTCTGACGACAAAGGGCTTTCAGCATATTTGGCAGATCAAATTCGATCATTTGGGAAATCCAATGGTCGCATCAGTTATGTAATACATCAAAGCCGTATTGCATCACCATTATTCGGATGGCGTTGGAGATCGTATAAAGGCAATCCACACTTGCATCATATTCATATCAGCTTCAAAAAAGATCAAGATAATAATTCAGAGTTTTTTAACATCCCACTACTAGGAGGCAACGCATGAAACTATCTAACAAACACAAGGCTGCAATTAAGTCATATTTAAGAGCTGTGGCTGCTTCCGGTATAACTGTGCTGTTGGCAATTGTTGCTGACATCCGACCAGAGTTTGCAATCTTGGCTGGTGCGTTAGTTGCACCTATTGCAAAAGCATTAGACCCAAAGTCCGGCATAGAAGCTGATTATGGAATCAATGCGAAATGACAGCAAACGAATGGGTTGGTATCGCCGTTGGCGTATCCGCCATATCAACAAGTTTGTTGCTGGGTCTGCGCTGGGTTATTAAATCCTACTTACAAGAATTGAAGCCCAATTCTGGAAGTTCAATCAAAGACCAAATTACACGATTAGAACAGCGTGTCGATGATCTATTTGTTTTAATCTCTAAGCGATAATTTTATTTATGGCGAACACTCGAAAACCTATCAAACGCAAAAAGATCAATCGTCGTGTCGTTCGCCAATCTCCTGAACCATTAACAAAGATAGATCAGCATTA
>Ga0209299_1001156_pt1 | contig 14766 bp, 29 predicted proteins | sample S_140806_MF_Meta_FD_187326 | JGI IMG/M metagenome (GOLD analysis project Ga0209299, IMG submission 187326) | Freshwater microbial communities from Lake Simoncouche, Canada to study carbon cycling - S_140806_MF_MetaG (SPAdes) (version 2) | ecosystem: Environmental > Aquatic > Freshwater > Lake ...
CCTTCTTCTTCTTCTTCTTTATGCGTTACCGTTAGTTTATTTCGTTTATTCATGTCCGTTAGTTATCTGCGTTTATACGTTAGTGTTAGTTCTGTGGGAAAAAGAAACCCGCATAGAAATGCAGGTTTGTTGTATAAGGTTATAAGATATAATCTTTCATTCATTGAATGTAAGGAGTCATACTTTTTACAACTTCTTTAAATAAGTAATCCTTTGTTCTTTGTTCTTTCGGGAGTTCTTCGTAAGGTAAAAAACATGGGTGTTCTTTTGTTTCTTCGTTTTTTACTTCACCGTACTTCCAACCCATTTCGGTTTTTTCTTTCATCCAGTTTTCATGTGATTGCCCAGGGGTTGCCTCTGGGTTTTCTAATTGAAACCATACGCCATTAATTGCGCTTTGTTTTTGCCAGTCTGGCGCGTCTTTCCATTCTGGCTGTGTGTCGTCGCCGATGCTTTTGCAATAAGCCCTGTTAATGTTGTGGGCTATTTCTGCAATTTGTTTTACTTCCATAAATTTAACGGGTAACCGGAGCCGCTACGGTTTTTTTATAATAATTAAAAAATTAAAAATCCGTTTCATCCCTGAACCGTTCATTATCTTGTGCCTCTTCTTCTGCTTTATTGTACCCGGTTTCATATCCAAGTTTATACGCTATTGCTATCGGGTTATGTTGTTCAATAACCTGTCCGTTATCATCAAGTAAACCTATTCTGTTGCAATATTCGCAAGGATCAGCCAAAAAGTCTTTTCCTGTTCCTTTACATTCTGTGCAAATTTTCATAAAAAATTAATTTACAAGTTCATAAAATACCGTTATCCTCATCGAAGCCTGCAACAAAAATGATAACCCGGTTTCCGGTGTGATTAGCATATCCTGAACAAAATCGTTTAAGGTTGGGTTTACGTTATTCGGGTCAATGGTAACGGTATATTCGATTTTATCATCTTTCCCGGTTAGTGGCCTTTTTATAAATTTTGTAATTTTCTGAACTAGTTGAAGCGGGTCTGCTGATGTCATGCGAAGCATTGTTATTTTTATGCTCCTGGTTTTCAGATATTCAAGCGAAGCCCGGTAAGGGTATTTATCGCAAACCATTAAACAGGCTGTGGCTCCTGTGTTGTAGCAAATTGAATACCCTTCGCCGAACAGGTTAAAAAATACTTTGCCGTCAACGGTAGTTGGTAGGCCAGGCACTCCGGCCACATCGTAATTAATGGCTCCGCCTGTGGCTAGTCCTGAATAGCTGTTATTTTTAGTATATAAAAAGCTATTAAGGGCGTTAAACAGTTCAACCGGAAAGGTGCCGGCACCTGAGTGTAAAAATTCTATATCAAAGTTTTCCATAATTAAAAGGGTGGTTCGTCGTTGTTAATATTCCAGTTTTCCTCGTTTTCAATTCTTGACTGCATACGCGGTATGTTTTCAGATGAATAAAGATCGTTTTTTATTTCATTATCGCGCGGTTTTAGTTTTAGTATAAGCATATGCTCAATTACATTCGCCTCGAAGTCTGTCGGTGTAAAAATAACTTTAACTGTGAAGTTTGCCCGGTTTTGTCCGTCGTAGGTTACTCTTTCGTAAAGCATATTCCTTTTTCCCCAAACTGAACGGCGGTCCGTCCATTTTTGGAAGTGTCTGTATAATGTGCTTTTTACGTCTGCTGACGATCTACCAACATAAACAACCAATCCGTTTTTTTTGATAATATAAACCCCGGCACCTGTTGCTTTAAGCGTTTGGGTTTTCAGGTTATCACCTGAGTATGGAGCAAAAAACCGTGTTGATTTTAATTTTTTATTTGTTATCATATAAATAAATTAAAAAGGTACAGCCGTAACACTGTACGGAAAAGTAAATATATCAATTTCCTGAATATTCCATTGGCAAACATTTTGCCCTAAATATGATGATTTTACCCGGAGCATTTTTGCCTCTGAATAAATTATTGCGTGTTCTGTTTTTCCTGCCGGGTTGTACCTGTCATAATAGGTTAATAAATAAACCTTTTGTTTTATCATCATTTTATCCTGTATCGGCAACATAACTATTTTTTTATTTTTTTATTTTTTTCACATTTCCAACAAATATATTTGTCATGCATTAATAATTCGGTTTGTGTTAAATTTTTGCCGCAAATATTGCATTTTTCTTGGTGTATTATTTCTTTTCTTCTGCTTGCCTTTATAATAAAATAACGGCGGTTATTATTTTCCATTTTAAAGCATTTTATAAATTAAATAAGAATGATTTTTTGCATCTTTTATTTTAAAAAACATTGTGTTAATTACCTGAGATTTGAATTTTTTATCAATGTCTTTGAGGTTATCATTTGTTTTAAATAAAATAAATGTGTTACAATATTCCATTAATTCGGGCGGTATGCGGTTAATAGAATGGAATAATATTATCCAGTTGTTACGGTTATGTCTTCGCTGTACGATCAGCCGGATAAGTTCGGCGGCTTGCTTGCCGCGCAAAAAGCCACTGGCATCTTCGAACACTATGGTATATCCGGTTAATTTTTTGCAGGTTTCAACGAATAACTTTTGGTTTGCCTGTGTGTGCCTCATATAAGGCGCGGGGGCGGCTTCGGTTGGCATGATATACTCATTGTTCAAATCGAAAATATATTGGTGCCTTGATGCCCCGGAAGGCCTGTAACAGTCTTTTCCGCGCGCGTCTTTGAGCAGGGTATTTTTTAGCATACCATTTACAAAGCGGGTTTTGCCCTGCCCGGTTCCGCCTGCTATAATTATCAGTTCACTCATTACGATTTTTTAAAGGTTCCTTTTGGCCGTCCGCGTCCGTCTTTTTTAATGGTTCCGGCCGCGGTTGGTTCCCCTACTCCTGAGGCCCCGGTGCTGCCTGGTTGAAATTTCCCGGCGGGAACGTCGTTTATCACTTCTATTGTTTTGGTGCCGTATATCATTACCAGGGTAAGCATAAGCGCGTTAAGCGGGTTTTCTACACTGAAATTAATACTATTAAGATAGTTTTGTAATACCGGTTCCAGTGTTTCTTTTTCGCTGCTGTCTAGTTTAAACTGCTTTTTTGAAACTGTTTTTTTCGCGAAATTTTTAATAGCCATAACCAACAAGGCCGGCACGATCATTTCCGTAAAGTTTACGGCCATTTTCGCGCTGATCAGGCTACCCGCGTTTAGGTTCTGCCCGGTATTATACCCGGCGTTAAATTCGGGGCTGCTTTGGGCGTTAAACCGTCCAAAATCATCAATTAGCGGCGCGGGTTCCGTTTCGGGGAGCAGCCCGGATAAGTCCTTATTACTGGTTCCTGAGGTTGGTTTAATTTCTTCAAATAATGTTGATGGGATTTTATCCAGTTGTTCAACGTTCAATTCTTTTTGCATGGCGGTTATTTATTTTGGTTATAAAAATCTTTGTAAAAATTAAATACATCCTTTTCAACAATTATTAAATTATCGCCTATCGGTGTAATTTCCGGTTCATCGCCTGAAAAGTCGAAAAGCAATTTACTGGTTCCGGCTGTTTGCATATCGTTTTTAAATTTGCCCAACATTGTTTTTTGCAAAGTTTTGTTTTTTGCTAGCATTTTAATTAAGTCCATTTTGAAGTATTTTAATTATTGATTTTATTGTATTAAAAGTATATATTCTTTTATTAGATTTCTCGCTATTATCATTCGGGAACTCTTTCGTGTTGTTCCAAAAATCATTTTCCCATTCTTGTAACGTTCTAAGGTAGCATCCTAATTGTATATAATAAATTCCGCTATTTTTTTCAAAATATAATCTCGATATATGAAAGTAAAAGTTAGGGAATATTATATGATTTTTAATATTAAAATTGTCGTATGCCATAAACCATTCCCCGGCCTTAAATCCGTTTTCTGCTGTGAATTTTTCCTTACATAAAAAATCATTTCCGGCTGAAAAATAATCTCCAACATTAAAATATCTTCCTGCTTTAAAATTATTGCCAACGTTAAACCTATCGCCTGCTTTAAAAAAGTTGCCGCCCTGGAAACATTCACCACATCGGAACCATTTACCAACTTTAAAATTGTTTGCAGCCGCAAAGTCTTTACCGCTTTTAAAAAATTCTAAGGCTTTGAAGCAGTCCCCTGTAACAAAGTGGTTTTCTGCTGTGAAAAAATCCCCGGCTATGAAATTATTTCCGGCCTTGAAGAATTCGCCACATTCAAAGCCTGTGCCTATTGTGAAATTTTCCCCTATAAAAAAATTTATTGATATCTCTTTTCCTTTTTCTATAAATTCTTTTTCTGTTTCGTAGGCAAATTCAATATTGTTGATTTTTGCGTGTTTCATTGATCAGTATTTTTTTGTTAATAAATGTTCGGTTAATATTTTAACGATTTTGTTATCCGGGCGCGGTACATTAATTATTTTCTTTTTTCCCTCTTTTATATAGCTGCATTTGTAGTACTCTTTTTCTGCATCTACCTGAAATTCCGTTAGTACTTCAAATGTTGTTTTATATCCGATCTCTTTTAGATAAGCCTGTATTATTTTGGCTGCTGATCTACTTGCCTGTTCTTCCTGTAAAAAATAAATGCCATCAACCCAGGTAAATATAAAAGCATCACCTAGTACCAGGCTAGATTCCTTCATTATTGCCCCTATTTTTTTAACACAATGGAAAAAAAAGCCTGCTGTTTCTGCAATTACTTCTTTTTGGTTTTCCGGTTCACCGTCCGCGTTTATTTCGTAAATATTTTTTTTTCCGGCCAACATACCTACGGCGGCCAGTCGTTCTTGTTTTTTTAAGGTAGAAAGATATTTAAACGTTTCTTTTGAAATAAAGCCGTCGTTGAGCAATACAGTTGCGTACGCGCTTTTTAGATCAATATTGTGAATGATATCGGCGTAGAAATTTTCGTTATCCCGAAAAGCGGTTGAATAATAGATAACATCATCATTGGTTATCCTGGGCGCGGGTTTTCCTTTTATATCGGATTTTATCTTTGCGTATGCCGCGAAAACTTTTTTGCTCTGCTCCGTTTTCATGAACGTAATATCGCAATAATCCGATTTTATTCTACTGGTGTAAGTTGATATTATAAATGTAAATGGCATTTTAATTTTTTTGTGTAGGTCAATGTAAGCGTTAACCGCCTGTTGGTCTAGTATTGCCTTCATATTTTATTAATCAGGATAAGTAAAGAACTATCATCGGTTTTTTATATAAGCCCTGTAAGAATTCATTTACCGCTTCGTTTATTTCTGCACCTGTAAACTCTTCCAATTCTTCTAAATTCTTAATGCCAAAATATTCTTTAAGATAAGCGTATAAATCACTGGCGCGCGGTATTTGATATGTTGCCTTACCGTCAAAAGTTAGTAGTGGATTTACGCTAAAATCAATCGCGTTTAGGTTTGCGCTTACTGCCTGTTTAAACCTGTCAATGTGTAATTTTAGCTGTGCCTTTGTTACTTTTTTAATATCGCCGTTTCCGCGATCAACAAATAATTGTCCGGTGTATTTGTCAATCGCTTTTTTTGTGTTGTTGCTGTTTGTGCTAGTTCCTTGAATGGTACCTTTTAAAATTACGTCTTCAAATATTTCTTTGTTCTGTTTGTAGAATTCGGCTACTTGCTTACCTGTAATTTTATTTTCCCTGAGTACTTCGGTTAATTTCTTTTTGTTATCGGGTTTGATATCAGCGACGTTGATTTTTTTAGTAGCTAAATAAATGCGCTGTATTTCACCGGCTAAGGTTTGGCTTACATATCTTCCTTTCGCGTCTTTAAGGGCCTGCTCCGCCCTGGCCTTTCCGGCTGCTACCTTTTTAGAATCCTTTACCCGGCCCGGTGCTGATTTTTTGGATATGTTTTTTTTCCGCTTCAATTCCTACAAAGGTTTGTTACTTCGTTATATATTTTCGTTATTGCTACTTTCATTTTTTGTATATTATCGCTAATTTCTTGCGGCAAAACTTCCTTTTCTTTTGTTGGAAAAACTTGGCCGTTAATATTTATACATTTATACTCCTGAGTGTTTAATGAATGGATAATCTCAAAAAGTAATTTACAAGCAATGGCACCAAATAACTTTTTTAAGTCTTCATTTTTTTTATCCTGTAAAAGTTCCTGGTATAACTTTTTGCAGTACTTAAAATTTTCGTATGCTAAAATAAATTCGGTAATAGTATAACTATTGATGTTTGTTATTTCAGCATTTGCAGCTATAAAATTGCCAGTAAATTTTATCCTGTCTTCCAATAGTTCTATAAATGTATCAGGTATTTTCATAGATTTTATTTTTTGCCTATATAATTATTTAACGTCTTAAAAAATTCGCTGTTTCCTTCCGGGAGCATTACGGTAAGTGAAACTAATTTACTTTCTGGCATGGTACTAATAATAAACTGAATACCCAAGGCCCGATAAGCTGTTTTCCATTTAGGCAAACTTTTCTTTTGGATTACTATTGTTTTTCTCATAATTTATTTTTTTTGAAATTTAATAAAAGCGGATAGTTCAGGGTTTACGTTTAAATTGTTATAAACGAAAACGGCGTTATAATTTTCCAGTTGGTTAAAGTCTGTTATTTCAGCATCAATAATAGATTTTAATAAAAAACCGTCGCGAATTACTACCGTTTTTGTTATTCCCTTAACTGAAACCTGAAATAATAATTCTATGCAGGGTAGCCATTCGAAAACCCGAGCGGCATCTGAAAAATCTTTAAACTTCTTGGTATGTATTGTAGATATTATTTTTATATCGATCATCGGCAAAACAATCTTTTCCAAAGGTCTATCAACAAGGGTGTAACTATTCTCTAAGGCTTCGTCTATTTTGTGTGTGCATATGCCTACCATAGACATTTGCAAATAGTATGCATAGTAGCCTAAATACTGGTCGCAAAGGTTTGTTATTGGGCTGAAACCGGAATGTATAACAGGTTTAAAAGTTGATTGTAAAAAATCAAATGTTATATTTTGTTGATTGATCATTTTTAAAAAATTAGGGTGCAGCGTTATTGCTGCACCCGGTTTGATAGGATTAATGAATTGTTACGCGGGCATTCCAATATTTGTTATTCTTGCCTTCTTTCATTCCTTCTGAGGTGATACGAACGGCGCGGGGCAAAGTTGATTGATCAACTTTTTCCAGAGCCTGTACAATTACAAAACTGGGACAAAAAAAAGTTCCCTGTTTGTTTACCAACACGGCGGCTTTTCTTTCTTCTGCCGTTAGCTTGTCGGGAATTGATGAAAAGCCGGTGAAGTAAAATGCTTTGCTTTCGCCGTCATCAAACATTTTACTACTCAGGATTTCCCCGGTAAGGTCTTCGCCTGTGGTTTCGTCTAGATTGTCAAGCGCGCCCAGGTCAAAGGGGTGTTTAGCATTTTTCATTTGTTCAAATTCGGCGGCGGTCGGTGCGCCGGGGATTCCTTCGGCGGTTGCGTCGGCTTCTTTTTCCTGTGCTGATGCTTCCGCGTTTGTTTGTTCCTGTGTAATTGATTGATCAATGTTTTGATCTGGTTTAATTTCAGCGTTTAGCCTTTCGGCTCTTGATGTTGCCATTGTTTTTTGTTTTTGGTTATGAATAAAAAAAAAATTACTTATTTTTTGCTAACAAATATTCACTAACTGCCGCCCTTATTACTTCCTGTTCTTTCAATCCGGATAAGCGGCAATAAGAAACTAGCATTTTGTAAAGTTCCTGGCTTATACGCGCGTTTACCTGAATTGTGTTTTTTACTTGCCCTATTCCGGGGGTGGTTGTTTCGTTTGCCATTAGTGAATATTTGTTAGTGGTAAAATTGAAGTTTTAATTAACGGATGCTTCACCCCGGTATTGTTAATAGGATAAATAAGAAACAGTTATTTCATTACCAATAATAATTTCTTTTATACATTGATCAAAAGCAGCCGCCTTTGCTTCTAATTCATCTAAGAATGGAAACATATATTCGTCTTTGCCGTTTACGGTTACCCTCCAATATCCTTCACTTTTGTTTTGGATTAATTTAATTTCTGAATTTTGCATGGTAGTAATTTTTAAGATTGATTAATTTATATTATTTGATACAAATATAAACCTTTTATATTACCGTCAAAATATTTCCTGAAATATTTGGGAAATAATTTTAAACCCAAAAAAAAATAATATGAACTACGTAAAAGAAATTGCCGTTATCCTTGTTGCTCTTATCGTGTACGATATGTTAGTAAAAAAGATGATTGTGAAAGCCTAAACCGTTAACGGTTTCAAACCAAATTTTCAAACTCCAAAAAATCGTTAATGAAAAACCCAATTAAACTTTTTCGCGATGGTATGTTTTACGAAGTACAGCAAGCCGCCAACAGCTACGATGATAGCGCCAATATGAATTTCGACGATCAGGCCCAAAGCTTCGCCGGGAAAAATCCGAACCAACCGGAAAGGATCCTACAAAAAGCAAATTTTGATTTGACAATGGTAAACGCATCTGCGGAAGTGTTAACTTTCGAACTTTTCAACCGTTTAAGGACTTTCATTGAAAACCGTAATACGGCACTAGTAACCTCAGCAACAGTAACCTATATCCCTCAAACCAGTTTTGAAGGACTGGCAGCCGCCGGGGTTGGCGTAGTAGGATTCACCCAAAACGGTTTACTCCGCGCCACTGGTGCCGCCGCAGCCACTGCCTTAACGGTAGATTGTCCCCAGTACACCTATCGCGGTTTATTACTGTCTTCCGGCCAACGTCCGTTTAGAATTGTAGGTATCCGTATGACGGTACAAAATGATGCTCAGATCGACAATGAGTTAATCCACTTTACCGCGAATTTCCTGGGTGCTACCAATCGTAACACAATCAGCCCCCGGACGTTTTTCAACCCGCAGCAGTTTCAAACCAAGATTGTAGATATCTCTTGTGATCTTCCGATTGATGATCAAAAAGGATTAATCTACAAACTGAACGCCGGGGAAACGGTTAAATTTAACGTGTTGATAGAAAGGTAAAATTGCTATCCGCTGAATAACCATAATAAAGGGCAACAACCATAAGTTGTTGCCTTTTTTAAATTAAATAACTATGAGATACGCACCACGTAGAAACCAATATAAAAAATACTTTAACGCAATTTCAGAAGTAGCAGCAAAGAAAAATTTACCGCCCTCAACCGTAGCCCTAGAAGTGGTAAAAGAAAAGCAGCCCGAAATTCGGCAGTATGTAAAAAACGCCGGATTGCGCCCGGATGATAACCCGGTAAATTTGTCTATCCAGGCCGCGATGGTACATGAGAATAAAGTATTGGATAAACTCAACCGGGGCTTTCAGGATTACACCGCCGCCGAAAATGCAGTTTTCGCAGAGGATGAAGTAAACAGTTTCATGGATGATTACCAAGACTTCGCGCCCGCGCTTTTGGCAATGGTGGGAGCAGTGGCCGGAAAAGGAATAGAGGGTATTAACGCTAAGCGGGAGCAGGCAGGAAAGAAACCGATTTTAAGCGGTAAGTTTTGGCAAAACTTGAAAAATAAAGCGGCTAGCGTAGAAGCCCGCCCAATAAATGAAAACGATTTGCAAGTAAACATTCGCGGACGTGATCGAATTGGAGCAAACCCAAACACAGAACTAGGGGCCGGTATACTGGCCGCCCGCGTTGAACTGGAAAACCAAGCAAAAAAAGATTATTTACGCCGAAATTTACCTTTGTTCATCATTGCCGCAGTAGTGATAATTGCCGGGATAATCTATTTCACTAAGAAAAAATAAATGTTTAATTCCTTCACCATAGACGAAAAGCGAAAAGTAACCGTAACAATTCAACCCGGACAAAAAGCCGGGTATTTTGTCGTAAGGAATAAAACAAAAAATGAAATTGAGTATTTCCGTTACTTAACGCCGTTTCAAAAAGTAATTTCATTTAACATTACCCGGCCCGGCTCATACGGAGTTAACCGCACCTTAAGCGATATAAAATTTTCGCCGATTATCCCGGTAGATATTCAGATAGAACTACCGGAACCGGAAAAACCAATCCGGGCTAAAAGTTTCAAAATAGTTTACAATCCTAAACTAACTGGCACGCCTGCCCGAAATTTTTATAATAAAGGAGTTATCGAATATTCGCCTGAGTTTAAAAAATTGCCTTATCAAATAAAACTTTTTATCCTTTGCCATGAAATCGGCCACTTTTATTACCATGATGAATTTTTAGCCGATAGTTTTGGGGCAAAATTATATCTTAAAAACGGCGGCAATTTAACTAGTGCTTATTATTCATTAAAGTATGTATTGAATAATCACAGCCAAACAAACCAAACCCGAATTAAAGAACTTTTTAAAATCCTTTCCAATGGAAAAAAATAAACTGCTGATAAATGCCGTTATGATACTGGCAATTTATTTTCTCTTTGCAAAACCTATCTTAAAATTTTTCCGTAAACCCGGAAAGGAAAGCTATCAAGCAGAAGCAAACGACCCGCAAAGCCCTTTAAATGGTAATTTTTGGCAAAGGTATTTTTACATAGTAGGTATGACGGCAAACGGTAGACGCTTATTACCTTTAGGCACCTACACAAAATGCCGCGATGCAGCAAAAAAAATATTCGATGCTTTTGGATATATTAACGACGATGAAACGCAGTTTTTCGGGGCCTTAAATTCCCTAAGCAGTAAAGCGGAGGTTTCTCTTACCGCTTCAATATTGGAGCAGAAACATAACACTTCCTTATTATCGCTGATGAATTACGGAAAAGGAACATTACCACAAAACGGACTTTCGGACGGTGAAATAAATATAGCTATTAAATTTGTCAATAATTTACCAAACCTTTAAAAATTTATGGCAGTTTCGGAAGTATTGCAAAGTATTGACAGCACAGACGCGGGAAAGAAATTAAATTTAATTAGGCGGTACCATACTGAAATATTGATGCTAGTTTTCGCCGGATCAATAGGTTTCTTATACAATGCAAGGGAAAAAGATAACGAGATCAATACGAAAAAAATTGAAAACTTAAACGAACAAATTAGGCAGTATATCGACGTAGATCGTAAAACCGCTATAAAACAAAATTTTGAAACAAACCAAACACTAATCGAGATAAAAAACATACTTTTAATAAGCCAACAAAAAAACCAATAATATGAATTTATTTAACGCCCAAAAATTCGCTTCACAAAATGCAGCAGCAGCAGCAGAAGCAGCACAGAAAAGAAACTTTTGCGACGTTTACAAAATAGCGCGCCCGATCTTATTATTTCTAAGTACTTTTTTTATTATTCCGGGAAAAATAAGACAAATAATTGTTTCCCTTATAGCCGTTGCAGATATGCAATGTCCGCAGCAAAAAAAATCTTTTACTAGTCCGCTTTACCCTGTAAAGGAAGCGGCTTAAAATTGCTTTTGTTTTTTGCATTGTTGTAAATTAAGATTGATCAACGGCGGGAGGTTTCTACTTCCTGTCCTCTTTAAAAATTTTAAAAATGGAAAGTAAAACCACACTACAGAAAGAAGTTTACGACTATGCCCGCGCGTCCGGTTTATCGGATAAACACGCGCGTATAATTGTAAGCCAGGCAACTTTTGAAAGCGGAAATTTTACCAACCGGGCCTTTAAAATGGCAAACAATTATTTCGGTATGAAAATGCCAAGCCGCCGGCCAAAACTATATATTGACGGCCCGAGTAGTATAGTAATGCAATCAGAGGGGACGGTGCCTTATGCAAATTACAGCAGCCGTAAAAGATCAGTGCAAGACCTTATAATGGGTTGGCACACATACAATAAAACTAACTGGAACTTAATAAACACGCCGGAGGATTACGCCACATATCTAAAAACAAAGGGTTATTTTGGCGGCAATGAAAACGCATACCGCCGCGCGCTTGGTTCCATTACAGCCGGGTTAACATGGCTGAAAGATCAGATAACAAAAAACCCAGGCGCGCCGTTAGTGCTGATATTCGCGATCGGTATTTTTTTTTTAATATTTAAGAAAAAATAAATTATGGCAGATAAACTATATTTTAAAAGGTTGGGCCGCTTTGCACAAGTGGGCCTAAATATATTCGATACCGATAAAAAAGCGGCTCCGGTGCCATTTTTTGTTTCACCGTCGGATATTACCGCAAGTATCAACGATGCTAGTAAGATTTTTGAAGTAAATATCCAGGGTGCAAAATCCTTTGAAAGTCTTAATTATTCAAACGGCAATAATGTTTTTTTTGATGTAGCAGAACCTTCGACAGGCTACACAGCAGCAACAACAGCGGATCAAATCCGGGCTAATTGGGCATTACTTTTTCCTAAGGAGGGCGGCGGCTCCGGTTCAACGCCGAATTTGCAACAGGTTACCGACGTAGGACCAACAACAAGTAATAGTATAAATATAGAAGATGTTGGAGCAGACACGCAAGTATTTATTGATGCAGGTGCAGCAATTGTGCAGGCAAGAAACGGCACCAATTCTGCTAATTTTCAGCCCGATTCAATCGCTTTTCAAGATGCTGCCAATATTACAACCGTAAATATTAACAGGGGAGCAAGAGCAGCGGGAGTGATAGACGTTTTTTCACTACCCGATAAGGCAGGCGTATCCGATACGTTTGCGATGCTTTCGGATATTACCGCAAGTGTAGGAAATCTACAAGATGTTACAGATAATGGAAACCAAACAACAAAAAATATTTTATCTTCTTCAGGTGCAGGGAAAAAATCAGAACTTCACCCAAATGGATATATAATATCCGAGGAAGCAGACAATAACGCGCAATATAATCCCGGCAGTATTGAGTACAAAAAAAATTCAACAGGTGAAAAGAAGGTAATAAAATCGGGAAATCTTAACACAGGTTTTAATGATGAATATACACTACCAAACAAATTAGGTGTTGCCGATATCTTCGCAATGCTTACCGATGTTCCTTATTCCGGACCATACGCGGCCGCAATAACCAACCCGGTTAATTGTACGTCTGTCAGGGTTTTTACAAGATATCAACGGTTTCCTTTAATAGCAGGCGCCGAAAGTACAAACGTATTTTTTTCTTTTACAGTTACCTCAATAGCCGCAGGGCTTTGTACTTTTGAAGTGCAAATTCCACAGGCTATACCATCATTGACGGCTTTATTGCTAGCAGGGCAGGGAGCAGCAAAAACGGCGGCTAATAATATAGTGCCTGTATTTATAGCCAATACAGGAACTAATAAGGCTCTTATACAATATACAGCAGCAGGGGCCGCGGAAGTCAGAACGCTAAACGGCTTATTTTCTTATTCATACCAATAAAAAAAATACCATGTTTCCAAATGTTAAATTAACCGAAGACTTGAACAAAAAATACAGCGACCTGAGGGCCGAAAATTTTAAAATACTAGGGATAGAACTATTCCCAAAGAAAGGGCAGGAACCGCCAACAGACGCGGAAGCAGTTGCCCTATTAAGGCGCAGACAAGCGCAAGTAAGGCCCACTATCGAAGCAAACCAACAGTTAATAAAATTTGCACCGCCGAAAATATCCGGAGGTTTCAAACCTCCGGTAATGCCTTATAAAGCAAAGCCCTCATGGCTTAAAAATGTGCTTGATGGTGCCGTTAATTTAGGGGCCACAGCCCTAACCGGTGCCGGAGCAGATCGCAGCCTTAACGACTCATTGCCTGGTGAAGACCGCACTACTCAGGCGATGCTGCCGGCATTTGTAGTTGAAAAACAAAAAACGGATAACACAAAAATCTTTTTTTACGGCATCATTTTAATTGCCGTAATCTTTGCCGCATACAAACTGATAAAAAACAAAAAATAATTTTTTAACTTTAAATTAATTTTATGGGTGAAATAGTAACACTAGAGGAACACTTTGAGAACTTTACCGACGTAGCAACAGACATTGCAGATAACTTTTTAGGGATAGGCAAAAAAGCACAGGCGCGCAAAGCTTCAAGAAGGGCAGTAAAAAATGAAAAGAAACAGGCAAAAGCCTTTAATATCCGCGCCACAGGTGAAGCGAAATTAATTCGCGCACAGGGTGAAGCGGACGCAGTAAGGGCCGCAGCACAGCAAACGGCCCAAACTAATCAGCTAGCCAATTCCGTAGGGGCAGAACCGGCAGCAATACAGCAGGCTCCAATGTACCAAACCGCGCCCGAAATACAGCGCGCAGCAGCAGAAGAAAACGCACCAGGACAGGCACCCGCGCCAACCTCCGCACCGGCTAAAAGTAAAACAACAATGTATGTAATTATCGGGGCCGTTGTTTTGATTGCTGCATTTCTATTGCTCAAGAAAAAGAAATAATCCAATGGAAAAAAAATATTTTTATATACTCATTATTTTAGCAGTGCTGCAAACTTATTTCAGTTACACGCAGCACAGGGAAATAATAAAAAATCAGAAAAAATGAAAAATATTGATCGCGCAAACCTTTGGTTCCGCATCCTGTTAATTATATTACTATCAATATTGCTTTTTAAAGACAACAACAGGGTAAAAGAAGTATTTATAAAAGTTAACAGCGACTCAGTTACCTATAAAATAGACACGCTAAAGAAGTTTAAAGACTTCTCAGATAATGAAATCTCTTACCAATACGATACAACAAAATACAGAATATTGGATAGCGACTTCTCAAAAGAACTCGACAGTATAAGAGAAGCGATACAGAACCAGGAACGATAATTGCATAAGGTTGATTTTACACACCCGGTTTATTTTTATTTACCGGGTTTCTTTTTCCCACAGAACTAACACTAACGTATAAACGCAGATAACTAACGGACATGAATAAACGAAATAAACTAACGGTAACGCATAAAGAAGA
>Ga0209299_1001161_pt1 | contig 14741 bp, 10 predicted proteins | sample S_140806_MF_Meta_FD_187326 | JGI IMG/M metagenome (GOLD analysis project Ga0209299, IMG submission 187326) | Freshwater microbial communities from Lake Simoncouche, Canada to study carbon cycling - S_140806_MF_MetaG (SPAdes) (version 2) | ecosystem: Environmental > Aquatic > Freshwater > Lake ...
AGTTTTGTCAGTACAACGCCATCAAAACCAACACCATCTAAGAAGGCTTGAGAAGTTCTAACAGCGTCTTGGCCCATCATGGCATCGACAACGAACAAAATTTCATCAGGATTAACGGCATCTCGAATATCAGATGCTTGCTTCATTAGATCTTCATCTACACCTAAACGACCTGCGGTATCAACGATGACCATGTTGTACTGCTTGGATTTTGCAAACTCAATACCAGCCTTTGCAACCTTTACTGGATCGCCTTGACCATTTCCTACTTCAGGTGCAAAGACCGGAACATTGACTGATTCGCCAACGACCTGCAACTGCGTAACAGCATTGGGGCGTTGTAGATCTGATGCAACCAAGAGTGGTGTATTTCCTTGATCTGCATAAAACTTCGCAAGCTTTCCGGCCAAAGTAGTTTTACCGGCACCTTGCAAACCGGCAAGCATGATGACAGTTGGTGGATTCTTAGCAAAGCGAACTCTGCGGGCCTGTCCCCCAAGGATTTCAATCAGACTGGAGTTAACAATCTCAAAGATTGCATTAGCTTGGTTGGAACCGGACTGCAATGCAGGAAGAGCATCCAACGATTTCTGCCGAATATCTCCGATGAAGTCCTCGACAACAGATAGTGCCACATCGGATTCCAGCAGAGCTTGGCGAATTTCCTCGCAGGTGGTTTCGATATCTGAAGATGAAATCTTGCCGCGTGAGCGAAGCGAAGAGAACGCTCCGCTAAAACGGGATGTCAGTGATTCAAACATAAGGTGGAAAGACTACTTCAAGGCGTGCTTTAGATGCGAAGCGACCTGATGAGCCCGCTCAGGTGTCAGAGGTCCGCCTGTTAATTCGGTTACATACAAGGTGTCAATAGCTTCGGCACCGAGAGTAGTAACGATTGCAGATCGAATATCAATTTTTGATTGGGTAATTGCAGCACCGATTCTGAAGAGAAGTCCTGGCCTGTCATGGCTTCGTACTTCAATAACCGTTGCATCTGTTGCCGCATCAGTAAAAATTTCCACTTCAGGATCTGGCACCGGAATTGAAGGTATTGATGCATATGCCTTCGCCCTTGCGATCAGCTTTTCTTCAACATCTGCAGAATCCTTCAGAGCTTCAGCAATTAGTTGGTGAAGACCAGCTTCAGTGACTTTAGGCGCATGTGGTTCTGGGGTAACAATCCAATACATCACTGCGGATTGTCCAAGCGTTTTTGTGCGAGCTGATTTAACATCAAGACGAGAAATATTGAACACACCAGCAACAATTGACAGTAAGCCAGGTTTATCAGGAGAGATGACTTCGACTGCATACCCACTTGAATGGTGTTCAAGAGTAATTCGCAGCTCACCTTTCTCGGCTAATGCAATTTGTGCATCACTTAGCATTGGCTGTTGGGCAACTTCAATGCCATCCATAGCTTTTCTCACTCTGCTCACTAGTTCGGCAACCAATGTTGCTTTCCAATCACTCCAGCCGGCACTACCTGTTGCCTCACCATCGGCGATACTCAATGCATGCAATAGCTCCAAAGTGTTGGCATCAGGAATTACTGCCACCACGGATTGAATAGTTGCTGGATCATCTAAATCTCGACGAGTTGCAGTAGATGAGAGTAATAAATGGTGTTGGACTAAAAGCTTTAAAGTTTCAACATCCTTCTCATCAAATCCCACACGACGAGCAATAGGTTCGATCAAACGAACTCCTCGTTCAGAGTGATCCTCTTGCGTGCCTTTGCCAATGTCATGAAAAAGGGCTGCAAAAAGAAGTAGATCTGGTCTATGTACTTTGCGGGTTAACTTCCCGGCATGCACTGCGGTTTCAACCATGTGGCGATCAACAGTATGTCTATGTAATGCATTTCGTTGAGGAAGTGATCTCACGCTTAACCATTCAGGTATCCAATGAAAAATGATCTCTTCTTGATCCAAAGTTTCAAAAATTCCAACCATGGTTTCACCTGCACCAATAAGGCTGATTAACAACTCACGTGCTTCACGAGGCCAAGGATTGGCCAAAATACACTGTCCACCATTTAGTGCCAATGACAATTCAGAACACGTATCTAAAGAGAGGGGCAATCCAAGCTGGGCTGCAGTTGCCGCGGCTCTAAGGCCGACTACCGGATCATCATCAAAGGAAGTCATTGAATCAATAATGATCTCGCGCTCTAGTGCACTGACATTCTTCGCAACGTTAACAACACGTGGTTTGCGCATGATTCGGCCCAGACCATCTTTACCTTTGTGTTCTAAAGCATGCCAGGTGTAGTCCAGCAAATAATCTACGGTGCGAGCCGCCCGTGCAACATCGCTCATCATCGCATCTGCATCTTTGTAATCAAGCATCTTTGCGACTTTGTCTTGTTCCTGAAAAAGTAGACGATCTTTACTTCTACCACTTGCCGTGTGTAAAGCTTCACGGACATTATTTAACGTTGATTCAGCCCAACTAATCTTTTCAAGAGGAACTTGAACTGCACCAGATAATGAAATTGCGCGCAGTGCTTGTATATCGCGAAGGCCCCCGCGTGCCTCCTTCAAATCCGGCTCAAGTAAGTAGGCCAGCTCACCCGCCCGTTCATGGCGCTCAGTCAGAGACTTTTCTAATGCTGGAAGATTGCGCTTGGCATCTTTGCGCCAATAATCAAGTGAATCTGCTTGAACGGCGGTAACTAAGTCTGAATTGCCTGCGATGAAACGAATGTCTAACAGTCCGGTTGCAACTCGTAAGTCACTTGCGGCTGCGTCTCTTGTTTCACTTCTTGTTCTTACCGAATGATCGACACTGTTTTTGTCCCACAGTGGATATAACAAGTCATTGACAATAGCCTTTAACTTTTCTTGCGAAATTTTGCCATTATGTAAAATTAAAATATCTAGATCTGATCCTGGAGATAACTCACCGCGGCCGTAACCTCCGACCGCGGCGAGTGATATCTCTTTACCCGTAACTGCGTCACAATGTGTGCGTACCGCATCATGAAAGAGTTTTGAGAGAAATCGATCGCTCTCGTTCGATCGATCTCGCCTCTCACGGGTACTCATAGGTGTAAGTCTAGATTGCTTCGCTCCCGCGTTCACCCGTACGTACGCGAATTACCTGATCAACTGGTGTCGTCCAAACCTTTCCGTCACCAATTGACCCTGTTGAAGCAGCTTTAACGATCACATCGACCACTGAATCTGAGTCTTTGTCATCGACTAAAACTTCTAGTCGAACCTTTGGAACTAGATCAACGGTGTATTCGGCGCCGCGATACACCTCGGTATGACCGCGCTGGCGGCCAAAACCACTGGCCTCTGAAACAGTCATTCCAGTAACGCCGGCTGCTTGCAGTGCATTCTTAACATCTTCTAACTTGAAGGGCTTCAAAATTGCAGTAATTAGTTTCATATTTATATCCCCTTTGAGTTACCAAGGACGCTGCCTTGGCTGTTGTCTGATAATTCGTAAGCACGCTCTGCATGAAGAGCCAGGTCAATTCCCGCAATCTCTTGATCGTGAGTGATTCTGAACCCAATAGCTAGGTCCACAATCTTTCCAATAATCAATGTTGCAATGAATGAATATGCAAACACTGCACCTGCTCCAATTATCTGCTTGATCAATTGTTCGGTGCCGCCACCATCGAATAGACCAACATCTACACCGACGAAGCCAATCATGATTGTTCCCACAATTCCGCCCACTAGGTGAACAGCAACGACATCGAGCGAATCGTCGAATCCAAACTTGAACTTAAGTCCAACGGACAATGCGCACAAGGCTCCTGCAACGAAGCCAATAATCAAAGCGCCGCTAGCGTTAACAGCGGCACAGGCAGGAGTGATTGCAACAAGTCCCGCTACTACACCTGATGCTGCGCCAAGACTTGTTGCATGACCGTCGCGAATCTTTTCAACTAACAACCATGAAAGAACCGCAGCTGTTGTTGCTCCTATTGTGTTAAGTAATGCAAGACCTGCTGTGCCATTTGATGCAACTGCAGAACCGGCATTAAAACCAAACCAACCAAACCAAAGAAGTGCTGCGCCAAGCATTACCAAAGGCAAGCTGTGAGGGCGCATTGGAATCTTTCCAAAGCCAACACGCTTTCCAAGAATGAAAGCAAGAGCTAATCCAGCAGCACCGGCGTTGATGTGAACAGCAGTTCCGCCTGCAAAGTCAAGTGCACCTAAATCATTTGCGATCCAGCCACCGGTCTTAGCAACAAAGTCATCGAATGCGAATACCCAGTGAGCAACTGGGAAGTAAACAAGTGTTGCCCATATTCCAGCAAACACCATCCATGCGCCAAACTTTGCACGATCTGCAATTGATCCAGAAATTAGTGCAACAGTAATTGCAGCAAAGATTCCTTGAAATGCAATAAAGACTCCTGCTGGAATTGTTCCAATTAGCGCCGTTGAATTATCTAATCCACTTAAGAATGCGAATTGGCCAATATCACCGACGAGGCCTTTCCCATCTACAGAGTCACCAAACACCATTGAAAACCCATAGGCGATCCACAAGACAAAGACAATTGCGAGTGCACCAAATGACATCATCATCATATTAAGTACGCTCTTCACACGAACCATGCCACCGTAGAACAGTGCAAGGCCCGGGATCATAAGGACGACCAAGCCGGTACTAATCAGCATCCAGGCTGTGTCGCCAGAATTCAAAACAGTCTCTTCCATAATTACATCTGCTTTCATAAAGGTTTAGAAAAGTTCTCGCCTTTGAGATGGCCAAACCTTCTAGCAGCGCAGTTACGAAACATCGCTCTTACGGTTTCAGGGGCATGACAAAATCCCCTAATTTGTTACATCTGGGTTACGAGAGCAGGCCTTTGATATAGCTCTGTGCGTCAAAGAGGGCAAAGTCGGACTCGGATTCGCCCGTGCCTACCCACTTAATTGGGATCCCCAATTCGGCCTCGATAGCAAGGGCCACCCCACCCTTGGCACTTCCATCTAACTTTGTTAAAACAATTCCAGTGACTTCAACGCATTCAGTAAATATCTTCGCCTGTTGTAATCCATTTTGACCTGTGGTTGCATCAATAACCAAAAGAACTTCATTTATTGGTGAAACCTTTTCAACCACGCGCTTTACCTTGCTCAGCTCTGCCATCAAATCGTTTTTGTTGTGTAAACGTCCTGCAGTATCAATAATAAAAATATCACTTGCTGAATCATGGGCGTTCTTTGCTCCATCAAATGCAACAGATGCTGGATCTCCATTATCTTTTCCAGAAACTACGATCACTCCGATACGACTACCCCAGGTTTTTAATTGATCAACGGCAGCAGCACGGAAGGTGTCTCCTGCTGCTAACACAACACTCTTGCCATTCTTTTTGTAATACGAAGCAAGTTTTGCAACAGATGTAGTTTTACCCGTTCCATTCACGCCAACAACCATGATTGTGGTCGTCCCACTCACCACTACCGGTTCATGAGAATTCTTCGAAAGATTTGAGGTTAATATTTCAATAAGCGCCAGCTCTGCGTTATCGCTTTTAACCTTCTTGGCTGCCTCTAAGAAATTCTTAGTCAAAGTTGGACCAAGGTCAGATGCTAAAAGCTCTTGTTCTAATTCAGCCCAATCGGCAGGTGAAAAATCATTTGTGCCCTTTATTTTGGCGATGAACTTACTAAAAAGACCCATCGAACTAAACCTTAGCTAGCGTCAGATTCGCGCAGGCGCTGTGAAATAACTTCAGTAACACCGTCACCACGCATTGTTACGCCATAGAGCGCATCTGCAATCTCCATGGTGCGCTTTTGGTGAGTAATGATGATCAACTGTGAACTCTCACGTAGCTCTTCCAAAACAACAAGTAAGCGTCCAAGGTTGACATCATCAAGTGCTGCTTCGACCTCATCTAGAACATAGAACGGACTAGGACGAGCCTTAAAGATTGCAACTAACATCGCAACAGCTGTGAGTGACTTTTCTCCACCTGATAGCAAGGAAAGACGCTTAATACGCTTTCCTGGTGGACGCGCCTCAACATCAACTCCAGTTGTTAATGGGTTGTCTGGATCGGTAAGGATCAAGCGACCATCTCCACCTGGGAACAAACGTGCAAAAATATCTTCAAAGTGCTTTGCAGTCTCTGTATAGGCTTCCATGAAAATTGATTGAACGCGATCATCAACTTCCTTAATAATGTCTAGCAAATCCTTTTTTGTGTTCTTAAGGTCCTCTAGCTGTTCAGCCAAAAACTTTAAGCGCTCTTCCAGTGAAGTGAACTCTTCAAGTGCCAGCGGGTTGATCTTGCCCAGTAAGTTCAATGAGCGTTCGGCAGATGCCAGACGCTTTTCTTGCTGATCGCGACGATATGGAACCAGCTCGGTGGCAACGATTTCACCTTCATCGGTCTCATGGAATGTTGGAACATCATTTTCTGGACCATATTCGTTGACCAAAGTTGTTGTATCAATTCCAAACTCTTCAACGGTTTTAGCTTCAAGAGTTTCAATACGAAGTCTTTGTTCTGCGCGAGCAATCTCATCTTTGTGAACACTTGTTGTCAGTTGTTCAAGTTCTGAAGTTAATTCGCGACCTCGTGTGCGAACGGTCAAAGTTTCACCTTCGCGTGCCGCGCGAGACTCTTCAAGGCGACCACGCTCAACAGCGGCCTTTGCAATCGAACGCTCAATATGAATCAGTGCCTCATATGCAGCTTCTGCAACAGCTTGGGAAATCACTGCAGCACGTGCGCGAGCACTACGACGAATGATTGCGCGCTCTGAAGCATCGCGCTCGGCTTGGGCTGATTGCTCAAGTGCCAAAGCACGTGCACCAACTGAATCAACGCGCTCTTCAGTTGTGCGAACAGCCAAACGAGCTTCAACTTCAGCGGTGCGTGCAACTGAAACTTGATTACGTAATTCTTCTGCATGTGAGTGATCAGGCTCGACTACTTCACCACGTTGTTGCAGTTGATTTTGAGCAATAACGATTTCGCCTTCATCGCGAGACTTTGCTGCAGTTGCTTCAGTTATCGAAGTGTTGAGGCGCTCAACTTCTGCTACTGCCGACTTCATGTTTTGACCAGATACTGCCAACTGCTCAGTCAGAGCTGCAATGCGAGCATCTGATTCATTGAGCTTTGACAGAGCGACATCAAAATCACTTTGACGTGAAGAGAGCTCTGTTGTTGCAGTTGAGATTTCAAACTTTAAGCGATCGCAGTTGTGCGTAATGTCCTGCAACTTGCTCTCTAGTCCTTCAATAAGGGCCTTGATTTCAATCAATGAAGATGAAGATTTTGAACCACCGCGGGCACGGCCACGAGAAATTACATCTCCATCTCGCGTAACAACTGTTACGCCCGGATGAGATCTCAAGATCGCCTCGGCTGCATTGGCATTATCTGCAACAACAGTTGATGCAAGCAATGAAGCTAGTAGATCCCCAATAGAACTTGAGCGAATGTGTGACGAAAGTGGAGTTAGTCCTGCAGGAATATTGCCATTGCCTGTTTGCCCTGGCTCATAAACCAAAACATCTGCTTGACCGAGGTTTTCATTGCGCAATGTTGTCAACGCTGTAACGGCAGATGAAAGATCCTGCACGACTACAGCATCAGCCAAACTTCCAAGTGCGGCGGCTGCTGCAGACTCCCAACCACTATCAATTTCAATCAAGCCTGCAATGCTTCCAAGGATAGAAACTCCACGTGAATCACGAAGTAGTGCCGACGCTCCATCGCGATTTTGTGAAGTCAATTTCATCGCTTCAAGCTTTGCCTCAACAGCATTGCGCTCACGATCTGCAGCGCGTTCTGCTTCAACTAATTCATTGACTTTAGATTTAGCAGCATCTAGTTGATTCTTGGCACCTTCGAACTGTGAATCCAGCCCGAGTTCGCCTGAGTCTGCGCTAGCAATTTCTAATTCATATGATGCATGTTCGCGCTGAGCTTTATCTGCTCTGGCTTGTGCATCATCCCGAGACTTAGTCAGACGTTCAATCTCTTCTGCAATAGCTTCTAGGCGAGCATGCAAAGACTTGATGTGACCTTCTTGGCGCGCTGTTCCTTCGCGGGCATCTGCAATTGCGCGCATAGCTGCAGCAATTGTGTCTTCATCACTTTTCAGAGCAGCCTCTGCTGCAAGTAACTGTGATGAGGCTTGTGCCAATGCTTGCTGTGCGGAAATCACATTTGAACGTAGAGCACTTTCTTCAAGTCGCAATGCCGCTGCTTCTCTATCTAAGCTTTCTGGATCGCGCCCAGATGTGCGGGCCTCTTCTGCTTCTTCATTAAGAAAACGAGATCGCTCTTGGGCAAGGCTTTGGGTTCCGCGGAATTTTTCACGCAAAGAGTTGAGGTTGTAATAAGTCTCTTGGGCTGCAACCAACAATGGACCCTCATGTGCTGCCTGTGCATCAAGTGCTTCTTCGCGACGACGAACAGAATCAACTTCAGCCTCAACTGCAGAGCGTTTGTCACGTAGTGCAGTTTCATCAGCAACTTCAAGTTCAAGAGTTTTTGACATCGAAATAAAATCATCTGCAAGCAAACGAAGTTTTGCATCTCGCAAATCTGCCTGAATCGTTGCAGCTTTCTTAGCAACTTCTGCCTGCTTGCCCAGTGGACGTAGTTGACGACGAAGTTCAACTGTTAAATCTTGAATACGCGCAAGGTTTGCTTGCATTGAATCTAATTTACGAAGCGCTTTCTCTTTGCGCTTACGGTGCTTGAGCACACCAGCTGCCTCTTCAATAAATCCGCGGCGCTCTTCAGGAGTTGCCATCAAGATTGCATCTAGTTGACCCTGACCAACGATCACGTGCATTTCGCGGCCAATACCTGAATCGCTGAGCAGTTCTTGAATGTCTAACAAGCGCGATGCTTCACCATTGATTTGGTATTCACTTTGTCCATTACGGAAAAGAATTCTAGAAATAGTTACTTCGGTGTAATCGATCGGTAGTGCGCCATCTGAGTTATCAATTGTTAATGAAACTTCAGCACGACCAAGTGGTGCTCGACCACTTGTTCCAGCAAAGATGACATCTTCCATCTTTCCGCCGCGCAGTGATTTTGCGCCTTGCTCTCCCATAACCCAGGTGAGTGCGTCTACAACGTTTGATTTTCCTGAACCGTTAGGACCGACCACGCAGGTGATCCCGGGCTCTAAACGAAGAGTGGTCGCAGAGGCAAAGGACTTAAAGCCCTTAAGCGTCATACTCTTCAAATACACGCGGTAAACCTATCGCTTCAGGAGCGTGTTTTTAGTGAATTTAGGCTTGCGGAAAGGCGGTTTTTAACGCTTCATAGGCTGCGCGGGCGGCTACTTGTTCGGCCTCTCGCTTGCTCTTTCCAGTTCCTTCGCTCATAACTTGACCACTTAACATTGCAACTGCGGTGAAGTTCTTATCGTGATCTGGACCTTCTTCGCTAACAACGTATTCCGGTGCACCTTTACCAAGTGATGCCGCTAATTCTTGAAGTGCAGTTTTTCCGTCTAGGCCGGCACCGCGTGCAACAGCTGAATCCATAGTGGGAGTAATCAACTTTCGAACTATCTCCGTGCATTGGGCAAAACCAAATTGCATGTAAATAGCGCCAATCAATGCTTCGAGAGCATCTGCGAGCAATGAGTTTTTGTCGCGTCCGTTAGTTACTTCCTCGCCTTTTCCAAGACGGATGTATTGGCCAAGTTGTAATCCGCGAGCAATGTCTGCGAGCGCGCGCATGTTGACAACACCAGAACGCAACGGAGATAGACGACTTTCATCAAAATCTGGATAACGTTTGTAAAGTTCTTCGGTAACAATCAAACCAAGAACTGAATCACCAAGAAATTCAAGGCGCTCATTAGTTTCTTTACTTCCAGATTCATACGCATATGAACGATGGGTAAAGGCTAACTCGAGCAAAGCTGGATCGAGTGTTACTCCCAGCTGCTCACTGAGCATTGAACTCAGATCAGACCTCTAATACCTGGCGACGGTTGTATGTACCGCACGTTGGGCATGCTGTGTGCTGCAACTTAGGCTGCTGGCACTGACCGCATGTTGATAGAGAGGCTGCAGTAGTTTTCCACTGGCTACGACGTGAGCGCGTCTTTGAACGCGACATTTTTCGCTTTGGTACTGGCACTGTTCGAACCTCTTCTCAATCCTTGAGCAGCCACTGGGCTGCAGAGGGTAAGTATCCCTTAAAAGGGCTAAATCTTGAAATCGGGATCCTCGAGGGTTAAACCCCCAAGGCTGGCCCAGCGAGCATCAATTACTTCATGGGCGTGGTCCTCAGGCAGATCAGCCCACTTGCCCCCACATTCGGGGCACAGGCCCAGGCAATCCTGACTGCATAAAGGGTTGCTCGGCAATGACAGGACAATCGCATCTCGCACAGGGGTCTCTAGATCAAGAATGTCCCCATCCATCATGAACTCATCTGCCACATCTAAATCTTCACTAGTTAAGTCCTCTGTTGAACTCTTTCGCTTTTTCTTCCCACGCTCATTTGTTGGTTCATAGTTATAGAGCTCTTGGATTTTGCGTTCGATAACAATCTCAACGGGATCTAGGCAACGGATGCATTCGCCTTGTGCCACGGCATAGACATCAGCGCTGAGCAAAATGCCTTCGGTAACAGATTCCAAACGGGCATCAATTTCAATAAGTTCACCAGCAGGCACGGAAATTAACTCAACGCCAAACTTTTCTTTAACAACAATATCTAATTCATACTCCTTCATTTCACCCGCACGACGAGGTAACTCGTAGGTGTTGAGCTTGAAAGAGTCTGGGGTTTTACTCATCGGCTAGCTGTGACAAGACATCCTTGTCATTTGCTCCGGCTAGTCGATCGCGTCCGCGAGAAACTGCATCCATCGTCTTATTAAGGATTACCTCAAGAGTTGCAAGGCGTCCATCGATGTACTCCTCAACCTCTTGCTTTTCCAACTCAGCAGTCTCGCGAGCATCATCTAAAATCTTGCGCGCTTCATCACGAGCGATTTGAACGATTGATGTTTGCTCAACCATTTGAGCGACATCTTCGCGAGCTATAGAAATCAATTGCTCTGCACTAACACGTGCCTCTTCAATTATTGCGTCTCTAGTCTCAATAATCTTTCGTGCAGATTCAAAATCCGTCGGCAACGCTTCACGGGCATCATCTAGAATTTCAAGCATCTCAGCACGGTGCACCACACAGCTTGCAGATAGTGGAACCCCACGAGCTTCTTCAACCAATGTAATCGCTGAAGTTAACTTCTCTACTGAATCCATGATCTACTTCCCCGCTACTCGTGCTTTAAGTGCTTCATTAATTGATGGTGGAACCATTGTTGAGACATCACCGTTGTAATGGGCGAGCTCTTTAACAAGTGATGAAGATAAGAATGAATGAGCTGGCGATGTCGCCATGAACATGGTTTCAACACCTGAACCTTGCAGATTGACCTGAGCCATCTGCAATTCGTAATCAAAGTCAGTAACCGCTCTCAAACCCTTAACGATCGCTTGGATTGAGTTGCTCTTGCAGTACTCAACCAGCAGTCCGCTCCAGGAATCTACTGAAACATTAGGAAACTTCTTTGTAACTTCAGTGATCATTCCAATGCGTTCGGCCACAGTGAAAAGACTTGATTTGGTGCGATTTTCCAGAACGGCCACAACTACATGATCGAACTGCTGGGCAGCACGCTCAATGATGTCTAAGTGCCCATAAGTGATGGGATCAAAGGATCCTGGGCATACCGCGCGCTTCATGTGCCAAACGCTAGCAATACTGAGGCCAGTTATCCATTCTTAGGGCTGGTAATTAGCGTAATAAATGGTTGCCTGTCCATATTTTCGCTCTCGCGCAGGCACAAATGCATCTGGCCAGATAAATTGCGCGCCACGCGTCGTTCGCTCTACTGCAACAAATGCATCACTATTGAGAAATTCATAGTCGTGGAGCGCACTCAAAACATCTTCAACAGCTTGATTAGAAAAATCATATGGTGGATCAATGTAAACAAGGTGATATTTATCCTTTGGTGCATCCTTCAAAAATCGCTCTGCGCTCATTCCATACAAATGAAAACTTCCCGCTGGATTGGATTTCTTCACAATCTCAAAGTTAGTTTCAATTGTTTTCTGCGCTTCATCATCTTTTTCAACAATATGAACAGAGGTAGCGCCTCGAGATAATGATTCCAATCCAATTGCACCAGATCCACCAAACAGATCTAGAACATGTAATCCCTCGAAAGTTCCAAACTCAGATGTCAATGAAGAAAACAAACCCTCACGGGCTCGATCAGATGTTGGCCTTGTGGCTCCTGCAACAGCGCCAAGTATTCGACCCTTTGCAACACCAGCAATGATTCTCAATTGATTAACCCTTATCCAAATAGTCAACGGCTTGATCGCGCTGAAGTTGGGCAAGTTCTGCCCTAAGCGCAGGATAGTCTGATAAATCATTATCAGTTGCTATCAGTGATTCTGCATCATCACGAGCCTGCTCGATCAACGCTTCATCTCGCAAAACACGTAGCAATCGCAAATGAGATTGTGTTCCGGATTGACTTGCTCCCAGAACATCTCCTTCTCGTCGTTGCTCAAGGTCGATTCGGGATAACTCGAAACCATCTAACGTGCCTGCAACAGCATTTAATCTTTCACGAGCAGGTGTTTCTTCTTCGCACTGTGTCACCAAAAGACAGAGCCCAGGTGATGTTCCGCGACCAACACGACCACGCAGCTGATGTAGTTGTGAAACACCAAAACGATCGGCATCCATAATCACCATGATCGTTGCATTCGGCACATCAACGCCCACTTCAATGACAGTTGTTGAAACCAAGACATCGATATCGCCCTTGGTAAAAGCCTGCATCGTTGTGTCTTTTTCATCGGCAGATAGGCGTCCATGCAGGATTGCAATTCTTAAGCCCTTAAGTGGACCGGCATGCAGGGTTGGTGCTAGCTCTTCAACAGAGGTAATTTCAGATGATTCTTCCCCAAACAGGAAGTCAATGTCAGCGTTTGCATCAGAATCAGCGCTAATACGAGGGGCGACTATGTATGCCTGATGGCCTTGTGCCACCTCTTCATTAATTCTTTGCCACGCTCGCTCTAAAAAGGTTGGCTTCTCTTTCACCGGAACAACATGGGTTGTAATCGGTTGTCGACCTAACGGCAACTCTCGCAAAGTAGAAACATCTAAATCACCAAAGACGGTCATGGCAACTGTTCGCGGAATTGGTGTTGCAGTCATGACAAGTAGATGTGGAGGCAGGATTGCCTTTTCTTTCAAGGCATCTCGTTGTTCAACACCAAATCGATGCTGCTCATCGACAACAATTAATCCCAAATCCTTAAATTCAACTTTTTCACCAAGCAAAGCATGCGTACCAATCACGATGCCAGCAGTTCCATTTGCAGCCATAGCCAATGCTTCTTTACGTGCTGCAGCGTTTTGTGAGCCTGTAATCAAAGTTACTTGTGTGGCCTTTTCAGAACCGCCCAGCATTCCACCTTGGCCTAGTTCACCCAACAATTTTTGGATAGTACGAAGATGCTGAGCAGCTAATACTTCAGTAGGTGCAAGCAGGGCAGCCTGTCCCCCACTATCAACAACAGCCAACATGGCTCGTAAAGCAACAATTGTTTTACCAGAGCCGACTTCGCCTTGTAACAAGCGATGCATGGGATGTGGTTGAGATAGATCTGATTCAATCTCTTTACACACAGCAACCTGACCAGCAGTTAACTCAAAGGGCAGCGTTGCATCAAATGCATCAAGTAATCCCCCACTGATGCGCTTTCTAGATGTTGAATTCAGCTTCTTTAATTCAATTCTGCGCATCACCAGCAGAGATTGAAGAAGGAAAGCTTCATCAAAGGTTAAACGCTCTCGAGAAAGTTCGGCATGATCTAAATCAGCTGGCTGGTGCAACTGCACTAGCGCTTGATGAAGTGAAGGGTATTTGTGTTTTTCTCGAATTGAAATTGGTAAGAAATCTTGGATTTCTTCAAGGGATCCAATAGCAAGTTGTGCACACTGTGAAATTTTCCATGATGGCATTTTCGCCGAAGCTGGATAAACCGGTAAATATTTTCCAGCAAAACCTTCAACTGCGCTATCAACATCTGAGCCATCAGGAATCATTTCGTAATCCGGATGGGCAAGTTGTTTCTTGTTGTTAAAAACTCCTACTTTTCCTGCAAACAACCCTTGGCGTCCGACCTTTAAATCCTTCTCGCGCCAGGCTTGATTGAAAAAAGTTAGCGACAGCTTGTCGGTTCCATCTGTAACTACAACTTCAAGCATGCTGCCTTTGCGCCCACGCATAGGCCTAGTCGACGCTGAATACACCTGCGCAAGAATTGTTGTCTCATCGCCTTCATGAAGGGCGGAAATATCTGAGAGCTCACCACGGACCATGTATCGACGTGGGTAATGGCGCATGAGATCACCGATGGATTTGATGCCAAAAGTGGTTTCGAGAACTTTGGCGGTGCGGTCACCAACGACCGCCGAAACCTTGTTCTCTAGTTGTGCCACACGGGCATTCTCTCTCTAAATCCCCTGAAATTCCCTCAACAAGCGTGAATTGGCATTGAACCCCGCCCACGGGGTACCCTTACGCCCTGTTCCCATTGGAACGAGATCAATAGAAAAGTTAAAAGGAGTACCGCTGTGGCATCAACATGCGATATCTGTGCCAAAGGGCCCAGCTTCGGAAACAATGTTTCTCACTCACAGGTCAAGACCCGTCGTCGTTGGA
>Ga0209299_1001162_pt1 | contig 14732 bp, 26 predicted proteins | sample S_140806_MF_Meta_FD_187326 | JGI IMG/M metagenome (GOLD analysis project Ga0209299, IMG submission 187326) | Freshwater microbial communities from Lake Simoncouche, Canada to study carbon cycling - S_140806_MF_MetaG (SPAdes) (version 2) | ecosystem: Environmental > Aquatic > Freshwater > Lake ...
ATTGTCTAAATTTAACAACGTAATAGTTATTGACAAATTGGAGTCTAGAATTGTTGAAGTAGATTTAATTCCTAATCATGGAGAACTGGATGAGCAACCAGAATATACTGCTCGTATTGTTAAACCTAATAAATACAATTTTAATGACAACTAACAGAAACAGTTGGAACCCAAAAGAAGAACAAATACTGTTTGACATTCTTGAAAAGAATAAGCAGTATGTTCTTGATCATTCATTCAATTTAGCAGCTAAAAAGCTAAATAGGAGTTTTAGTGCTATTAAGCAACATTACTACTATCATTTGAATAGAATCGAGAAAAAGTCTTTGAAAGCTGAATTCAAAAAGCTTATTAAGACAGATAATTATAAGGTAATCAAGAAAGGTAACCTGTTTATTGTTGAAGTATGAGAACAGTAATGAAAAAATTTGATCCAGAACATTATGTTTTATTGTTTTACATTGTAACACTTGTATCAATATGGATTTATCACTATGGGATGTAGTGAGATTGAGAGTGAGCTCTCTGGTTAAACCTAAAAAGCCAGAGAGTACTTTTATATCTCAGAAACCAAAATTAACTAAAGTTGTAGCCTATAATGATGTGTTAGACTACAACTCACAATCTTCACACATCTTTAATCAAATTAAAACACAATAGCATGTCAAATTTCATAATGCCCATCAGATGGAATGATGAAGATATGACAGAATTAGATATTCTGCATAAAAACCTTCAAACCAACTTTATGTGGTCAGACTTCTTTATTAATAAAGGAGAACTGGTTATGTTTAACAAATGTCAGAATGATATTAACAATATCAGATTCAGAATAAAGGAAATAAAACAACAACAACAAAACAAGTACAACAACAAAAATCAAAAACAATTTAAAAACAATTAGAAATTATGTCAAACATCGTAATTAAAACAGCTCAGTCAGAAATTAAACAAGACAAGAATGGTCGTAACTACAAGACAGTTACATTTGGTGAAGTAAAATTCATTGATACACCATTTGGTAAACAACTAGTACCTTCAACACAGGCTAGAACAACTAAGATTAATTGTTATGAGAATAACTATCTTGGTAAACAAGATCCAGGTTATGCTGATCCAATGTTTAACCAAAGCAATCCTGCCAATGGTGGGTGGTTCATGGGTGGTATTGAAACCCGTGGAGTAAGGGAATATGATATTCCTTCTGCTGATGGTGGAGTTAGAACAGTGAGTACTTACACAACTGTAGTATTTGCTGACACAGATTCTCCTGCATATGAATCTGCAGTTAAATCTACATTCTCTTCTAAAGGTCATGAGCTAAACGCTGATGCTCTAACTGATTCTTCAGTTGCAGCTCATTTGGAAAGCCTTCGTGCAACTATTGGAGGATAATAATTAACAGTTGTTGTTTTTTAGAACTAGTCCCATTAATTTGGGGCTAGTTTTTTTATGGTCAGGTGGCGGAATGGTAGACGCAGCCCAGTGAGGGGTGGTAGGTAATAGTCAATAGTTACATTTACAGGTTCGAATCCTGTCCTGACTACAATGAGTAAGAGATACTCAGAGTCTTCGAATCAAGACTTTAAGAATGATTCCGCAGAATGTCTACGGCGCGAGTGGGACTTCGTGGGAATAAAGGAGAGCGACACACCTCCTCCCAGTAGTGTTGGCTGTTTTAATGAGGGATGCCTCGCAGGTTTTTAAGAAATAGAAAACCGAGATAACTACTCACCAGTAATCTCAAGGTGGGTAAATAGTCAGGTAGTTTAATTGGTAAAATGTTCTACAGCATATGAGAAGATTACAGGTTCGAATCCTGTCCTGACTACTAATAATACAAACATGAAAATCTTATTAACAATCATAATTTGGGAGATAGTTAAATCTATAGTTCTCAAATTATGGTATAAACTTGTAAACTGATATGATTAAAACACAAAAGACCAAAACTCTTGTTACAAAAGATAATGACAATAGTGCTAATTGTATAGCACCTAATGTTATTTATGGTTGCTTTGGTGGTTGTGTTAATACATATTGTTATATGTCTAGACACAATGGCACTAGAGTATTTGTAAACAGTAATGTAGATGATGTATTTAATTCTGTTGTAGAATGGGAGAAGTCATATACTAAAGTACCAGATCAACAAGATCCTGTTTATACAATGGTGGATATTGCTTGTAATAGTGATTTAGTACTAATGCAAAAGCATATGCCTGAACCATTGTTAGACTACCTTAAAAGATATGATAATCATCCTAGATTAAATAGTACTATGGCTACCAAGTATCCAGGTTTATTAACTCTTGATGTTAATCATTTCAATAAGAAACCTAGAGTAAGAGTTAGTTTGATGCCACAAAGATTCTCAGATATACTAGAACCTAAGATGCAAAAGATAACTGACAGAGTAGAAGATATTAACAGATTAAAATATCTAGGTTGGGAAGTACATATTAACTTTAGTCCATTAATCTTTTATCCAGGATGGAAAGAAGATTACAGAGATTTATTTGCTTTAGTAAGAGTTGTAGCAGGCGAGAATAAGTGTGAAGTTATTGCTCTTACTAATCATAAGAATCAGATGGCTAAAACTACTGATGAATCTAGAGAGATTATGAAGTATAGCTCTGAAGTTAAAAATGCATCAGGAGTAATGAGATACCCATTAATACACAAAACAGGATTACTAGAAGATTTTAAGAAAATCTATTCTGAATTCTTTGATTTACAAACAATTAGATACATATTTTAATTATGAAAAAAGAAACGATTGAACAAGCAGCAAATACAATATATCCAAACGACGGTTTTAAAGATGAATTATACACTGATATAGGAGAAGTTTTCAGAGAAAAATTTATTGAAGGTGCTAAAGAGCAAGCTGAAAGAATGTATAGTGAGGAAGATTTAAGACGAGCATTTTCAGTGGGAGTTCAAATAGGTGCTGATTATGGTGAAGATGGTGAAAATAGTATATATGACGATTTTAACAAATGGTTTGAACAATTTAAAAAGAAGTAACTATGAAAAAGCAAACAGCAGTTGAGTGGTTGGTAAAAGAACTTGAAGAGCATCACGTTTTTCACGACATTAAAAACACAGTTGCATATCAACAATCTAAAGCAATGGAGAAGGAGCATATGGATAAGATAAGTGAAGATTGGTTTGTTGAAGGATGCAGCCATATGAAGGACAATAAAAGAATCTATCAATCATTTGAATCATACTACAACGAAACATTCACAGAAAATGGAACCAAGTGATGAATTGCTTTTACAAGCTTATAGTCTTGGATTTGATTTAGAATTAGATGGTAAAGCTTCAAATGTTAAGTTTGAACATCTATTAATTAGTAAAGCATTTAATTTAGGTACATCTGATGCATTATTAGGTGATGATAATACAAGTTTAGATTATCAATCTGATGAACAAATACTAAAAAGAATTAAAGAATGACAGCAGAAGAATTTTTAATACAAAAAGGAGATTCAGATTTTAGATTGTCTAAGTCAGGTTTTTTTATTTCCGATGTTATGATTGAATTTGCTAAACTACATGTAACTGAAGCGTTAACAGCAGCTAGTGAAAAAGTTCAAACCAAAGAAGCATGGTGGCAAGATAACGGAAGTGATGATGGTTTTTATTATACCATAGTAGATTCAGATTCAATACTATCAGCTTATCCACTAGATTTAATTAAATAACCTAAACAATAAAATTATGGCAGATATAACTATGTGTATGTAAAATAATTAGTATCTTTGTAGTATAATTATATATTATGAGAAAAATTACATACACTCTAGGGCAAGTTATTAATCAACATGGTATTACTTATATCTCTGAAGTAGATCCTGCTACTGTTTATAAAAGCCCAAAAAGATGGGCAGTTTTTAAATGTGAGTGTGGTAAAGAATTTACGTGTACATTAAGTGACGTTAGACAAAACAAAAGAACTAGTTGTGGGTGTAAAAAAGGTAATAAACTTAATATTTATAACGAAGGTGACTTAATTAATGGTATTAAGTTTATAAGAACTTCTGGTAGCTATAAGCATGCACAAAGAGGAATTTTTGAATGCCCACTTTGTAAAAGTGAATGGGAAAGTTTAATTGGCAATATATACAACGGTAGTACAAAATCATGTTGTGGTATTAAAAGAGGCTGGTCTAGATCTCAATGGTTGAAAGTTTCTAAATTTTCTAAACTTTATAAAGTAAGATTATATAATGATAATGAATCTTTTATAAAAATTGGTATAACTTCACAAAGTTTAGAAAAAAGATTTAGATATATACCTTACAAATTTGAAGTAATTAAAATTATAGAAGGTGATTCTGGTTATATATTTGATCTTGAATTAAAAACTAAAAGATTTTTTAAAGCTTATAGATATGTTCCTTTATTAAATTTTAAGGGTGAAACAGAATGTTATTATAAATAAATAATATTAAAAAAAAATTATGGACGGAACAATGTGTAATGGAAAAGATTGCCCTATTAAAGAAAAATGTTTTAGATTTACAGCTCCTAAAGGTGAAAGACAATCTTACTTTTTAGGAACTCCAGGTAAAATGGAAGATGGTAAATTTGTATGTAGTAACTATTGGGATAACTCAAAAAAAGATGGCAGAAATCATAATGAAATTCAATGAAGAAGAGCTTGATGCTGCAAGGACAGCTATGGATGGCTACAAGTATAGATTAGTACTCTGGGAATTAGATCAGATGTTTAGGCAATCTATTAAGTATCAAAATAGCTTTATGGATAAAACTAAACCAGCTACTGATGCTGAGGTAGAAATATCTGAAAAACTTAGAGAAGTACTAAGAGACTATTTACAACAATATAATCTAAGACTAGATGAGTGAGTTTAAGAAGTTTGATCAAGGTAAAGAAAAGTTTACCATGATTCCTCAATTAGCACTTAAAGAAGTTGCTAAGGTATTTACACATGGTGCTGATAAGTATGGTGAATTTAACTATTCAGGTAAAGGTAATGTACTTAGGTATATTGATGCTTTACATAGACATACTAATCAGTACCTAACAGGTGAAGATATTGATGAATCTGGTGCACACCATTTAGCTTGTGTAGCTGCTAATGCATTAATGGCATTAGATGCTATATTGAATAAAACTATTAACGATGATAGAAACAAAGCTTATGGAGAAAAGAATATGGATATGGGATCTAGAAACATTAGACCTGTTTACAGCTACATTCCTAGATAGAGATTCTGATGAGACTAGAATATTTGTTATTGATAATGATCTAGATGATAAACAGTTAATGTTTGATTTTTTAGAAAATGAAGTAGCAGGTCTTGTAGGTTTTAATTCTATAAATTTTGATGCACAAGTATTAGAGTATATGTATAGAAATCCTGATTGTTCTGCAGGTGATATTAAAAGATATGCTCAAATAATAACATCAGATAATGATAGAATGAATGATGTTCCTGAATGGAGATTAAGACATAAACATCTTGATTTGTATAGAATTCACCATTTTGATAATAAGAACAAAAGAACAGGTCTTAAGTGGTGTGAATTTTCTATGGATTTAGAAAACATAGAAGATATGCCATCTCACAGTAAAGGTGAAAACTGGTTACAAATGGTTCTTAGTTACAATCTAAATGATGTAATTGCTACTAAAGAGTTATATAAGAGAACTACTGGTATGATAGAGCTTAGAAAACAATTAACTAAAATGTATGGTATTAATTTAATTAATGCTTCTGATAGTAAAATTGGTTCTGAGTTAACTCTTAAGTTATATTGTCAAAAGACAGGTAAGAATATTAAAGATGTAAAAAGTATGAGAACTTATAGAAAGTCTATTAAGTTCAGTGAAATTATATTTCCATACATTAACTTTAAGTCTGTTGAGTTTAACATGTTACTTAATCATTTTAAGAAAGTTGAAATAAAAGATACTAAATCAGATTCTGAGTTTAATATTGGATATAAAGGTTTTCAATTTGATTATGGTAATGGTGGTATTCACGGTAGTATATCTAATAGTATTGTTAAATCTAATGATAATGAAGTAATTATAGATGCAGATGTTAGTTCACTATATCCTAGTATAGCTATTGTTAATGAACTGTATCCTAGACATTTAGGAAAAGACTTTCCTAAGATTTACAATAATGAGATTGTGTTACCAAGATTAGCAGCTAAAAAAGCAGGTAACACTGTATTAGCTGATGGATTTAAGTTAGCAGCTAATTCTGTATACGGTAAATCAAATGATATATATTCTTGGTTATATGATCCACAGTACACTATGGCAACTACTATTAATGGTCAGTTATTACTAACTATGTTAGCAGAAATGTTAATGGACATTGAAGATAGTAAGTTGATTCAGATTAATACTGATGGTCTTACTATGGTAATTCCTAAAGATAAGATTGATCAATATTATGATTTATGTAATCAATGGATGCAGTTAACTAAACTTCAATTAGAATATGTTGAATACAGTAAGATGATTATATTTGATGTTAATAACTATTTAGCATTCTATACTAATGGAAAATACAAAGCTAAAGGTAGATGTGAGTTTGAGAACATTCCTTTACACAAGAATAAATCTTTTGCTATTATACCTAGGGCATTTTATGAATATCATAAGAATAATGTTAAACCTGTAGATTTTATTATCAATCACACAAACATATATGAGTTTTGTGCTGGTGTTAAATCTAAAAGATCTGATAAGAAAGGTAGTAATTGGTATCAACTACATTGGGTAGAAGATGGTCAGTATAAAACTAAGAAACTATCTAAGACTGTTAGATATTTTGTTTCTAAGAAAGGTAATTCTTTGATTAAACATTCTGAAGATGGTAGTCAATCTCATGTAGAAGCTCCTATTAGAAAAGGTAATAAGATTATTAAAGATTGGAAAGTAACTTATTTTAACAAATATTACCCTGTTAATAATTTTCAAGATTACAATATTGACTATACTTACTACGTATCTAAAGTTAATGAATGGATTTCTGATATAAGAGATATCACTCAATTGTCTTTATTTTAATACCTTTGTAATATGAAAGTTATTATCTTATTATTATGTTTAATATCTTCAACAATGTATGGTCAACAGTTTAGTAAGATAGAAGATAGCCTGACTGTATACAACTTTAGATTAAATTCTAACTGCGACACATCTAACTTATTATTAAAACAAATTGAAGATTTTCCTGAATCTTATGAATACTTATCGAACAATAGTTACTGTATTACTGTTATCCCTCCTGCCACTATTATCAGCGTTAGCTTTAGTTTTATTTCTAATATTAGTGGGACTGTCATCATTAATTCTGGTTATAGTTTACTTAATTGCAACACCACTACTTTTAATTCTATCATATTGTATGATAACACTACTTGTCAGTTGGCTGGGGAAGGTTTTATTTTCCAAGTAGAGAATGGACATCAATATACTTGGACATTATCTGCTACAACATCAGGTCAGTTCTGTCAAGGATTTTCTAGTATATGTCCATATTGGATAGGATTAGATCCTTTGTTTATTGAGCTAAAGGTTTTTGAATCTGCTGTTGTAGATAATTCTGTTGTAATTAGTTGGGTCACTTTAAGTGAAACAAACTCACACTACTTTACAATATTAAAGTCTACTGGGTTTGATGATTTTGTACCTGTTGCTAAGGTAGATGCTTTTGGATATTCAAATAGTGAGTTATCCTACAGCATTACTGACAATGAACCTTATACTGGTATTAGTTATTACAAGCTTGTTGAAACAGATCTAAATGGTTATACAACTGAATTTCCTATAATATCAGTATTGTATAACAACAGTAGTTCTAACTATAAGGTATATGATATAATGGGTAATCCTTCTAATATTACCACAAACGGATTAAAAATAATAGTATATGAAAACGGTAATCACACTTATAAGTATATTAATAACTAATTTACTATATAGTCAACCTAATGAATATTCTTCTCAAGTAATTGGAGTGTATGCTCACATTAAATTTCCTGCTGGTATATCATTACCTGGTTCTCAACTATTTACATCTGAAGGTTGTGCTAGTATATGTGATGCAGCTGGGAATTTATTGTTTTACTCTGATGGTATTAAAGTATGGAGTAGAAACCATGTACAAATGCCTAATGGTTTTGGACTAACAGGAGATGTATCAACATCTCAATCTTGTATTATAGTTAAAGTACCTAATAGTACAAATCTATATTATTTGGTAGTAGCACCTGAAGTAAGTGGTACTGGTCAAGTAAAGTATAATATTGTAGATATGAATGCTAATGGTGGTTTTGGTGATGTTGTAAGTAAGAATCAAAGCTTACCTATAGCATATCAAGCTACTGAAAAGCTAACATTTACTTATCATTGTAATAGAAGAGATATTTGGATAGTTACTAAAGATAGATCTAATAGTCTATTTAGAGCATGGTTACTAACTCCTACAGGTTTAACTGCTTGGACATTTTCACTAACAGGGTATGTTTTAACTAATAACATATCAGATGGTATAGGATGTATGAAAATATCATCTGATGGTAGTAAGTTAGTAATATGCCACTATGGTACTAATAGAGTATATCTGTATGATTTTAACAATCAAACAGGTGTTGTTGATAATGAGAGATTGTTAAGTTCTACATTTATAGGACCTTATGGTTGTGAGTTTTCAGAGAATGCAAGGTATGTTTATATAGGTTATAACAATGGACTAAATATCCATGGTTATGATACTAATAATGCTAATCCTGCAAGTACTAGAGTTTCTCTTGCAGCAAATGTAGGAATGTTTGTAGGTTCATTTGAAAGAATAGGCAGTACAGTTTACATTGCTCAGAGAGGTACTACATTCTTGGATGCTATTACTAATGCTGATGCTGGTGGAGTGTTTAACCAGAACTATTTAGCTACAACAAACACCGTAAACTTTGGATTGAATCAGGTATTATACCCAGACTTGACACCACCACCAATAATTATGACTGATTAATCAGTATCTTTGTATTATGAAATACTTACTAGTAATGTTACTTCTATTTACAGCATGTAATAAGAATATACTGGTAAAAGAGTATATCGAAGTAACCCTTGATGATAACAGTAAAGACACTATGTTAAATGTTTATTGGAACTATTTTGAAATGGATCCTTATAAACTAGAGTGGCTTTACAAGCAAAATGAAATTAACCCTAAACAAGTACTAACCCATAAGATCGTAAAGACTGAGAAGATTAGAATAGCCAAGTAATGAAATATTTGGTCATATTGCTAATTGTGGTAATTACATCTTGTAATCCTGATTTTTCTAAAGCTAGGTATAAGGGACACTCTATACATGGTTGGAAAAGGAAGCAGATTATTATATTTAAGCAAGGTACTTATAGGGATCCTAATGTAAAAAAAGAACACAAAAGAACACTATTACAACCAAAAACAATAAACTTAAACAAATACTAAAATGATCAAGTTAAATAAGACACAAATAGATGCTTTAACTAGCAAGATTGGTAATGAAATTTCTAAAATTATTTCAGATGAAAACAAGATTCTTAAACAAGAAACTATTGACAAGTTTCTAAGAACTGATTTAGGTAAAGCAGTTATGAAAGTTAACTCTGCATTTTTTAATCACAAACCTATGAGTGATTGTTGTATTGAAAATTTAGCATTAAGATATTTTAATGTTACTACAAAAGTTCATCCTAGTCATACTTCTATTTACAATGATATAGTACTGTCTAGTATTGACTCTACTAGTTTAGATGAATTAATCACTTCTATTAAAGCTAAATACAATGTATAGACCTATATACACTCCAGAATTAAGAACAATTAAGCTAGAGCTAAGCAGTGACCTAGTACTTGAAGTATCTGGTATATATGTTAAGAGTGAAGCTATGACTGATGATTATCCAGGTTGTTCTGATGATATTGAAATTAGCCATGTTGACATTACAAAAGGTGATAATCTAGATTTAGTCTATTGGTGTAGTGAAAAAGGTAAGGACTGTATTACTGTTCTTGAGGATTTATGCATAGAATCTATAAGAAAGGATGATTTCTAAGAAAAATGAGATTCAAAATGATGCTTTACAGACTTGGATAGATAATAATTGTAAAGGATCATTGGCTATGGCTACAGGCTCTGGTAAGAGTAAAGTAGCATTGTTGGCTATTGAGTATCTAGTTAAAACACTAGGTATCAAGAAACCTAAGATACTACTAGCTGTTCCTACAGAAAGCTTAAGAGACCAGAATTGGTTAGATGAGTTTAAGAAATGGAAAATGACAAAATACTACAAGTTTCTTGATAGGTATTGTTATGTTTCATTAAACAAGATTGAAGGTAATCATTATGATCTCATTATATTAGATGAGCTCCAGAATATTACAGAAAACAATTCAAAGTTCTTTGCTCAGAACACCTATGATAGAGTATTAGGTTTATCTGCTACACCACCATCTGATGAGATTAAGAAGGTGTTAGTTAAACTACACTGTCCTGTAATCTATGAGTATAGATTGGATGAAGCTGTAGAGAATGGTGTTGTTGCTCCTTACAAAATTAATCTTGTTGAAATACAGTTAGATAATGCTAATAAGTATGTACAAGCTGGTACTAAGGTTAAACCTTTTATGACCACTGAGTACAATCATTATCAGTATCTATCTAAACAGATTTTAACACTTAAGTATGCAGGTAAGCAACAAGCAGCTATGTTTGCACAATTAAACAGGCAACGATTTCTAGGAAATCTTAAATCTAAAACAGATGTTGCTAAGTTAATTAGGGATAAGTATTTAATAAATGATAGAAGTCTAATCTTCTGTCATTCAATAGCTCAAGCTGAAGAGATGTGTTCAGATACTTTTCATTCTAAATCTAAAGGTGATAGCTTAGCTAAGTTAAGATCTAAAAAGATAGATAAACTTAGTTGTGTTAAAGCTTTAAATGAAGGTGAGAATATACCAGATCTAGATTCTGCTATAGTGATTCAAGTAAATAGTGTAGAAAGAAATATTATACAGCAAATGGGTAGGATTGTAAGATTCAGACCTAACCATGAAGCTATTATATGGATTTTGGTAGCTATAGGCACACAAGATGAAGTATGGTGGAATAAGTGTTCTGAAAATTTAGATAAACAAAAAATAACATTCATTAATTCTAAAAACCTATGACAAAAGACGAGTTAGTATTCTGTATAAATTGTATAAAATCAGTTTATCCTGGCATGTGGAGTGATACTCCAGAAAAAGTACAACATCTATTAATGGATGTATATGAGGAAGATGTTGATTTAGCAGATGTTAAACAGATGTTTGATGAAAGGATTATAGAAGAGGATGAGTATGATATAATGTACAGAACACATGGGTATTGTTGATACAATAGTAGGATTAGATAACATATCTGATTATTCAGATAATTTTACAGAAGATAAAGATTCTTTTTATGAAGTTTTGTCTTATGTACAAGAAGGTACTGATATAATGACAGTATTTGATACTAAAGATGATAGAATTGCTTTATTCACATCAGGTAAAACTGAAGGTGGAGATAAGGAGTTTCTATTATTTGTTGCTGATACTGCAGTAGATATTCTTAGGTTTTTTGAGTCTAAGTATACAGAAGTATATTTAGATTTCTCACTATCTGAACAAGATAGAGAAAAGGCTGCTAAGTCTATTTTATTGATGAGTCAGTCATTAGTACAACTAACTGATTTAAAAGAGGAGGACTTAGATGAAGATATTAATTGATACTGACAGATGTAATGAATTAGGGTTAACTCCTTTTGAATTAATGTATTTACACATACAGCATTTTAAGCTAGAAGGAACATTAGATTTTAATACTCTAATGGAATTAGGTTATATAGATGAAGAATTTGTAATAACCAAGCAAGGTTCTCTTGCAGTAGTTCCACAAGCTAGTGATGAAATGATGTTATTTGTAAGAACTTATGATGAATATCCTCATAAAGTAGGTACTAGGGTGTTGAAATCCAAGAGTATTGATTCTGCTGATGGTAATCATTGCTTAAGTAAGTACAAACATTTTCTTAAGAATAATCCTAATGTAGGTGAAAGAATGTATAGAGGTCTCTTGATAGAGAAATCTCTTAGAAAGAAAGGTGGCAGTGATAATTTTTTTCAGGATATTAGAACCTGGTTTAATCAAATGACCTGGGACAAGTATGCTGATTTGGATTTACAAGAAACTGACACAGAAAGAGTTGAGAGAATATGAGCTTATTAGCAGAAAGAGTAAATGATGGTCTGGCAGGTAAATTTACAGGCTTATCAAACGGTTTTAGTGGACTTAACAAGTATATCTTTGGTATTCAGAGAAGTACTTATTATTTGATTGGTGGTAGTTCTGGTACATACAAGACTACTTTACTAGATTATATGGTAAGGAATGCTTTGAAGGATTCCATGGATACTAATGTTAAGTGTAATGTATTTTACTATTCCTTTGAGATAGATAAGATTACTAAGATGTGCAATTGGACATCATCTCTAATCTATCAAATGTATGGAATAGTTATTCCCCCTGAAAAAATCAAAGGTCTAGGTGATTTTAGATTGACAGATGAAGAGAAAGAAGTAGTATTTAGAATTATTCCTATGGTGGAAGAAATGGCTGATAGTATTCATTTTAGATTTGAGTCTATTAACCCAACTGGAATTTTTAATGAGTTATGGAAATTTGCAACTGATAATGGTAAAATCATTTATGAGGATTACAAAGACCATGATGAAAAGATTAAGAAAAGAATAGTAGGCTATGAACCTAATGATCCAAATGCTTATAACATTGTAGCATTAGACCACTTATACCTATTAAAGAAAGAGAGAGGATTCCAGACAAAAGAGGTAATGGATAAAATGAGTGAGTACTTTGTATTATTGAGAAATATCTTTGGTTTTACTCCAATAGTACTGCAGCAATTCAACCAAGGTATGTCAAATATTGATAGGCAGAAGTTTAAAGGTGTAGATTTATCTCCTTCTCAAGGTGATTTCAAAGACACAACTAACCCTTATCAAGATTGTGATATAGCATTAGGTCTAATGTGTCCATATAAATTAGATATGGATACATCTTTAGGCTATGATATTACTAAACTTAAAGACAGAATGCTAATGTTGAAGATAATCAAGAACAGATTATCAAGAGATGGTATAGCAAAAGGTCTTTATGTTAAACCTGAATCTGGTAAATTCTTTGAATTACCTGAACCAGATGATTTACAAATAAACAAATATTATAACAAACAAGTTTAAAATTAAAATTAAAATGACAAGAGCAATCTTTTATGTAGACAATTTACCACTTGCACAAGCATGTGTAGCATTTGCAGAAACACTAGGTCTAAATGTTGAACCAGATATTCTAGCAAGATTAGAAGAAGGTCAATATCTTACAACTGCAAGTAAAAACTTTGATGTAAATTTCATCAAGAATGCAGATTTTGCTAATAAAAAAGCAAGTGAAGCATGTATAGGAATTACATCTATTGAGGATTCTTATCTTACATTCCTTAATGACTGTGTAATGACTTTTGATGCACAACAAGCAGAAGATGAAGTAACTTTGGAAGAAGAAATTACTGCTCCTGATGCAGCAACTGTAGCAGCATTGTTTGCTAAAGTTAAAGGTCAGAAGAAATCACCAGCTAAGTATTATGTTACCTATAGAAATGATCAGTGGGTAGCTACTACTAACCCTGAAGGTTCTTATGGTAACCTTTTTGATTTAGCTAATTCATAAATAAACAATAGTACCCTATGCTTATGTGTAGGGTACTTTTTATTTAATATTATGGGAAAGATAAAAATTTATAACTCAGGTGATGATTTAGAAATGAAATTACCTGGAGAGCTTGTATATTTTCTAAAAAATAATAGAGTTGTTGATGGTAGACAGTATTATAGAGTATCAGTAACCAAAAAACATAGAGCTGATGATAATACTTTTCAGTATGTACTTACAATAAGTAATTATTGGTCAGATGGTAACTGGGATAACGCTAAGTATAATAAAGGTCAAAGAACTAGCTTTAAAAAAAGCCAGCTTTCATATAAAGATACTTTTAATATACCATGGTCTTTGTTAATGAAAACTTATACTAAATCTAATGGTAGAATATCTGCAACAGACTCTTATGAAGTAGACTATAGTATTTTAGAGAAAGATGATCGTTTTACTATTATAAGTTATTTCAATATAGGAGAAATTGTTAATCTACCTACTGCTAATATAGATGGTTTTTCAACTGTAGTAACTGATGTATTTTCAGGTAGTTTATATGGTAGTGATATTAGTCATGCACTAAGTAAACACTTAGATGAGTTTTATCATTTTATAAAGTTTACTACTGACTCTTTTGTTTATGTAACTAAAGATAAGTTCTATGATGTGTTACTTAATAATGGTTATAATAGAAGAAATATTGATTTAGATGAAGATAATTCTATGAATATTTTTGGTAATCATGCAAGAACAATATCACTATCTAAATTTATGATCAGAGTTTTTCCAAAGCATGATCCTAAAGTTTTGCAGCAATACATAGAGTATAATAAGATGTTATCTAATTATGATCCATCTATGTTTAGTATAGTAACTGGTTCAGATATTTCTAAGTATTATGCTGTTAATAGTTATTTTACTAATACTG
>Ga0209299_1001164_pt1 | contig 14726 bp, 9 predicted proteins | sample S_140806_MF_Meta_FD_187326 | JGI IMG/M metagenome (GOLD analysis project Ga0209299, IMG submission 187326) | Freshwater microbial communities from Lake Simoncouche, Canada to study carbon cycling - S_140806_MF_MetaG (SPAdes) (version 2) | ecosystem: Environmental > Aquatic > Freshwater > Lake ...
GTTGCCGGTTAATTTAGATTGAACGTTGAAGTTTCCTGAACCCGAGTTAACCGTGCCAGCTGTTGTTGCTGTTTGAACAAGACTCGCTTGGTGACCCACGTTCATTGTTCCGTCGTTAATAATAACAAGGGTAACTGTGAGCTTCGCTACCGCAGAAACGTTGGCTGTCGTTGGATCGTTGTTGTAATCATTGCCTGTCATGGTTAGCGTTCCGCCCGCATCAACGTCTAGTGTTCCCGTTTGGTAAACGGTTCCGTTGTTGGGAACTGTAACGGTATGTCCGTTCAATACGTTCACGTATCCCGTGTAGTTCGCTGGCGGCGCGTAGATTGAATTTTGATACGTATCGCTTGGTGAGCAAGCGAACTGCCAAGTTGTTGCATCGCCCCAGTTGCCGCTAGTACGTGATCTGAAGTATGCGGGAATATCGTCTGTGTTGCCAGAGCAGTTCTCATCGATGTTGTTTCCGCAGATTTCTACAGCGCCAGGATTAATCGCACTGTTCGTAGTGTTACAATCGCTCGTGTTCAAAGAATAACCCGATGGTGCTACTGCAACACAGGTATAACTCACCGCACTGCCCGTTCCATAACCGTCGAGGTCAGTGTCGGTGTACAACGGAATGGTTGCCGTTGTCATAACCACTTCCACTAAAGCACTTGAAGTGCCTACGCAACCGGTAGTCGAGTTAACACCTTTCACAAACAATCCTGTTGCAGCTTCCACTCCAGTCCATGACAAAGCACTTCCTGTTCCTGCAATACTTATATTGATTGGTCCGTCTTGGTTATACAATGAATAACTTATTCCAGTAACCGAGCCCGTTGAACTAACGGTACCGTAGGTCGTGTTCGGTGCAAGATTGCTGTATTCGCAATACGTGCTGCCTGTTACGCTTAGCGCGGCAGGAAGGGTGTTCACGGTTAATGAACCGTTTGTATAGGTGATGTTGTAATTAGACAATCCGGAACCTGAAGCAGCAGAAGGAACAATAGAATAACTGCCAGCCGCAGCAACTGAAGTGGATCCTGAGCTCGTTAGGGTAACTGTGCTAACCGCATCTGAACCCACTAAACCAGAAGTTGTGAATTGCGAGGTGCCTAATGATAAAGCTGCTTCTTGACATTTAGATTGATTGGAAGCTGTGATGGTCAGCGCTTTTGTTGAGACTGAACTGGAAGCCGTTGCCACATTGACAGAGGTAGCTCCAGTGCTGCTTAAAACAATATTCCCTGAATACGTTCCGACTGCCGTAGTTGATGCCAAGCGCACGTAAATGGTAGTGGCTGCAATGGCTCCACAAGCATTTGGCGAAATAGTTAAACTTGTCGCGTAACTTGAACCGCTCGAAATTTCAAAACCACTCGGCGCAGTCAAGGTAAGGTCTGCTGTTAGGTTGCTTGCGCTTACACTAAAACTTGTTGGGGATGCAGAGGCCGTTCCGTAGGTCGTGTTTACCGATGATAATGTTGCGCTTGTTGTTATTAATGAGCTTGGACTAACAGTGATTGAATAACTTGGAAAGGTCGCTGCTGTTCCTGAGCTTGCGTACCATTTATTTGACCCATCAACAAAATACGATAACAACGTTGAGGCAAGACCACTCACTGTAACTGATGAGGTTGAGGTTGTAGCATTCGCGAAATAGGTATTGGCGTATGATGAAGTTCCCAAATTCAACCAAGAAGTTGCAGGTAAGAGTGTTGTAGATGGTTGAACAGTATTTGAAGCAGCCGAAGTAGCACTCAAAGCAATACCATAATTCAATCCATACAATAAAGTGATTCCACTTAAAGATCCCCAATTCGACGTGCTTCCTGTAAAAACAAACAATTGATCCCCGTTTCCGTTAAAGGAGAAGTTCGTCGGTGCAGCAGAACTCCAACCCGTTCCTAAAACACTCATTCCATTTGTCCAAGTTATTGCAGTTCCAGCTGCATGTCCTCCTAAAGGTACAGTGTATGTTAAAAATCCTTCACCTGTCCTTGTTGTCGGTGTCCCTGTGAATCCGTTGTCCGTAAAATTAATAGCAACATTTTCAGCTACGTCCTTCAAAAAGACCATTGAAAATTTGTCTGGATTTGCCGAATTGATTGCGAGTATTGCAACATCCCCAGCAGCCAAAGTTGATGTTGGATTAAAAGAACTCTGAACCACCAACGTTTGGTTTACCGAACTTGCAGCCGCATAATTTCCTCCTCCAGTTTGCGAAGCCGTAATGGTCGTGGTTCCAGCACCTACTATATGGATATTTCCACCAATGATAGTGGCCACGCATGGGTTTGAACTGGTATAAGTCACAGTTAAACCCGAAGAAGCTGTTGCTCCCGGTGAATAATCCGCAGTGCTCAGTGTTGCTGGTGTTAAACTCGCAAAAGTGATTGTTTGAGATGCTCCAGTGATATCTCCCGTTAATCCTATTGGCTGTATGAGTGAATAATTTCCTGCATCAGCACCAGCTAAGGTAGATGTTGAAGTTACACTTCCTGTTCCAACATTTGCAGAAGCAAAAGTTCCTGTTCCAGATAGCGTTACCGCATCGCCAGATTCAACACCACTTAATGTTCCGGTTATGGAAGCATTTGTATTACCGTCATAGGTTTTGGTTGTTACAGCTGGTGAAGTAACGGTAAGTGCTTTGGCGGTGATATCTCCTATTGTGATGGTATTAGCAAGAGAATAATTTGCTGCTAAGCCACCATTCGTGCCATTCCCAAGTGTGTAAGAGATAGTCGCTGTTTTTCCAGTTCCAACATTCCAATCAGCATACGTTCCAGCAGCAGATGAAACCATTACTGTTTCAGATCCAACAAATCCTGACAATGCACCAGGTGTAACTGTTCCACAAGTTGTTGAACGGTTGTACACTTTTGAGGCGACCGTTGCAGTTGTTATGGCTAATACTTTTTGAGATACCGTATTTCCTGAAGCGGAGGTTGAAACATTGGCATCATTCGCACCACTTGCTGTAAGAACTACTGCCGTGGCATTGTTATTTGTGCCTGCTGCCAGGGTTGCTGCAAATCGAACATAGACAGTGGTACCACTTGATACAGCAAGAGATGAAGTAAAGTTTGAATTGTCGGTTGAAACTTCATAACCACTTTGCGCAGTGGCGGTGATATTCCCTGTTAAACTTGAACCATCTGCAATAAAACTGATACCAGTTGATGCCGTTCCATAGGTGCTTGTCAACGATAAAGTGAATGTGATCGGATTTATTGTTGGTGTTGATACAGTGGTCCATTGGGCGTATAAAGTGAAACCCGCTGTTTCACCATGCGTGTATGGAAACGAGATAGCGGATCCACCAGAACTTGCAAGAAACCATCCGTTAAATGTATTTCCACTTTTTGTTGGATTTCCCGGATTCGAAACTGTTCCTCCAGTGGTCGTTGAACCATTTGAAATTACACTTCCTCCTTGACTATCATATGTTACCGTTAAGGCATTTGCAGTCCAGATTGCATAAAGCGTTGTACTTGAGGTAAATGGATAGCTTCCACCATCTGCATAAGTTACTGTTGCGCTACCTGAAGATGTTGCCCACCCGCCAAAAATGTAGCCCGTTCTGCTGAAGCTGTTTGAAGTTAAATTAGTAGCTGAACTTGCTGTTTGGTTGGACATGGTGCCACCAGTATTTGAGTTTCCATTAAACGTAACCGTATATTGAACTGCAGATACTGTCAAAATCAATTGTCCACTAGAAACAGATAATTCGCCAGTAGTTCCCGAGGCCAGTCCCGAGCCATTCACTGTCAATGCACCAAGAGTTGTTGCCGTTACACCAGTGGCAGAGCCAGATGTTGCGATTAATGTATATGTTCCTGTGGCTAAGGCGGTAGTTGTTGTTACAGTAACAGGGACATTATTTAAATTTAGAGCACCTGCGCTTGCACCTGATACCGTAAATGGTGACGTTGCCCCTCCACCATAACTTGTGAAAGCCAAACCTCCAGCCGACAAGGTAATTCCTTTACTTGAAGCAACGGTAATCGTAGCCGTTGTGTTAGAACCTGTTGCTGAACTTTTCAACGATTGAGTTACTCCCAGAGATAATGCAGTCGTTAAGCCAGACACATCAAATGTTCCTCCAGAACCTACTGTAATAGCAGAAGAACTGGCAATCGAACCAGCACCTGAAAGAGTGAGAGTTCCGCCATTTATGGTTGTCGTTCCTGTGTATGTATTTACATCCCCTAAAGTTAAGGTTCCTGTACCGCTTTTCACCAATGAAATGGCACCTGCAATAATTCCTGAGTTGGCATTGGTACCATCGCCATAAGCACCGCTACCCGAAACTGTTAATGTTGCAGCAACAGTTGAATTTATAGTGTTTTTAGAAGCAGTTGTATTTGTTCCGCTTGTCGAGTTCAACCCGGCAATGGTTTGGTTTCTTCCATTCAAATCAAGTGTACCTACGTTAGCGCTAGCTGCTTGACCTAAACTTAAAACCGTACCTGTAGGTAAGCGATCATTCCCTGTTGTTAATTTTAAAGTTCCATTGTTGATTGCTGTTGATCCTGTGTAGTTGCTCAAACCCCCTAATGATAAAGTTCCTGAACCTTGCTTGGCTAGGATACCTGTATTTCCTGAAAGGTCAGTAATAATTCCATCATACGTTAAAGTTCCGCTCGAAACAGGACTAATGCTTGTACCAGCAGTAGAACCTAATTGAATTCCATGTGTACTAGCCAAAGTATAAGTTGCAGCAGCACCTGCTGTAGTAGCTGCAGAAAGTCTTCCTCCGTTAATTACAATAGTATTATTAGCATTTCCAAAAGCACCATTATTTGCGAAACCTACTTCCGCGCCACTTATGGTAACTGTGCCCGTAAATGTGTTACTAGCATTTCCAATATAAATTTGAGCGGGGCTTGCACCATCAAATGTTAAACCTGAACCGCTTGTTCCTGAAATAACCCCTGAAAATATTCTACTTCCGCTTGTAATTGAATTGGTAATTGTTCGAGTAGCTGCACCTAAACCAACTGTACCAGAATAAGTATCATTACCCGTTCCTGTAAAAATAAAATTACCTCCAATGTTTACCGTGCTATTTGCAAAAGCTCTTCCCCCTGATGTTTGAATTGTACCACCATTAATTGAAAGCACACAATTAGAACCTCCAAATGAATTATTACCACTTAGAATAACTGTACCTGCATTTAAAGTAAAACCAAAATTGGTTGTATTAAAAGCGTTACCTTGAGCACCAATATTCCAAGTTCCTGCTCCATTTTTTATAAAGCCAGCACTGCTTGCAACTGTTGACCAACTCTGTCCTGTCCAAGTTAAAGTACTCCCTGTTCCAATATCAAATGTTCTTGCTGCTGTTGTTGAAAGCGTACCAACTGCACTAACAGTTACAGTCACTCCAGGATCCACTGTTACGTCACCAACGGAAGTTGTTGCAAATGTAACCGTTGAATTGGCTGTAAATCTTGCTGCACTGCCTGAAGTCCAAGCTGTTGTAAATGGTCCTGCACCTGATGTTCCCCAGTTAGCTCCTGTCCATGTACCCGAACCAGTTGTTTTCCAAAATTGCTGCCCCCACCCCACATTCAACACAAATACAAAAAGAGGCAATAAAAGAAATTGCAAAAATTTAGCAGACATCGGGGTTTTCATAATGCTTTGGTATTTAAGAGCGTGCGAAGTTGACGCTCTAAACTCAAAACAAAATGAACACAATATGAAATCTATGTAAATCTCTGTAACCCTCAGTTAACGCGGAGTTTTAATTAATCTTTAATAATAAATGAAGAAAAACGAATAGGACACATATACAGATCGTTAGGTGTTTTATTTCTTTAATTCGTGTTATTCGAGTGTTAAGGGGCATGGTGATTTGCTGAGGTGATTTATATCACGATTCTGCGAAAGATGTTGAACAAGGTGCGATGCAAGGTCCTGCGGAAGGTGTGTTACAAGGTCCTGCGGAATGTCGCTACGCGAAGCGTCCTTGCGAAGCACCTTCGTAGACCTTCAGAATGACCTTCGCTAGACCTACTTCGCAATCGCTTTCACCCCCGGCAACTCAATGCCTTCGAGAGATTCAAGCATAGCACCACCGCCGGTGCTGACATAAGAGACGTCGTTGGCTAATCCAAACTGATTAATAGCGGCTACTGAATCGCCACCGCCGACTAAAGTGAATGATCCTTTTTTGGTGGCTTCAACCAAGGCGTTCGCAACGGCAATAGTGCCGGCTGCAAAGGCCTCCATTTCAAACACACCCATTGGGCCATTCCATAATACTGTTTTAGACTGAGCAATAATGGTCGCGAAATGCTCGCGCGATTTCACACCAATATCCAATCCCATCCATCCCGATGGAATATTCGCTATGCTGCACTCCTTGTGATTCGCATCGGCTGCAAAAGCGTCCGCAATAATGGCGTCGGTAGGCAAATACAAATTCACATTCTTGTTGCGCGCCATTTCCATTAACTCCAACGCCAAGGCTAACTTGTCGTCTTCCACCAATGAATTTCCAACTTTACCCTTCTGCGCTTTAATGAACGTGAACGCCATGCCACCACCAATGATGATGTTGTCTACAGCGTTCATTAAATTCTCTAAAATCGCAATCTTGCTGCTGACTTTGCTTCCGCCAATAATAGCAGTAACCGGAGAAGCATTGCCGTTCAATACACGATCAATGCTCTTCACTTCGTCTTCCATTAAATAACCGAAATATTTATCGGTTGGAAAAAATTTCGCTATTACAGCCGTCGATGCGTGCGCGCGATGCGCCGTGCCGAATGCGTCGTTCACATACACATCTCCCAACTCGGCTAACTGACCAGCGAAGAATTCATCTCCGCCTTCCTCTTCCTTATAGAATCGTAAGTTTTCCAACAACAGAATTTCTCCTGCCTTCATCTTCTCTACCGCATGCTTCGCTTCTTCACCGACACAATTTCCAGCAAATGCAACGGGCTTTCCCAACACATTCGAAATCTCTTGTTGAATGTGCTTCAACGAGAATTTTTCTTCTGGACCTCCCTTCGGACGGCCCAAATGCGACATCAAGATCACCTTTGCTCCGTCTGAAGACAACTTCAAAATGGTTTTCGTTGCTGCGCGAATACGCGTGTTATCTGTTACTTCAAACTTATCGTTCAAAGGAACATTAAAGTCTACGCGCACAAGCACCGCTTTGTTCGCGAAGGTGTGTTGGTCTAATTGATACATGCTTATTTCTTAACGCGCTCGTGATAATGTCCGGTTGAAGTGTCAATGCGAATCTTGTCGCCCACTTCAATAAACAAAGGAACACGCACTTCAACATTCACATCAAGCATTGCTTTCTTCATCGCATTTGTTGCAGTGTCTCCGCGTAATCCTGGCTCGGTATACGTAATTTCATATTCAACCAATGTTGGAAGGTCGCAGGTCATAGGCGCTTCGTCTTCCGCATTGAACATAACCATACACACCATTCCTTCTTTTAAGAATTTCGGTGCGTTAATCATGGTTGCAGGAATAGTGATCTGCTCGAAATCTTCCGTGTTCATGAAGTTGTACTGATCGTCTTGAAACAAGAACTGATACTCGCGTGTTTCAATTCGAACCACATCCATCTTCACTCCAGAGTTAAACGTATGGTCAACGATTTTTCCGTTGTTCAAATTTTTGATTTTCGTTCTTACGAAAGCCGGACCTTTTCCTGGTTTAACGTGTAAGAATTCAATGATTTTCCAGATGTGTGAATCCATTCTGAAACACATTCCGTTGTGAATGTCTGCGGTAGTTGATGCCATGATTATTTTTTATAAAGGTGTGTTACAAGGTTCTGCGAAAGGTGAGTTACAAGGTTCTGCGAAAGGTGCTTTGCAAGGACGCTTCGCGTAGCGACCTTCCGTAGGACCTTCCATGGGACCTAACGAAGTTAACGCTAGTAAGCCCACTTCACATAAATAGCTCCCCACGTGAATCCACCGCCAAATGCGGCTAGTACGAGGTTGTCTCCTTTTTTCAATTGAGATTCCCAATCGCAAAGACAAAGTGGAATGGTAGCGCTTGTGGTGTTTCCGTATTTGTGAATGTTTATCATTACCTTCTCGCTGCCCACTCCCATGCGGCGTGCAGTAGCGTCGATAATTCTGAGGTTCGCTTGGTGTGGAACCAACCAGGCAACATCGTCTGATGTAAGATTGTTCTTCTCCATGATTTCAGCAGACACATCGGCCATTCCCATAACTGCCGCTTTGAAAACAGGCTGACCGTCTTGGGTAATGAAATGCTCTCGGTTGGCAACGGTTTCAGCGGTAGACGGATTAACCGATCCACCAGACTTCTGATATAAATAGTGTCTTCCGTGTCCGTCTGTTTTCAGTATGCTATCCATGATTCCGTTGTCGTCTTCTGTTGGTTCAAGAAGCACAGCTCCCGCGCCATCTCCGAATAGCACACATGTAGCGCGATCGGTGTAGTCTACGATACTCGACATTTTGTCTGCACCTACAACAACAACCTTTTTACACTTTCCTGTTTCAATGAATTGTGAACCGGTAGCCACTGCGAAAAGAAATCCTGAACAAGCAGCACCAAGGTCATATCCCCATGCGTTTTTCGCTCCAATTTTATCGCAAATAATATTTGCAGTAGCTGGAAATAAATGGTCTGGAGTAACGGTTGCGCAGATAAGCAAATCAATGTCCATCGGAGAAATCCCGCGTTTCTCGCAAAGCACTTTCACTGCTTCAACAGCCATGTCACTAGTACCCAATCCTTCGCCTTTCAAAATGTGACGCTCGGAAATACCTGTTCGCGAGCGAATCCACTCGTCGTTGGTATCTACCATTTTCTCTAAATCGGCGTTTGTAAGAAGGTCTGGTGGAAGGTAACCGCCTATTGCGGTAATGGCTGCTCTCATGTGGTTTGTAGATTGAAGATGCGAAGATAGGGAATTCTGCGAAAGATGTTTCACAAGATGCTTCGCAAGATTCTGCGAAAGATATCTTCGATAAGATTTTGAATAAAACACGAAAACCTCCGAGTAGGATTACCGCGTTAAAAACGGAATTCTACCGAAGGTTCTACGAAGTTCTACCGTAGGTTATACGGAACGTTCTACCGAAGGTTAGGCTTCTTTCTCTATGAGAACTTTTCCTTTGTAGTACAACTTCCCTTCGTACCAGTGTGCGTGGTGGAAAAGGTGTGGTTGACCAGTAGTAGTACAAGTAGAAACGTTAGGTGTTTCTAATTTGTAGTGTGTTCTACGCTTCGCTTGACGCGTTTGGGAAATCCTGTGTTTGGGATGTGCCATGGGTTCTTATTTAAAAAGTTATTCTTCCTCGTCGGAAGGATCAAATTCATCTGTATCAAAATCTTTCAAGTCTTTCCAAATGCTGTCTGCGTTTTCTTCAACTCGGTAGGTATTCAGGGCTCCTAAGACAACTGGGTTACAGTCGGCTTCTTTGCTATGTATTCTTCTTGAAGGAAGAGATAGCAATGCCATTTCAAACATACGTCGCTTAATATCCAATTGGTATTCACTTGGTCCAAGGGTCCAAACATCGTCTTCGTCGGTGTTTGTCTTGTCTCCAAATTTTACTAAAAGGTGATCAACGTTTTCAACATGAATCCAAGTGTCTTCAGCACATCTGTCGCAGGGCAGTAAGACTTCTCCTTCCACTTGCAAATCGAGGATAAGCATGTTTTGTTTCTTGTCTAAAGTACCTGTGACATTCAATTTTGATTCTTGAATTTCACTGTCGGGAAAGTCTGCAAAGAACGTTTTGTCCAGCTGAAATTCTAACTCATGCGTTCCAATTTTCCAGCCTGAAAAGTTCAGGATATAAAGTGAATCTTGCATAGATAGATTTTCAAAAGGACGGCAAAGATACGTTTCTTTTTTGGAAAAACAACATGCGGAGCAAGATTCTTCGAAAGATACTTTGTAAGATGTTGCACAAGATGCCTGCGGCAAGATGCAGGCAAGATGACTAGGGCAAGACTGTGAGATGAATTACTTTTTCTTATTCCGAACGAATCTCATAAGGGCGTAAAGCTCTGCAACAATCTGTTTACAGTCTTTTTCAAGAATCTCATATTGGTCTTGACTTATGTGTCTCTTAATCTTCAGAACTCGCAGCCAGTAACTCGTTTCTTCAGCTTCACGAATTGACAGAGAAACCTTATGCAGATACATCTTATCCGAAATAGAAAATTTCGCTTCACTCAGATTGGCGGCAATGGAAGTTGAACTCCGCGAAATTTGATCCGAAACATGGAAGTCTTTATTAAACTTATCCGTTGCATTTACTAACTCCAAAATTCCGAATGAAAAGTCTTCTGCTTTCTTATAAACACTCTTTTTTTTCATTTTTCTTTCAAAATTCTTAAAAGAAAACCAATTCGGAAACAAATCGTTATGCATTAGAATTCCTCAACCCCAATGGCTACAACGTTTTCAGACGAATAAATACTTACTAAGTACCTGGATACTTCGTAAGATGCAAGCAAGATTTTACAAAAGATGCCGAAGGCAAGATGCAAGCAAGATTTTACAAAAGACACCTTCGGTAATTAGTTCCTTAGCGAAGCTTCTTTCGAAGAATCTTGTGAAACATCTTTCGAAGAATCTTGCTTGCATCTTGAGTAACATCTTTCGGAGAATCTTGTGAAACATCTTTCGCAGAATCTTGCTCCGCATCTTTCGTAGTAATAAGAACCTTTTTTTACCGAAAACCCATATATTTGCCCTCAATTCAAACGAAAAATTCAAAAAACGATGAATATTACTCAAATTCAAGATCTAATCAAGTTCGTTGCGAAAAGTGGCGTAAGTGAGGTGGAAATCGAGCAAAAAGATTTCAAAATCACCATTAAGACTCCTGGAAAAGGAAAACAAGAATTCGTTCAAGTGGCTTCTGCGCCAATGATGGCTGCACCTGCTCCAATGGCTATGCCAGCTGCTGCGCCTGTGGCATCTGCTGCTCCGGTGGCTCCGGTGGCTGAAGCTCCAGTTGCTTCGAATCTTATTGAGATTAGAAGCCCAATGATTGGGACGTTCTACCGTTCTGCTTCTCCAGAGAAACCTGCATTCGTTGAGGTGGGTTCTGAAATTAAAGTTGGAGACAAAGTTTGTATCGTTGAAGCTATGAAGTTGTTCAACGACATTGAATCTGAAGTTTCAGGTAGAATCGTGAAGATTTTGGTGAACGACATGTCACCGATTGAATTTGATCAACCATTATTTTTGGTTGAACCAGCATAATTGCACTTAAACACTACTTCCATGTTTAACAAAATATTAATTGCCAATCGCGGCGAAATTGCGCTACGTGTTATTCGTACGTGCAAAGAAATGGGTATTAAAACGGTTGCTGTTTATTCAACTGCCGACCGCGATAGCCTTCATGTGCGCTTTGCAGATGAGGCCGTATGTATAGGACCCCCTTCTAGTAAAGAGTCCTATTTAAAGATTTCAAGCATTATTGCTGCTGCTGAAATTACCAACGCAGATGCGATTCACCCAGGATACGGATTCCTTTCTGAAAATGCTACCTTCTCTAAGGTATGTAAAGAGAACGGAATCAAATTCATAGGCGCTTCTCCTGAGATGATCGACTCTATGGGCGATAAGTCTTCAGCAAAGCAAACCATGCGCGATGCTGGAGTTCCTACCATTCCAGGTAGTGATGGTTTGATTGAAAGTCTTGAGCACGCGAAGGAATTGGCTGTTGGAATTGTTTATCCTGTAATCTTGAAAGCTACCGCAGGCGGTGGTGGAAAAGGTATGCGTGTGGTGAACAGCGAAGACGAAATGGAAAGCGCTTGGGAAATGGTGAGACGCGAAGCCGGTGCTGCCTTCGGAAACGACGGTATCTATATGGAAAAATTCGTGGTTGAACCGCGTCACATTGAAATTCAAATTGCAGGTGACCAATACGGAAAAGCTTGTCACCTTTCTGAACGCGATTGCTCTATTCAAAGAAGACATCAGAAATTGGTTGAAGAAACTCCTTCTCCATACATGACTCCGGAATTACGCGAGCGCATGGGTGAGGCCGCTATTAAAGCTGCTCTTGCTGTTGGATACGAAGGCGTTGGAACAGTAGAATTCTTGGTCGACAAAGACCGCAATTTCTACTTCATGGAAATGAATACACGTATTCAAGTAGAGCATACCATAACCGAAGAAGTTATAGACTACGACTTGGTGAAGGAACAAATTAAATTGGCTGCAGGTGAGCCTATTTCAGGAAGAAATTACTATCCGACTATGCATGCCATTCAGTGTCGTATTAACGCTGAAGACCCCTACAAAAACTTCATGCCTTCTCCAGGCAAAATCACCGACTACCATTGTCCTGGCGGCCACGGTGTTCGCATAGATGCTCACGCCTATGCTGGATACGTGATTCCCCCGTTCTATGATTCTATGATTTCGAAATTGATTACCGTTGCTCAAACACGTGAAGAAGCCATTGCGAAAATGCAACGTGCTTTGGATGAGTATATCATTGAAGGCGTTAAAACTACGATTCCTTTCCACCAAAAACTTATGAAAGACGAGAAGTTCCGTTCAGGGGATTTCACGACGAAGTTTTTGGAAGATTGGACGATGTAATTACCAGTCCGCGCAGTGGTCATCCCGCAGGGTCATCCACAAAGTGGTTAACTATTCAGCTTCAACACCGCCAAAAACGCTGCCTGTGGAACTTCTACAGAACCAACTTGTCGCATGCGTTTCTTTCCTTCTTTTTGCTTTTCAAGAAGCTTGCGCTTACGCGAGATGTCACCACCGTAACACTTTGCAGTAACGTCTTTACGCAGGGCGTTAATGGTTTCGCGAGCAATGATTTTGGCGCCAATGGCGGCTTGCAGAGCAATTAAGAATTGCTGTCTCGGGATGAGCTCACGCAATTTCATGCAGATTTTCTTACCCAATTCGTATGCGTGGTCTTTGTGAATAAGAGCACTTAGAGCATCTACTTGATCTCCGTTTAAGAGTATATCTAATTTCACTAACAAACTTTGTTGGTAGCCAATTCTGAAATAATCGAACGAGGCATAGCCTTTCGAAATGGTCTTTAAACGATCGTAGAAATCGAATACGATTTCAGCCAAAGGCATTTCAAATGTTAACTCTATGCGGTCGGTCGTGAGGTAAAGCTGGTTTTGCAGCATCCCTCGTTTTTCAATACACAAGGTCATAATTGCGCCAATGTACTCGGTCTTGGTTATGATTTGCGCTTTGATAAACGGTTCTTCAACATAGTCTATTAAGTTCTGTTCTGGCAGTTCCGATGGATTGTTAATCTCTAACTTCTCTCCCTTCGTGGTGTAACAGATGTAGCTAACGTTCGGAACAGTCGTAATAACAGTCATGTTGAACTCACGTTCCAAGCGTTCTTGAATAATCTCCATGTGCAACATTCCTAAGAATCCGCAACGGAAACCGAATCCAAGCGCCGCCGAACTTTCCGGTTCGAACACCAAAGACGCATCGTTCAACTGAAGCTTTTCCATACTCGCGCGAAGCTCTTCGTACTCGTCTGTATCTACCGGATAAATTCCCGCGAATACCATGGGCTTAACATCTTCAAAACCTTGAAGAGCTTCAGGAGAAGGGTTAGCAAGGGTTGTTATGGTATCACCAACTTTTACTTCGGTAGCAGTTTTAATTCCAGAAATAATATATCCAACATCGCCAGCAGCAACAAAGTCGCGCGGCTTCAAATCCATTCCCAAAACGCCCACTTCGTCGGCAAAATATTCTTTGCCTGTGCTCATAAACTTCACTTTGTCTCCTTTACGAAGAACACCGTTCTTAATTCGGAAGTAAGCGATAATTCCACGGAATGAATTGAACACTGAGTCGAAAACCATTGCCTGCAATGGTGCGTCAACGGTTCCAACCGGACCTGGAATGCGCGCGCAAATAGCATCTAAAATTTCAAGAACGCCCTCACCTGTTTTTCCGCTTGCGGCTAAAATTTCATCACGTTCGCAACCGATTAAATCTACAATCTGATCTTTCACCAACTCAGGGTCGGCGTTCGGAAGATCTATTTTATTCAAAATTGGAATGATTGTCAAATCATTTTCCAATGCTAAGTACAAGTTTGAAATCGTTTGCGCTTGAATTCCTTGAGAAGCGTCTACAATAAGAATGGCGCCTTCGCAAGAAGCAATGGCGCGAGAAACTTCATAAGAAAAGTCTACGTGACCGGGAGTGTCGATCAAATTCAACACGAATTGTTCGTTGCCAATTTTGTGCAACATTTGAATCGCGTGCGCCTTAATGGTAATTCCTTTCTCACGCTCAAGATCCATATCGTCTAGCGCTTGCGCTACCATCTTACGATCTTCAATGGTCTTGGTAATTTGCAACATTCTGTCTGCAAGGGTCGATTTCCCGTGATCAATGTGCGCAATGATGCAAAAATTTCGAATATTTTTCATGTTCTTTCTAAGACCTACAAAGTTACATCGAAAGCTAGGTATAAAACAATGAAAAGAAAATACTCCGAAAACAAAATTGTTCAAGCCAACATTCGTTTATTTTTGTTACCCATGAAAATTTTGAAATCTCTTTTAGTGGTTGCTCTTGGAATTGCAAGCACAGGAATATTTGCTCAGGAAGAGCACTTGTATTGTGGCGAGCGTGAAAATCGCGTGCGCATGTTCGGCATGTATCCTGAAGCCGAAGGAATCGCCCGTCGTGCAGGAGAAGCCCTTGAAACTTACACCGAAAATTTCGTTGA
>Ga0209299_1001169_pt1 | contig 14686 bp, 16 predicted proteins | sample S_140806_MF_Meta_FD_187326 | JGI IMG/M metagenome (GOLD analysis project Ga0209299, IMG submission 187326) | Freshwater microbial communities from Lake Simoncouche, Canada to study carbon cycling - S_140806_MF_MetaG (SPAdes) (version 2) | ecosystem: Environmental > Aquatic > Freshwater > Lake ...
CCGGAGTACATCAGCAGCGACCGACTCCGGCTGGAGGCATACCGGCGGCTGGCCGGCGCCGACGAGGCCGCCGTCGCGGCGGTCGTGGAAGAACTCACCGATCGCTACGGCCCGCTGCCCGAGCCGGCACAGCGACTGATCGCCGTGGCCCGGCTGCGTCTACTCTGTCGGCACTACGGCGTCACTGACGTCGCCGCGACCGGAACCGGTTCTGCGACAACGCTTCGCCTCACCCCGCTGCCACTGCCGGATTCCGCACAGGTGCGGCTTAAGCGGCTCTACCCGGCCGCAAGTTACCGGGCGACGACATCCACGGTGCAGGTGCCGATTCCGCGGGCTGGAACCACCATGGGTGCGCCACGCATCCGGGACCTGGAGTTGGTGCAGATGGTGGCCGACCTGCTGCTCGCTCTCGACGGCCGCGCGGCCGGCGAGGTGGACATCACGACGTTCACACCGGCGACACCGGGCAGGGGCCGATGACGGTCGTCCTGGTCGATCCACGCCGCCGGGCCATGGTGCCGATCCAAGCCGTTGCACTGCTCGCCGGAGATGTCCAGTACACCGAGGAGATGAGTGACGTCGCGGGCTTGTTGCCCGCCGCGCGTCCGGTGTCGGCAGGCAAGCCCGCGGCGGTGCTGGTGTCGTCGGATCCCGAACACCCGGCGGTCGCAGCCCGGATCAGCGCCGGGGAACAGGTGATCGGCGCACTGGTACCGGTGCCGGGGGAGCGGCTCATCGATGCGGTCGAGATCATGGACCGGCTCCGCACGGCGGGCCCGTGGGAGAGCGAGCAGACGCACGACTCCCTGCGGCGGTACCTGCTGGAGGAAACCTACGAACTGTTCGATGCGGTACACGGCGGCGATGCCGACGAGATCCGCGACGAACTCGGGGATGTGTTGCTGCAGGTGCTGTTTCACGCCCGTATCGCGCAGGATTCGCCGCAGACGCCGTTTACCATCGACGACGTCGCCGACGCTCTGGTGCGCAAACTCCTGCACCGGGTTCCTGCGGTGCTGGCCGGGGAGCAGGTCACGCTCGAGGATCAACTGGCCCAGTGGGAGCAGCGCAAGGCGGCTGAGGGCACCCGACGACTCTCCTGCGTCGACGGCATTCCGACCGGACAGCCCGCGTTGGCGCTGGCGCAGAAGGTCATCGCGCGGGTCACCGGCAACGGGCTACCGGATGATCTGATCCCGGCCGCCCTGAGGACGGTGGCGCTCGACGACGATCACGACGCCGAGAACGAGTTACGCACCGCGGCGCTGGAGTTCGCCGACGTCGTGCGACTGGTGGAGGAAGCTATCGCTGCAGCACGGACGACCTCGGGCGATCCGGAGCAGCGCCCCGTCACCGCCGAGGAATGGCGTGCGCACTGGCCGTAGTCGCGCCGCGTGTGGCCGTGGCCACCAGAAACGACCTGCCGACGGTTTGTAGCGGCTAACGAATGCCATGTCGTGGGACGATAAAGGTGCCATAAGCACTACCGGGGAGTATTAGTTGTCGTCGTCACGCTGGCTGCCGAGTGCCGTCGTCATGGCGGCGGCGGCCATGCTGCTCGCATCGAGTTGTTCCTGGCAGATGGGCACTCCGATCCCCGAGGGCGTCCCCCCGCCGGCCGGTGACCCGGTGCCTGCAATCGACACCCACGCCGCCGGCCGGCCGGCCGACCAGATGCGAGGGTGGGCTGAGCAGCGCGCCCCGGCCCTGGGCTTACCGATCAGCGCCCTGGAGGCCTATGCCTACGCGGCGCGGGTGGCGGAGGTGGAGAACCCCGATTGCCACCTGGCCTGGACGACGCTGGCTGGTATCGGCATGGTGGAGAGCCAGCACGGCACCTACCTGGGCGCGGTGATCGCCCCGAACGGCGACGTCAGCCCACCCATCCGCGGTGTGCACCTCGATGGCACCAATGGAAACCTCGAGATCGTCGACCGCGCGACGTCGACCGACGGGAACCCCGCGTACGCCCGGGCGATGGGGCCGATGCAGTTCATTCCGGAAACCTGGCGACTGTATGGCGTGGACGCCAACAATGATGGCGCCGCCAGCCCTGATAACTTCGATGACGCGGCGTTGTCGGCGGCCGGCTACCTGTGCTTCCGCGGGACCGACCTCGGTACTCCGCGCGGGTGGATGAATGCTCTGCGGGCCTACAACCACTCCGATCTTTACGCGCGCACGGTGCGGGACTGGGCCACCGCCTATGCCGACGGTCATCCGCTCTGAGCGACCGCCGATTCCCCTGTCGATTCCGGGGCCGATTCCGGGGTCCATTAGCCATCTCGACCATCTAGGCTGTGGCCGACAGCGTCGAACCCCAGCAAGGATCAGCAAGGAGAAACCGTGCCCATCATCGAGCAGGTCGCCGCTCGTGAAATTCTTGATTCCCGCGGCAATCCGACCGTTGAGGTCGAGGTCGCTCTGATCGACGGCACCTTCGCGCGCGCCGCGGTGCCGTCCGGCGCATCGACCGGTGTGCACGAGGCCGTCGAGTTGCGCGACGGAGGCACCCGCTACGGCGGTAAAGGTGTGCAGAAGGCAGTCGAGGCGGTGCTCGACGAGATCGCGCCCGCGATCATCGGCATGTCGGCCGACGAGCAGCGATTGATCGACCAGGCTCTGGTCGACCTCGATGGGACGCCCGGTAAGTCCCGACTCGGTGCCAACGCGATTCTCGGTGTCTCGCTGGCGGTGGCAAAAGCCGCCGCCGACAGTGCGGGCCTGCCGCTGTTCCGATACCTCGGCGGACCTAACGCCCACATTCTGCCGGTGCCGATGTTCAACATCCTCAACGGCGGCGCGCACGCCGACACAGGCGTCGACGTCCAAGAGTTCATGGTGGCGCCGATCGGCGCACCGAATTTCCGGGAGGCACTGCGCTGGGGTGCCGAGGTGTACCACGCATTGAAGGCGGTGCTCAAGAAGCAGGGTCTGTCTACCGGCCTGGGTGACGAGGGCGGATTCGCCCCCGATGTCGCCGGCACCAAGGCCGCACTGGACCTGATCTGCTCGGCCATCGAGTCGGCTGGTTTTAAACCGGGCGTTGATGTCGCATTGGCGCTTGACGTCGCGGCCACCGAATTCTTCACCGCCGGAACGGGATACAGCTTTGAGAAGCAGACCCTGGACTCCGGACAGCTGGGCGAGTTCTATACCGAACTCATCGGTGCCTATCCACTGGTGTCCATCGAGGATCCGCTGGACGAGGACGACTGGGATGGCTGGGCCAACTTGACCGCGGCGATCGGCGACCGGGTTCAGATTGTCGGCGACGATTTGTTCGTCACCAACCCCGAACGGCTGGAAGAAGGAATCGAGCGCGGCGCCGCCAACGCACTGCTGGTGAAGGTCAACCAGATCGGCACCCTCACCGAAACTCTCGATGCCGTCGCACTGGCCCACAACAGCGGCTACCGCACCATGATGAGCCACCGCAGCGGTGAGACCGAGGACACCACCATCGCTGATCTCGTTGTCGCCATCGGCAGTGGGCAGATCAAGACGGGCGCTCCGGCGCGCAGTGAACGGGTCGCCAAGTACAACCAACTGCTGCGCATTGAAGAGGCACTCGGAGATGCCGCCCGCTACGCGGGTGAACTGGCCTTCCCGCGCTTCGCCGGTCCGGAATAGACCCGAGAGACTTCGAAAAAGACTGTGGCAGAGGGGAAAAGGAGCGACCCGAAGCGACGCGCACCGGCTTCCCGGCCGGGTACGTCGGGTCGTGGTCGTTCGCGGCCGATCCGGGAGGGCAACCGAGTAACCCGACCCTCCGGCCTACGGGCACGGGCGGAGTCGGTCGGACACGGTCTGGCCCAGCCGATTCGGCGGGTGATCGCGGCGTCGATTGATCAGCAGAGCGAACAACAACTCGGATTCACCGCCCGCCGAGCCGCCATCCTCGCGGCCATGGTGTGCGTCCTTACCCTGACGATCGCCGGCCCGGTTCGCACCTACTTTGCGCAGCGCACCGAGATGAAGCAACTGGCCGCCAGCGAGTCCGCACTGCGCGAACAGATCGCCGAATTGGAGGGTCAGAAGGCCAAGCTGGCCGACCCGGTCTACATCGCCGCCCAGGCTCGCGAGCGGCTCGGATTCGTCATGCCCGGTGACATCCCCTACCAGGTTCAGCTTCCGGGGGCGGCGGCGTCGCCGTCGGGTGCGGGCCCGCAGACTGGTGCGGTCCGCAGCGGGGATCCCTGGTACACCTCGCTGTGGCATACCATCGCCGACACTCCACACGGCCCGCCCGCCGCGCCCCCACCGCCCAGTGCGCCCGAACCGCCCCCGCCTCCGGGACCACCGCTGCCGGGACCGCCACCGCCGGCACCCGTGCCCGGTGGTTGACCGGGCCGATCTCGACGCGGTGGCGCGCCAACTCGGTCGCGAACCGCGTGGCGTGCTCAAGATCGCCTACCGCTGCCCCAACGGGGAACCGGGCGTGGTCACCACCGCGCCGCGACTTTCCGACGGCACGCCATTCCCGACGCTGTATTACCTGACCCATCCGGCGCTGACCGCTGCGGCCAGCCGCCTGGAATCCGAGGGAGTGATGCGGGTGATGACCGCTGCGCTGCACGATGATCCCGCGTTGGCTGCGGCCTATCGGCGGGCACACGAGTCCTACCTGGCTGAGCGTGACGCCATCGAGCCGCTCGGTACGACGTTCTCCGGTGGCGGCATGCCGGACCGGGTCAAGTGCTTACACGTGGTCATGGCGCATGCACTGGCCAAAGGTCGCGGGGTCAATCCGTTCGGCGATCAGGCACTGGCGATGCTGGCTGCCGAACCGGCGATGGCCGGGATCCTGGCGGAAGAGGAGTGGATATGAGCCCCAAGTCGGAAACCGTGGCGGCGATTGACTGCGGAACCAATTCGATCCGGCTGCTGATCGCTGACCGGATCGACGGCCGGTTGCGGGATCTGCATCGCGAGATGCGGATCGTCCGACTCGGCGAGGGTGTCGACGCCACCGGACAATTCTCGCCCGATGCCCTGGGGCGTACCCGTGCCGCGCTCGAGGACTATGCGGCGCTGCTGCGCGGCCACGGTGTGCGCAAGCTGCGGATGGTGGCGACGTCAGCCACCCGGGATGCGGCCAACCGCGAGGATTTCTTCGCGATGACTGCCGATGTGCTGGGCTCAGTTGTTCTGGGTGCGATCGCCGAGGTGATCACCGGGTCCGAGGAAGCGGAGTTGTCCTTTAACGGTGCGGTTGGCGAATTGGATTCCGCCGCAGCGCCGTTCGTGGTCGTCGACCTCGGCGGCGGGTCCACCGAAGTGGTGTTGGGCACCGGCAGCGGGGTACGGGCAAGTTATTCGGCGGACATCGGCTGCGTGCGGATGACCGAACGGTGCCTGCATTCTGATCCGCCGACCGCTGCCGAGGTGGCTGCCGCCCGGGAGGTGGTGCGGGAGCGTCTGGCTGAAGCGCTGCGGGTGGTGCCGGTGGCCCAGGCCAAGACCTGGGTGGGGGTGGCCGGCACATTCACCACGATCGCGGCACTGGCGTACGGCATGGCGGAGTACGACGCCGACGCCATCCACCTCTCTCGGGTCCGGTTCGGCGACCTATTGGCGGTGTGCGATCAGTTGATCGGCATGACCCGCGCGCAACGCGCCGCGCTCGGGCCGATGCACGAGGGCCGGGTCGATGTGATCGGTGGCGGCGCGATCATCGTCGAGGAACTGGCGGCCGCACTGAGCGAGCGGGCCGGAATCGATGAAATCATCGTCAGCGAGCACGACATTCTCGACGGGATCGCGCTGTCGATCCCGTGAGCCTCAGCTAGCGAGGGTGAGAATTCAGAGTTTGACCTTGCAGCCGCTGCCGATGTTGCGGCAGTGAGTGCCGCCCTTGCAAACGTTGCACCGGCAGGTGCAGCCGCCGACGCGCTTGGTCTCAGGAATACCCATCACACATCATCTCCTTCGGCGACCCCGCTGTGTGGGCCTCATCTATGACCATAGTTGGAGCGCGTCCTCCATGTCAGGTGAACTTTTGGACCGCCGCCCGGCTTTCCCTGAAAGCAGGCTCACCGGCCGCGGGCAGGTACGGTTTCTGATGCCGATCGCGGCGCGCCCCCATAGCCCAATTGGCAGAGGCAGCGGACTTAAAATCCGCACAGTGTCGGTTCGAGTCCGACTGGGGGCACTGGAACCCGCAGCTAAACGCGGCGCGAGTCCGTATCCCCAGCCGCCGGAACCGGTCTGGGTGTCATGAGTTGTCCCGCCCGGTCGGGCCGACGTTCACCAACCGCGGAGTTCGGCCTCGAAGTCTCGCGGATTGCTCTCGGCCAGGCACTGACGCCCCAGCCGGGGCGTCAGCTGTTGTTGCCGTTGGCGCACGACACATCCACGAAGACGGAGCCCGACGGGATGGTCGTCAACCCGTCGACGCCGGTGACTCGGCAGGCCGACAGCGGCATGTTGTTGGTGGCGCCGTTGATCTGCACGCTGTAACCCATCGTCTGCAGGGTGGTGACGACCTCGCCCGCAGGCTGATCGGCGTAGTCGAATGATGCGTGTGCGGTGGCCGCGCCGAACCCGATGGCGGCGGCGGTCAGGGCGGTGCCGATGAAGACGGCGGAGATGTAATTCGTCATGGTGGTCAACTCCTGAGTAGTGGTGATGCGTACGACTCAACTGTCGGTGATCCCGAGGGTGCCGGCGGTCCACCGACTAGACCCTTGACAGGTGTAATCCGCCGTCCACCGATCGGGGGACACTGATGCGACTAACCTTCACCCGATGTATGAGCCCACGTGGGATTCCGTCGCCACCCACCCGCTACCGGAGTGGTACGACGACGCCAAACTCGGGATCTTCCTGCACTGGGGCCTCTACTCGGTGCCGGGTTGGGCGCCTCAGGTGCCCGATATCCAGCAACTGCTCAAAGAAGCCGGTCCCGCGGAGATGTTGCGGGACAACCCCTATGCCGAGTGGTACCTCAACAGCAGTCGGCTGGAAGGCAGCCCCACCTGGTGTCACCAGCGCGACACCTACGGTCCCGATGCCGGCTATGACGACTTTGTGCCCGCCTTCGATGCCGGTACCGCCGGTGCCGACATGGACGCGATCGCGGCGATCTGTCGTGACACGGGTGCAGGCTATGTGGTGCTGACCACAAAACACCATGATGGGTTCTGCCTGTGGCCCACCGAGTTGGTGCACCCGCGCAAGGGCCGTTACCAGTCCCGCCGCGATATCGTCGGCGACCTGCGCCGCGCCGTGCTTGACGCCGGGATGCGGATGGGCCTGTACTACTCCGGCGGCTATGACTGGCCCTACAACGACGCCCTCTTGCGTAACCCGGCCGACAGTTTCCTCGCGGTGCCGCACACCGATGACTATGTCGCCTACGCCGATGCTCATGTGCGCGAACTGATCAGCCGATACCAGCCGTCGGTGCTGTGGAACGACATCTGCTGGCCGGCCGGCGGTGATCTGCCCGCGTTGTTCGCCGAGTACTACAACGCCGTGCCCGATGGTGTCATCAACGACCGCTGGATTGAACCCACGCAGCATCGGGGAATGGTCACTGACGCACTGGCTCGGCTGGGAGGTATTGCGATACAACGCTTCTGGGCCTCCATTCCTGAAAGCTACAAGTCCCTGACCTTCCCGGCCAACCATCATTACGACATTCGAACCCCGGAGTATGCGCAGTTCGCGGAAGTCCAGCAGAAGAAATGGGAATCCACTCGGGGCGTGGGGCATTCCTTCGGCGCTAACCGCAACGAACGGCCCCAGGACATCGTGACCGCTACCGAGTTGGTCCGGTCTTTCGCCGACATCGTGTCCAAGAACGGCAACCTGCTCATCGGTATCGGACCGGATGAGCGGGGGCAGATCCCTGACGAGCAGGTGACACCGCTGCGGGGCTTGGGTGCCTGGATGCGGGTCAACGGTGAGGCGATCTGCCGAACCCGACCGTGGGCCATCGCCGAGACAACCACAACTGAGGGCACGCCCGTCCGATTCACCTGTCGTGACGGCGCAGTCAACGCCATAATTCTCGACCTTCCGACGTGCGAATTCGGGATCCGCGGCATTGACTGCACCGCTGTCGAGACGGTTCGGGTGTTGGGCCTTGATGAGACGGTGGACTGGCGGGTGGCCGACGGCGTGCTGACGGTCCGGCTACCGGAACGTATGCCGGTATCACCGGCATACGTGGTGACTCTCGGAGATGGGGTACGCCCGACCGGCTGATCGGTGATCAGCCGCGTTCAACAGTATTGTCGATACCCGATTGGTTGATTTCAGGTGTGCCGGAAAGGAATACGATCCGGTTGTTCATGCCCGAGATGTCGATGAAACCGGTCCGCTCCAGGGTCACCACATTCTTTACACCAGAGACGACGACGCGGGCGCACTGACCGGTGAGAACCACCGTGTTGTCCACACCGCTGATGTTGACGGTGGTGTCATCGCAGGCGATCGTCCGCTCATTTCCGACGCCGGCGACGCTGACCATTCGTTCGGTGGGCCGACTCGGCGGGCTCGGAGCAGTCGACCGATTCGGGGAACTCGACGCACTCGCGGAACCCCGGGGCACCGCGCCAGCGCCACCGACCACCGTCGGCGCAGTTGCGCTACCGGCCACCGGGCGATTGCCGTCGGGGAGTCGGCCAGAGATGATCGCCACGCCACCAATCACCAGACCGAGGATCAACAATCCCAGCACGATCCATCCGACGCGGTCGGCGATCCGTCGCTCGGGGTCGGTACTCACCGACCTCCCCAGGTGACGGGAAGTGCCACGAGACCGGATCCCAATGCTTCGGTATTAATACTCAGGTCTGTGACATCGACCGCAAGCTGCATATCAGGAAACCGTGGAATCATTTGGGAGAAAACGGAATTCAGCTCCATCCTGGCCAACGGGGCGCCCAGGCAGTAGCGCCCGCCGTAGCCGAAGGACAGTGGCTGCGGTCCGGTTCGATTGAAATCAACGACATCAGGATCTTTGAAGAACGCCGGATCATTATTGGCCGAACCAGGATCCAGTAGCACCAGATCACCCTCTGCGATGGTGATATCGGCGATGTTGATGGTGTCTCGCGCGTAGCGCGGAATACCCACACCGCCGATCATCGAAGCCCTGATCAACTCCTCCGTTGCCTTCGGAATCAGCGACGGGTCGTCGAGCAACGTCTGCCATTTGCGTGAGCCACTCAGCAGCTGCACTGTCTGTAGCCAGATCTGGATGACAGTGGTTTCGTAACCGGCAAACAGCAGAGCCACGGCCAAGACGGCGATTTCGACATCAGCGAGGTCATCTACGTCGCACAGATGGGAGATCACATCGTCACCGGGGTGGCGTCGCTTCTCGGCGACGAGGCTGACGCCGTAATCCACCAAAGCGATCATGCCCTGTCCCGACTCGACGGGGTCGGTGTTGAACGCGGCTGAATCGACCCAGACTCGGAAGGTGTCCCGGTCGTCGTAAGGCACGCCGAGTAGCTCGCAGATGACCAAGGCTGGAAGGGGCCCGGCGAGTCTGGCGTGCAGATCAGCGGGCGGACCGTCATCTGCCAACTGATCCAACAGTCCTCGGGTCAGTGCCTCCACCTTGGGCTCTAATGCGCGCAATCGGCGGGGGGAGAAGTGCGGCTGCAGCAAAGCCCGCATCCTTGTGTGCCCGGCCGGCTCGGCGTCGAAGTCGCCGATCGGGCCGCCGAACAAGACCGACGCGCGGCTGCGCGGCGCGGTCTCCGGTGATCGGTGCGACCGGCCGAGCCGGTCGTCGTCCATCAGTTCGCGCACCTGGGCGTAGCCGGTCACCAGCCAGGCGTCGTCGCCGACCGGGGTCCGGACCCGATGGATAGGACCTGCTGTCCGCAGGGCTTGCAACTCTTCTCCGGCGCGCAGTGGATGTGGCTGGGGAAAGGGCAATTGTGTTGTCACGGATTCGACTATGGCTGGCTGCGGGTAACCGGGTGCGGGTTTTGCGCCACTCCATGCCGGTTTTCCTGCTGTCGGCGGTGCTACTTTGTAGTCGTAGCCGGAGTTGCTTTTCCGGGAAAGGAGTCGGCTGCGATGAAAGTGTTACTGCCGCATCAGCTTCTTGAGCACAAGGTCAGATCTGACTTCGACAGGGATATTCGGAGCAAGTTCTTCCGCGGCCTGGAGTTTGCCGGGCCCGAGGGCGATCCAGGGTGGTTCGGCCCGGGTAGCGCCGTGTGGCATGTGCATTCGCATACCTCGGTGCTGATCTTCGGGCTGCAGTGCGCGGCGTTCATCGAGCGACTTGATCCCAGCATCTTCTGGATGGGCTCGGACCACTCCCGCGTCGTCGAACGCGATGATGACGGCAATCCGACGGGCCGTTTTGATGTCGAGGGCGCACAGACGCGACTGGCCCACTCGGTGGCGTTCTTCATCGGCACCGGATACGGATCCACCAGGTGCGCCGAGAAGGTCGCCCATATGGTGCGTTCCATGCACCACACGGTCAAAGGTGTGCGCCCAGATGGGCTGCCCTACGACGCCGACGATCCTGAGTGGTTGCGGTGGAACTACGCGACGGTGGTGTGGGGGATAGCGACTGCCCACGAGATGTATCACCCCATGCCGCTGCGCGATATCGACCGTTACTACGGCGAGTTTGTTCGGGTCGGCCACGCACTGGGCGGGACCGACCTGCCGGCGACCAAAGCCGAGACGTTGGAATGCCTCCGGTCCTATCTACCCAGGCTGGCGCTCACCCACGGTGCCGCACTGTTGACCGGGCAGGCTCTGATGGACACCCCTGATGTTCCACAGACAGTCAAGTTCTTCGACTGGGGTATCCGGGACGCGATGACGGACTGGGCGGCGGAGATGATCATGTACACCCCGCCGAACCCGCTGGAGCGGGCCGCTCGCCGCGCGGCGACCTGGGCGGCGCTCAACACCAGCCAGACCGCGATGGGTCCGCTGCCGGAGTTCCGGCAGGCCAAGCGGCGAGTCGCCAAGGGCACGGTGGTCGATCACACCGAGCCGGCATTTGTGCCCGGCACCGACCCGGTTCGCAGCCGCAAAGCCGTCGAACGGATGCTCTGAGCGGGCATCTGCCCACAGCCGCCGGTGTGATGTCCGCCGCATTTCGGTACCGCGGAAAAGTTGCTCTCAGGCTCGCCGAATGTCGGATTTCCGTGCCGATACGGGGTCGGCCGATCATGCAAAACATTTTGCTACCAGCGTCGTTCAGCGGTATTCCCGTCGAGGCGCCTCGATACCGCAACGAATCTTCTCTCAGAATCTCCTGAGCCTGCCCACGTGGTGAGAAATTGCAATCGGAATTCCGTGTCAGTGCCCGCCGTTAGAATTGGGGTACGACCGACCTGATGTCGGAATAATTCTCTTTTTTTCGCGCTAAAAGCCGGACCACGGTTCGGCTAACGGAGGTGTCTTGAGCATGGCGAACACGACGGGTGTCACTGCAGTAGCTGAACGGCCCACCGAAACGGTGTGGCTGTCGACGCTGTCTAGCCCGCGGATTGCCGCCCCCAGCGATCTTCTGCCGGCCAGTCGCACTGCTGCCGGATTACACCGGGCGGTTCGTCCGGCCACCGGCGTGCTCTCCGGCTTGCCCGGCGCGGTTACCGATATGGCTGTCAGTCACGACGGCCGCCATCTGGTGGCCGTGCATTACGGCGAGGACGCCGTGTCGGTCATTGACGTCGCGACGCTAACCGTGAGTGCCACCGTGTCGGACATCGCCGAACCGTATGCGGTTGCCACCGCGGACCGCGCCTACGTGAACTCCGCATCGGATTCCGAAGACAGCGTCGTCGCCATCGACCTGGGGGCAGGCGCCGCGCTCGCGGCCAAGGAGATCACCGTCGGCGCCCGCGGTCTCGCGGTCAGTCCGGCCGGCGACGCGCTGTACGTTGCGCGCTCCGGCGAGGCCGTTGCCGACGTCGCCGTGATCGATGTCGAAAGCGGCAAGTCCAAGACCATCACCGTTACCCGCACGGCCGACGACTGGGTCGATACTGTGCGCATCAACGCCGACGGCACCCGTTTGTACGCTGCGCTCAACACCGATACCGGTGGCTCGCTGGTCGTGATCGACATCCGGGCGCGTCGCGTGCTGCACACCATCGCCCTGGGCGGATCGATCGGCGATATCGCCGTCGATCGCGACAACCGCAAGGTGTTTGTAACAGGCTGGGATGACGAACTGGGCGGCGTGGTGCGGGTCGTGGACGCGGTGGCCGGTCGGGTGTCCGACACTATCGCCGTGGACGGCTTGCCCGTCCAGATGGCCGTCCGTGGCGCTGCTGCCTACCTGGCCCTGGGCCATGAAGTCGTGATCATCGACACCGTCACTGCCCGGATCGCCGACCGGATCGATGCCGGTGGCCCGGTGTCCTGTATCGCGGTCAGCCGGGACGGCACCCGTTTGTTCGTCGCCGATTACGATGGTTCACTCACCGCACTTGAGGTTGTCAAGACCGGCCTGGAGTTACGCGCAGCGTCCTGATCACTACCGCTGCGGACAGTTCAACGACACCGAGATGGACTGACTCGTCACGACGGGCACCAGAAACGTGGAGTTGTTGCCTAGGCCTGGGCCGACGTAGGGCATCCACTGGGTCACCGTCTGCGGATTGCGCACGCTGGTCACGACGCAACTGGATATCGGGCCGGTGCCGATCTTGTCGACGGTGACCGAGTAGCCGTCTTTCTGCAGTCGGGCGATCGTGTCCTGGGCCGACTCATCGGCCCAGGCGGGGCCGGCCGGTCCCGCCAGTACCCCGCAGGCCGCCGCAACGGCGGCGAATATCGCGTACCTTCGCATGGCCGCCTCCCAGTCGAGTTCACACCCTAGTCGTGTTCCAGGCAATGATCCGCTAGATGTATCGCCGGGGACAGCCCCGGTGTTGCGCCGCCCGGGTGTTTTCGCTCTGGGAGTACCTCCAGGGAGCACCTCAGGGAGTAGTGGGTGTTTGCGTGCTCGGCGACGATACGATGCGCCCACCGGACGTCAAGTGCAATCGAAGGTGACCCATGGACAGCACGATGCAGAACTCCCCGCTCACCGTCGCGGCGATCCTGCGATATGCGGTGAGCGTCCACGGCGACCGGACCGTGACCACCGCAACCGGTGACGGCTTCCGGCACGCGACTTATCGCGAGGTCGGCCAGCAGGCCGCGCGCCTGGCCAACGCGCTGCGTCGCCTGGGGATTGATGGCGACCAACGGGTAGCCACCTTCATGTGGAACAACCAGGAACACCTGGAGGCTTACGTCGCGGTCCCCTCCATGGGAGCGGTGCTGCACACCCTGAATATCCGGTTGTTTCCCGAGCAGGTCGAGTTCGTCGCCTGCGAGGCCGACGACCGCGTCATCATCGCGGACGTATCGCTGGCACCGATTCTGGGCCCGGTGCTGCGGAATATGGAGACCGTCCACACCGTGATCGTGGTGGGTTCCGGTGACATGTCACCATTCGAGGGCTCCGGCAAGCAGGTTCTGGGCTATCACGAGATCACCGCCGCCGAATCCGATCAATTCGACTGGCCCGATATCGACGAGAACTCTGCTGCGGCAATGTGTTACACCAGTGGAACCACCGGTAACCCGAAGGGCGTGGTGTACGGCCACCGCTCAAGTTATCTGCACTCGATGGCTGTCTGCAGCGGCAACGGGATGGGCTTGAGCTTCTCGGACAAGGCTTTTGCGATCGTGCCGATGTTCCATGCGAATGCATGGGGGCTGCCGTACGCCGCCCTGATGGCCGGCGCCGACATCGTGCTGCCGGACCGGTTCATGGATGCCAAATCGCTGGTGAATCTCATCGAGACTCAGCGACCGACGGTGACCGGTGCGGTACCCACGATCTGGAACGACGTAATGAACTATCTGGAACGTGAACCCGGTCATGACATCTCGTCGCTGCGACTGGTGGCGTGCGGGGGATCGGCAGTTCCGGTGTCGTTGATGAAGACCTTCGGGGACCGCTACGGTGTGCAGATCCGGCAACTGTGGGGCATGACCGAGACCTCGCCGATGGCGACGTTGGCCTGGCCGCCGCCCGGCACGCTGGAAGACAAGGGGTGGGAGATCCGGGCCACTCAGGGCCGGCCGATGTGCGGGGTCGAGGCCCGGATCGTCGACGACCACGGGGCGGTGTTGCCGAATGACGGGGAGGCCGTCGGAGAACTCGAGGTTCGCGGGCCCTGGATCACCGGTTCCTACTACCGCAATACCGACCCGTCGAAGTTCGTTTCCGGTTGGTTGCGCACCGGCGATGTCGGTCGGATTGATCCGCAGGGTTACATCACCCTGACCGACCGTGCCAAGGACGTCATCAAGTCTGGCGGCGAGTGGATCTCCTCGGTGGAATTGGAGAACACCCTCATCGCCCATCCGTCAGTGCGGGAGGCGGCGGTGGTCGGCGTTCCCGACGAGCGCTGGCAGGAACGTCCACTAGCCGCAGTGGTGCTGCAGGACGGCACCGAACTCACGCCGGGTGAGCTACGAGACTTTCTGTCCGACAAGGTCGCTCGGTGGTGGCTGCCGGAGCGCTGGACGTTCATCGATGAGATTCCGCGCACCAGCGTCGGCAAGTACGACAAGAAGACCATCAGAGCCCGCTACGCCGACGGGGCCTACGAGGTCATCACGATCTAGCGTTCTGCGCGCTGATAGGCGGTGACGACGGCAGCCCCACCCAGACCGATGTTGT
>Ga0209299_1001174_pt1 | contig 14672 bp, 13 predicted proteins | sample S_140806_MF_Meta_FD_187326 | JGI IMG/M metagenome (GOLD analysis project Ga0209299, IMG submission 187326) | Freshwater microbial communities from Lake Simoncouche, Canada to study carbon cycling - S_140806_MF_MetaG (SPAdes) (version 2) | ecosystem: Environmental > Aquatic > Freshwater > Lake ...
TGAAGCAGATCGTGGCGCTCAGCAGCGTGGGGATCATCAGCACACCGAACCAGCCCACATAGAGGCGGTTGTTGGTGGAGGTGACCCACTCGCAGAACTGATTCCACGCCGAAGCGCCGGAGCGCTGTTGGATTGTGGCGGTCATGAGGACAGGATTTGAATGCTCGAGAAGAGCGGGATGGAAGGTCGGAACTCCGACAAGTCCAACGTAACAGAATCTTTCGCCGTTAATGAGACTGGGCAGCCCAGGGGCTATCAGCGAACCGGATGGGAGCAATCAGCTGCGCTGATCACAGCTCACCACTGGGGACCACAAGCGGTCCCCAGTGGGCCGGCAGGAAGTGGAGGACATGGCGGCCATCACTGATCAAGCCCTCCTGGGGCGATAGCGGTGGCCGCTTGCGATCACCGACGTGCATCGACCTGCTGCTCAGGCGACCTCGGGGGGCCCAGCCTCGTTGGCGGACCATGTCGTCAGTCCAGCCCTGGCAGCGATGGGTGAGGTGCTCGCCATGGGCGATCAGCCCCCCGTGCAGGTGGCAGGTGAGGAGTGGGTTGCAGTTAGCGCCGGGGTGATGCCGGAAGAAATGGCAGGACATGCAGGCCTGGCGGCTGCGACTGGAGCGGTGCACGTCCTGATCCAGCCAGGGCCAGTCCTCGATTGCATCAATGCGGGAGGGCTCCAGGCGAGACAGGGGGACCGGCACCAGGACGACTCCTGCGGGCGCACACCTGTACCAGCAGGGTAGGCGCGTTGGCGCCATGGGCTCAATGGGTGCTGCCCTGATGCTGCTCTGCAGAGCGCACGTCTCGGTGCGACACCAGAAACGCACGGGTCCAGTCGTGGTGAGACTTCTGGCTGATCCGATCGGGTGTGTTTGCTGTTTCGCATCGCCGATTTGGAGCCTGGCAGGAAAGGGTGACTGCCTTTATCCAGAGGGCTGCCATCACAGAGGTTCATGTCGACCAGCAACCTCGTCATCAGCTCAAGACAGCTAAAAGAGCGCCGAGTCTGCAATGGCAGAGGACCAGCCGAGGTCCCCTGGCATGGAGGCGGTTCTGGCCAGGCATTCCAACCCAAAGCTGCTTGGCCCTCTAGTAGGAAGGGTGCCCCCCCCTGGGCGCAGCATGGACCCACTCGCCGCCATCCACGAACCGGCGACACCATTACTCACGATCGCCTTCTTCGGCCTAGGGGCGGTGGGCTCCTCGATGCTGATCTGCCTTTCGGAGCTGGCCGATCGCGACGACGTGCCGCTGCGCTTCGTGGTGGTGGTGCTCAACGACGAACTGGCTCGCGATGCCCTGTTCCACGCCGAGCGCCTGTTCGAGCGGATCGACTTCATCGCTCTGCCCGACTTCGCTCCGCTCTTCGACGGCAGCGCCCCGGAACTGCAGCGGCTGGCCGGCGCCCAGGTGCTGGTGAACGCCGCCCAGCCAGGCTTCAACACGCCCCTGCTTGAGCTCGGCCTCAGGCTCGATGCCCATGTGGTGGATCTGGCGTCGGACATGTACGACGCCGAGACCGAGCGCAGCCTCACCTTCTCCCAGTACGCCTTCGCTAAGGCTTACCGCGACCGCGGCCGCACCGCCCTGATCAATCTCGGCGTATCCCCCGGTTTAACGAACTTCCTGATCGGCCTGCGCCTGCATCAGCTCCGCGGTTCCCGCCGCCGCGACCTGAAGATCGAGAGCGTGGATCTCTATCTCCTGGAAGACATCGACGCCGATGAGATCGTGTTTTCTTGGTCGCCGCTGGTGGCCCTCGAGGAGCTGGCAGAGCGGCCCCGGCTGCTCCGCGACGGGCGCATCCAGGTCCTCGACCCCTTCAGCGCCGCACGCGACCACCATTTTCCTGGCGAAGTGGAGCCCACCCGCCAGTACCCCCTGTACCAGGAGGAGCTGCTGTCGCTGCATCGCTCCTTCCCCGAGATCGAATCGATCGGCGTCTACACCGGTGGCTCCGAGGTGGAGCTGGTGAAGGCTCTGTTCAAACTCAATCTGCTCTCCAAGCGCACCTTGCCGCAACAGCAGAGCGAGCTGACGGTGGAGGCGATGGTGCGGGCCATCCTGCCGGGCATGAATAAACCGCGTCGCATCGAGGAATATCTGCGCAATGGCGTGATCCGCCGCGCCCACTTCGCCGCAGCCGCTGAGATCCGCTACACGGAGAACGTGCGCAACGACCGTCAGGTCACGATCGAGACCGTCGGCCTCAGCTATCTGCGCTACCGGGGCCTGCTGGGCAGCCCCTATGCCGGCGCCACCTACATCTCCTATCCCACGGCCGTGGGTGCAGCGATCCTGGCCTGGCACGCCCTGGAGTTCCTCAGAGAGGAGGGCGGTGAACTGGCGGGGATTATCACAGGGGAGGATCTGGCCCGGCTGTTGCCCCGTTCTCGTGCTGACGCCATTCGACGTGATCTGGTGGCCTGGGATATCGACCTGTTCGAGAGTGTGCGCGACGCCACGCCGGTCTGAGGCCTTCCATGGGCTGCGGATCGATTGAGAGGCATGGCGGAAGTGCACCCCGGGATACAACGGTTCGATCCCGCCGGTGCTCACCAGCGCCATCGCCTGGCTGTCGGTGCAAGACGATGACGTTCGGGCCCTGTTCAATGGCCGCTCCGTAGCCATCGCCACCCACTCCGGCGATGGCGCCCACGTGGTGGGCCGCGATTCCATCGCTCATCTGATCTCCCGTCTGAACCATCTCGGTGTTGGCCCGCTGGTGGCCGCTACCGGCGGCTGAGGATCGCCCCTGCCTTGATGCCCTGCTGCCCTGCAATGACCCCCGTCCATGTCTCCTGCCCGACCGACCCTTCTTGTTTGGGTTTCGCCTTGGATAGAATTCTGGGCCAACAGGACCCATGGCTGATACCTACACCATCAAGACTAAAGGATGATCGAATCTCCTCGGGTTTTGCCTTGCTTTGCGTGAGCTACCCCACCAGTGACTGCACGATCACGACCGGTATGGAGGCTGAACTCTGTACCTGGCTTGGCCAGGCAACCGTTGCACAGTGGGGTGCTGCAATCCCCAACCGCTAAGACCATGCTTATGGCGGGCACCATAGAGGTCCGCAACTGTGCGCCCTAAGCTTGACCAAGCCTTAACGAGTCCATCAAAGACTGTCGCCAGCCTGGAGAGGTGCGTTCACTGCCACCGTCATGACCCTCCCGATGACCACTCTTGAAGCCTTTGCCGCCATCCCCCTGGCGGCGGTGTGCTGTGATCAGACCTTCGGCAAGGACGAAGCCCGGGTGATTCGAGAGCAGCTGCTGGGGCGTACGGCCTACCGGGAGATGGAGCCCTACGCCTTCGGTCTGTTGATCTCCGGACTGCTCAAGCGCTTCCACGATGAGTCTTGGCAGGGGCTGATCGCCAGCGCGGCCCCGCTGCTAAGCCCGGAGCAGCAGGAGTTGGCCTTCGCCCTGGCCTGCCAGCTGATCCACTGCGATCGGATCGTGGCTCCGCAGGAGCAGCAGTTTCTGGCTGCAGTAGCACAGCAGCTGCAGTTCACACCAGCGCGTGCCGAGCAGATCCTTGAGGTGTGCGATCTGCTCAGCCGCGACTTCGTCACCGAACAAGCGGTTTAAGCCTAGGGCTTGAGGCAGTCGTCAAGCCAACGACTCTCCTGGCTAAACAGACAGAGTTGCTCCGCGGCCTTCTCACCGGATACAACGCCTATCCCCTCAAGCACCAGATCCGGCTTTTGATCTGATGGAGTCCCAGTCTTGCCAGGTGTTTCCCCAGCATCGGATCCTATGTCGCGCGAACAACGGTTGTTGGACGAGCTCAAAATGCTGCGCGATGCCATGGATCGCATCGAGATCGAGGAGCAGGCCACGCTCGCGGCCATCGCTCCGCGCTTCCAGGCCAGTGCCATCAATCTGCTTCACTTCATCGCCTTCCACCGCAACAACCATCCCGGGCTGCAGATGGCGATGCGAGAAGCCGGGCTTTGTTCCCTGGGGGGCTGTGATGGCCATCTGCATGCCAGCCTCTCGACTGTGATCGGGGTGCTCCAGAAGCTCGAAGGCCTGCCAGCGGAGCCGCCGAGTCCTTCGGCGGCACCATCCAGCCTTGGAGGCCAGGCCCTCTTGCAGGCCCATGGCCAGCGACTTTTCGGGAGGCAGCTTGGAGAGGAATCCGCTGCCAGAACAGCGGCGATCATGGTCACTCTGCCTGCCCTCGCCACCGAGCAGGCGGGTCTGATCGCCGAACTGGTCAAAGCAGGCATGGACATCGCCCGCATCAACTGCGGCCACGACGGACCCGAAGTGTGGACCAACCTCGTGGCCCTCGTGCGATCCGCTGCTGCCGCCGCCGGAAGGGACGTGCGCATCGCGATGGATCTGGCCGGACCCAAGATCCGGATCGGCGTCCTGCCTTGCCAGCCCGGTGTGGTGGACGCCAGGCCCCAGCGCAACCGTTATGGAACGTTGCTGCAGAGCGCCAGGATCCTGGCTGTGCCAGACGAAGAGGCTGATGTTCAGCCCGCCCGCCAACCGGAAGTGGCGCCAGTGGATCGATTGCCGATCCGCAACGAGGGCTGGCAATCACTGACGATCGGGGATCGTCTGCGGGCCAGGGACTCTTCAGGCCGCTGGCGGGAACTCACCGTGGTGGATCGTCTCCAGCGGGGTCTCCTGCTCAGCTGCAATCAACGCTGCCATTTCACCTCTGGACTGGAGTTCCTTCAGGAAGGAGGTCCTGGCAAGATTGTTGTTGGCGATCTTCCATCCCTGGAAGGGGACGTGCTGCTGCGGGTCGGCGACAGGCTGTGGCTGACCTCCAGCGACCCAGGCCAGCAGGGTGGGGGGATCCCGGGGGCAATCAACTGCACTGTGCCCGAGGTGCTTGCGGATTTGAAGGTGGGGGAGCGTGTGTTGTTTGATGAGGGCCGAATCGCCGGGGTGATTCAGGAGGTGTGCCCAGGGGCCGTGGAGGTGGAAATCACCCAGGCGCGGCCGAAAGGCAACCGGCTACGCGCCGACAAGGGGATCAACTTCCCAGACAGCAGACTGACGATCCCCGCCCTCACGACCCGGGATCGCACCGATCTAGCTTTCGCGGCAGCCCATGCCGACATCGTGAGCTATTCCTTCGTCTCCCGTTCGGCAGATATCGAAGCCCTGCAGCAGGAACTGCAAGGCCATGGACGGGAGGATCTCTCCGTTGTGCTGAAGATCGAAACACGAAGAGCCTTTCTCAACCTTCCCAGGCTGCTGCTCACGGCGATGCGCGATCCCAGGCCCCTGGGCGTGATGATTGCCCGGGGAGACCTGGCGATCGAATGCGGCTGGGAGGAACTGGCCGAGATCCAGGAAGAGATCCTGAGGATCTGCGCGGCGGCCCATATTCCCTGCATCTGGGCAACCCAGGTTCTCGATGAGATGGCGAGGCACGGCATGCCGACTCGGGCGGAAATCACGGATGCGGCCATGGGCGCAAGGGCTGAAGCCGTGATGCTCAACAAGGGACCCAACCTCACTGCCACGGTGCGCACCCTGGGTGCCATCGTGGCGAGGTTCCACCCCCGCCAGCCGGAGAGCCCACGTCATCGGGAAGAGCTCCTTTCCTGTCTGGCCTTTCGTACCAGTAGCCCAGTATCCGAGCGGAAGTAAGCTTGAGCCAGGCAACCTGTGAGCTCAAAACTTACCCCGCTGATTGGTTAAGTGGAAGAATCTAGCCAAAACAGACCAGCGAGCGATGGACCATGATGATTGATCAGAACTAGCGGAATTGAGGAAGTTTGTTGGCATCAAAACTCCGCCGCATCGCGTCGCCGATGCTGAGACCTACCGGTAGATCGCCAGAGAATGAGCTTCCGGTGATTCGCTTGTAAAGTTTTGATTCTACAAGTTGATAGGTGCTTGCTGGAAGGGGAATATCGCCCGCCTTACCAGCAAGTCGTTGACCATTGCTGATCGTAAATGTGGTGAACTTTTGCAGGTCAGCCCTGCTGGTTAGGGCTTTATCATTAACATAGATAAACAGTGGTCGAGAAAGTGGCCGGTAGCGACCTGCCTGAACACTGGCAAGCGATGGAATCACGGTGCCCGAGGGCGTAACAATGCCAAGAGCCCTTAGCTTGTCTTGATTGGCCCTGTAATAGCTGAATCCAAAATAGCCGAGAGCATTGGGATTTTGGGCAACGCATTTGACAATGACGTTATCATCTTCGCTGGAGGTGTAGTCTTGTCGCGAATTTTCAGGGCTACCATTGATGGCTTTGTTGAAATAATCATAGGTGCCCGAGTCCTTGCCTGGACCGCAGAGCTTGATCGGTCGGTCAGGCCAGTCGAGGTTCACCTCGTTCCAGCGATCGAGCTTTCCTTGGGCCTGGCGCCCCCAAAGCCGAGCCAGTTCCTTGCTGCTGATCTGCTTGGCCCAGGTGTTGGAAGGATGAACCACGATCGTGAGAGCATCGAAAGCAATCGGCAGCTCGATGAAGTTGATTTGATTACTAGAGCAGACTTTGATCTCCTTGCTGTTGATCGGCCGTGAGGCATTAACGATCTCCAGCTGACCGGCACAGAACCGCCTGAATCCATCGCTGGTGCCTGTCTCCTTAAGATCGATTTTAGTGCTGTTTCCTGCTTCCCGGAAAGCTTTGATCGCTTCGATCATGATCGGGAATACCGTGCTGGAGCCGCCGATCCGGATCGTGGAAGCATTGCTGCCAGGACCTTGGGCGAGAGAATCCGCGTGGGCCAGTGGCGAGGTGGCAAGAACGGCGGTGAATACGGCCGCAATCTGAATCGAGAGGAATGGGCGCTTCGGCAGAATCGAGAAGACCATGGCAGCTGATGAAAGGGTAAGGGAGGATGCGGAAGGGCAATCAGTGATTACCCATATGCTCTTTGATTCTCTGCAGACGGCGTTCTAGATCATGCATCATCTCTAGGCTAAACATCGGCAATTCCTGCATGGCAAACAAGAATTCTTCGCGATTCATCTCTAGCAATTCACAGTCGCTAAGGGCCACGGCAGTGCCGAAGCGGCGGTGCTCTGGATCCACCAAGGCCCCGACACCAAAAGAGCTGCCTGGTCGGATAATCTCGACGCCATTATCACCCCAATTGAGCTGCACCTCTCCGGATACAACACCGTAGAGCTTGTCTCCAGGATCCCCGTTTTTAAAAATAATGTCACCCTGCTTAACGCTACTTAATGCGCGTTTGCCGGCTAGTGCCGACATGGTATTCAGCTCAAGACTTTCGTTGATGTTCATAACGAAATGGGAGTGGGTCTGAAGAAAAGGGCAGCGGATACTCGGCGGTGCAGAGCGCACGTTCCGATCCTAACCGCATCGTTGCGGATACCCCGATTGCCAGAGAATAAGCCTTTTTGGACTTTGTGCACAAAGCCATGCGGTGACAGGTGAGCAGCGGGATGCCGTCGGGGCACGGGTCATGCCGAAAGAGATGGCAGGTCATGCAGCCCTGATGGCTGCGGTTGGTGCGGAGCACGTCCTGATCGAGCCGGGAGATGTTGACCGGCACCACCATGACATTTGCGAGCCGCCACCCCTAGCAGGGAGTAGGGGATTCTGTCGTCTCCGCCCGATACTCGATAAGGTTCCGGCAATGCTGAGAGGTGGATCGATGCTGCAGGTGCTCGTAATGGCCATCTCTATCCCGCCGGCCCTGTTGATGCTGGCGGTGCTGGCCTTGGAGCGCTGGGGTGATCGCCCCCCCCCTGGCTGGAGCGCATCAGTCAGCGGCGCGTCTGGATTTGGAACGCCGGCATCGGGCTGATCATCGTCTTGTCGTTGCTGCGCTAGCTGATGCAGGGGAGATGGCTGAGGGGATCAACAGCTCCTCGTAGCCGCGAGTGGCGTTCATGACAATCGTGGCCTGGATCAGTGGCCTGGCGAATCCTGGACCAGCTGGTGTTGGTGATCACCAAGCTGGCGAGACGGTGGGCCTTCCCTTAACCCGAGCACACCAAACTGGTGCCAGCCTCCGCATTCAGGCCATGAGCAGCACCTTCACTGACGCTCCCGACCTGCCCCTCCCCTCCAGCTACGGGGATCCCGAGCGGACTGGCCTCGATGCGGACGATCTCTTTGAGGGCATCACCGAGCACCTCTTCTTCACCCTCGGTCGGCGGGTGGATAACGCGAGCCCCCACGATTTCTACCTGGCCCTCAGTTATGCCGTGAGGGATCGGTTGACCAGCAGACAGCTGGCCTCCCAGGATGCGCTGCGGGCACACCAGAAGCCTCGGGCGGTGGCCTACCTCTCGGCGGAGTTCCTGATCGGCCCCCAGTTGGGCAACAACTTGCTGATGCTTGGCATCCAGTCGGAGGCCGCCACAGCCCTGCAGCGCTTCGGTATCCAAGATATTGAGCAGATCCTCGCCCTCGAGGAGGAGCCGGGGCTGGGCAATGGCGGGCTGGGCCGTCTGGCCGCCTGCTTTCTCGAATCCCTATCCACGCTTGAGATCCCGGCTATCGGCTACGGCATCCGCTACGAGTTCGGCATCTTCGACCAAGCGATCCGCGACGGCTGGCAGGTGGAGATCACCGACAAGTGGCTCCGGGGCGGCTGGCCTTGGGAACTGGTCCAGCCGTCGATGAGTTGCCGGGTCGGCTTCGGGGGGCACACGGAGTTCTGGCACGACGACCAAGGCCACTACCGGGTGCGCTGGATTCCCTCCGAACAGGCCATCGGCATCCCCCATGACGTGCCGGTGCTCGGCTATCGCGTTAATACCTGCAACCGGCTGCGTCTGTGGAAGGCGGAGGCGGCTGAGGCGTTCGATTTCCATGCCTTCAACAGCGGCGATTTCTATGGCGCCGTGGAGCAAAAGGTGAGCAGCGAAACGCTCTCCAAGGTTCTCTACCCAAACGATGGCAACGATGCCGGCCGCCGACTGCGGCTCATGCAGCAGTTCTTCTTCGTGAGCTGCTCGCTCCAGGACATGCTGCGCAACCTTCGCAATCGTGACATTGCCGTCGATGAGTTTGCGACCCACTGGGCAGTGCAGCTCAATGACACCCATCCGGCCATCGCCGTGGCCGAACTGATGCGGCTTCTAGTGGACGAGCATCATCTGGAATGGGATCAGGCCTGGGACATCACCTGCCGCTCGATTGCCTACACCAATCACACCCTGCTCCCCGAAGCACTCGAGACCTGGGATCTCGGCCTATTCGCCTCGCTGCTGCCACGACATCTCGAACTGATCTATGAGATCAATGCCCGCTTCCTACAGCAGGTGCGGATGCGGTTCCCCGGCGATGGCGAGTTGCTCGCCCGGGTGTCGATTATTGCCGACCAGGGCGGCAAAGCCGTCCGCATGGCCCACCTTGCCACCGTCGCCGCCCATCACGTCAATGGAGTGGCGGCCCTGCACAGTGATCTTGTCCGCACGGATCTGCTGGCCGATTTCGCCCGGCTCCAGCCGGAGCGGTTCACCAATGTCACCAACGGCGTCACGCCCCGCCGCTGGGTGGCCCTGGCCAACCCAGCGCTGAACGAACTCTTGCGGGAGACGATTGGCTCGAACTGGCCCGCCCTGGAGCAGGAGTGGCCGAAACTTGAAGCCCTCCAGGGCGACCCGGCCTTCCTGGCCCGCTGGGAGGCCAGCAAACTGGAGGCCAAGCGGCGGCTGGCCGCCCTGATTGCTGAGCGCACCGATCAGTTGGTGGATCCCACCAGCCTCTTCGACGTACAGGTGAAACGCATCCATGAGTACAAGCGTCAGCACCTCAATGCCCTGCGGCTCGTCGTCCAGTACCTACGTATCAAGCAAGGCGACACCACGGGAATGGTGCCCCGCACCGTTCTCTTCGGCGGGAAGGCCGCCCCCGGCTATGCCATGGCCAAGCTGATCATCCGCTTGATCAATGGAATCGCAGCGGTCATTAACAATGACCCGGATTGCAAAGGTCTACTCAAGGTGATTTTCTTGCCGGATTACAATGTCAAACTTGGCGAAACAGTTTACCCTGCTGCCGATCTCTCCGAGCAAATCTCCACGGCCGGCCTGGAAGCTTCCGGCACTGGCAACATGAAGTTCACCATGAATGGGGCACTTACCATCGGCACCCTGGACGGGGCGAATGTTGAGATCCGCCAGCAGGTTGGGGGAGACAACTTCTTCCTCTTTGGCCAAACAGTGGAGGAGATCCGCCAGCTCCGCGGCCATTACCGACCCTGGGAATGGCTGGAGCGCCTTCCTGATCTGCAGGAGGCCTTCGCCCTGATCGAACGGGGTCACTTCAGTGGCGGGGAGCGGGATCTGTTTCGGCCCCTGCTGGACCAACTGCGAGGCCAGGATCCATTCTTTGTGCTTGCCGATTTCGATGACTACGATCAAACCCAGAGCCGGGTCGACGACGTATGGCTCGATCGTCGGCGCTGGACGACGATGTCCCTCCTGAACACCGCGCGCAGCGGCTATTTCTCCTCCGACCGCTCCATCCGGGACTACGCCACTTCGATCTGGAAGGTTGATCCTCTGAAATTCTCGATCACCAGCGGCACCGTTTAAACGATTATCACCACCACTATCACTATCACCTCCTGAACGTGTGACCACCATGCAGAACAGCGATGTCCCCACCGGTGAGGTCTTTCTGATTCGCCACGGCGAGACGGAATGGAGCCTCTCGGGCCAACACACCGGCAGCACCGATATCCCCCTCACCGACCATGGCGAAGCGGCGGCCAACCTGCTCGCCCCGGTGCTAGCCGACCGCGACTTTTCCCTGGTGCTTTGCAGCCCCCTGCAGCGGGCCCGCCGCACCTGCGAACTGGCCGGTCTGGGCGGTCAAGCCAGCATCGATCCTGATCTGGCCGAGTGGAATTACGGCAGCTATGAAGGCCTCACGCCCTCGTCGATTCGCGAGCAGCACCCTGGTTGGTTGGTGTTTCGCGATGGCTGTCCGGAGGGGGAAAGCCCCGCCGAGGTGGGGGAACGGGTGGACCGCGTGATCCGTCGGGTGCGGGAGAACGGCGGCAGGGTGGCCCTGTTCGCCCATGGACACGTGTTCCGGGTGTTTGTAGCCCGCTGGATCGAGCTGTCGGCCAGCCACGGCGCGCATTTCCTGCTCGACACCTCCACCCTCACGATCCTTTCCTACTACCGGGGCATCCCGGCCGTGAAGTGCTGGAACGCGCCCCTGGCAGCTTGAGCCTGATTCCCCAGGGCCGGCCGGCCTACTGGCGGTCCCAGTCCAGATCCAGCTTCACCGAGCCGCTGCCTGGCAGCAGGAAGGTGCGACAGACGAGATTCTCGTAAACGGGCTCCAGACCCGAAGAGCGCAGCACTACGAACTTGAAGCGAATCGGCTTTCCCGCCGATTCATCAAAACCCACTTCGGCGAACCAAACATCCCCGTTGATGAATTCCAGATGGGGGCACCGGTCCACATCCCAGGCCCCTAGTTCAGGGGCATCACCGCAAACGGCCATCACTTCGCCGGGATGGGTGACATAATCATTAATCTGAAATTTAACTACCGTAGTTGCCTCTACTGATTCTCCCTGCACCGCGAGGACAACAGCGCTCTTTGCTGGAATAGACAGCTTTCGGATCGATCCTTCAGTCACCTCGAAACGATTCCCCGTGAGCAGGCAGCTGTGGGGCCCTTCGGGGAGCCCGGTATTGTCAATGGCGCAGCAAGTGGAATCACCCTTGTTGACGACCACGAACACCCGGTTGTCGCGATACAGACGGGTGTATGCATAGATCGTTTCCGAAATGTACTTCTGACCGTGCCGTCCGTAGGCAAGGGCGCGATTGCTCTTGCGCAGCGAGGCCAGTCGGCGGATGATCTCCGACAGCCTTGAGCCACTCTCCCACGACTCCATCATCGGGCGGTTGTAGGGATCATTGCCGCCATCGGTGTCGTTCACCAGATACTGCTCGGTCCCATAGAACAGGCAGGGAATGCCACGCAGTGTCAGCAGCAGCACCGTGGCCAGCTCAAGATCTCCGTGGCTGGAGCAAATGGAGAGGAAGCGGGGCATGTCATGGTTCTCGATGAAGGTCACCAGCGCGGTGGAGCGTCGATACACCGGATCCATCGCCAACACCCGCTCAATGAGATGGAAGCCACCTGGCTCCTGGCCGCTGAAGGCGGAGCGGATCGCCCCGGCAAGAGCGAAGTCCAGCACCGACACTCCGGTGTCATTGGCATAGTGCAGATAACGCGCATCCCAGGGCGAGCCGAAGCCATACTCCCCGAACAGGAACGCATCGGGCTTGCTGGCCTGAATGTCTGCCACAAACTCCTGCCAGAACCACACCGGCATGTGCTTGAGGGTATCGATGCGCAAGGCATCAAAGCCAAGGTCAAGCCAGGCCTTAATGGCGCTTTTAATGTAATTCCTGAAATCAATATTTCGCTCATTAAAGGTGGCAAGTCCGAGCATTTCGTGATGAATCAACTGAAACTCATTATCCCAATCGTTAATTTCGGGATAGTGATGATAAAAGCAATTGCTATCATCTTGAAAGTCGGCCAGTGGCTGGCCATCATCCGTAACCACTCCCTTGCGACCATGCAGCTGAGGAGAGCTATGGTTGCAGACAATATCCAGGACGATCTTGATGTCCCGTTCATGCAGGGCCTCGATCATTCTGCGCAGGGTGACGCAGGTCTTCAGCGAGGTCGATTCACCCTCGCTGACGAAATGGGGATTGACGCGCTTGAAGTCCTTGGTCCAGTAGCCGTGCATGGGACCATAGCCATTCTCGATGTCATCGACCTGCTCAAACAGAGGAGAGAGCCAGACGGCTGTGATGCCAAGCTGTTTGAGGTAGTCGGCCTTCTCGATGATGCCTTCTAGATCGCCACCCCAATAATGTCCCCAATGGGTGAGACTCGGATCATGGAGTCCCTGCTTGCTAATCCCGTCATTGGCTCTGTTGCCATTAAAAAAGCGATCGATCACAATGAAGTAGATCGTCTCCTTCCGGAATTCGGCCTCCTTCTCGAACAGCTGGTTGGCTGATGCTTGCTTGGATGCACCCGAAACAACGCTGTCCATGATTCTGATGGCCCAGTTCAACCGGCAAAGCCACCTTGCTCCACCAGGGAGAACGGGTGGTTAAGAAGGGAGCTGCCAGGCGTGACCCATCAAATCAACATCCATCCCAGCGGTTGGCTTCAGCCAGTGCCCACTGGGCCGCTGCGGCATCTGGCTCCCCCCTGAAGCCCTTGGCTCAAGCACCGCAGGCCGCGTGGGACTGGCTGATGGCTGCTGAGGCTCCCTCAACAGCTTGGCTGAGCATGTTGGATCCCTGACTTGCGCCCCCAAGACGGCTGGCTTAGCGGCTTCTTAACGGCCGCAGGCCACCATTGAGCAAATCACCCACGCAACTGAAGGCCATGATCGCTTCCTCTATGGCCCCTTACAAGCCTCAGTTCTCCAGCCTTGATCACGAGCAGGAGTTGCAGCGGATCGACGCATGGTGGCGCGCCGCCAACTATCTGGCTGTGGGGATGATCTACCTGCGCGATAACCCGCTGCTGGCCGAACCCCTGCGCTTTGAGCACATCAAGCCGCGGCTTCTGGGCCACTGGGGGTCTTCACCGGGCCAGGCCTTCATCTGGGCCCACGCCAATCGGGTGATTCGCCGCCACGACCTCGACATGATCTACCTGTCGGGCCCCGGCCATGGCGCCCCTGGGGTGCTGGGCCCCACCTACCTCGACGGCAGTTACAGCGAGGTTTACCCCGACAAGAGCCAGGACAGCGAGGGGATGCGCCGCTTCTTCAAGCAGTTCTCCTTTCCCGGGCACATCGGCAGCCACTGCACCCCGGAAACCCCCGGCTCGATCCACGAGGGGGGCGAACTGGGCTACGTGCTCTCCCACGCCTGCGGCGCGGTGTTCGACAACCCCAACCTGATCGCCCTGGCCTGCGTGGGTGATGGGGAGGCCGAAACCGGGCCCCTGGCCACCTCATGGCATATCAACAAGTTCCTCAACCCGATCAGCGATGGGGCGGTGTTGCCGGTGCTGCACCTGAATGGCTACAAGATCGCCAACCCCACCCTGCTGGCGCGGATTCCGCATGACGAGCTGGCGAACCTGATGCGCGGCTACGGCTGGGAGCCGATCTTCGTGGAAGGCAGCGAACCGAAGGCCATGCACGAGGCCATGGCCGCCGCCATGGATCGGGCGATCGGCCGCATTCTCGAAATCCGCGCCGAGGGACGCACCAGCGGTGAAGCAGTGCGGCCTGCCTGGCCGATGATCGTGCTGCGCTCCCCCAAGGGTTGGACCGGTCCTGCTGGGTTTCATGGCAAAAAGCTGGAGGGCTTCTGGAGGGCCCACCAGGTGCCCTTGGCTGCGCCGAACAGCGATCCCGAGCAGCTGGGTCTGTTGGAGGATTGGCTGAAGAGCTACCGCCCCTGGGAGCTCTTTGATGCCAACGGCACCCTGATCCCCGAACTGCGGGCACTCTCCCCCGCCGGCCTGCGTCGCATGGGCTCCAACCCCCATGCCAACGGCGGCCTGCTGCGCCGCAAGCTGCAGTTCCCCGCATTGGCGGACTATGCGGTGGCGGTGAATGCGCCTGGCACCACCGAGGAGGAGAACACCTACCCCCTTGGGGAGCTGCTGCGCGACATCATCCGCACCAATCCCGATTCGATGCGGGTGTTCGGCCCCGATGAAACCGCCTCCAACCGCCTGCAGGCG